>JFJP01036456.1_pt1 | contig 10533 bp, 11 predicted proteins | sample 431651 | NCBI WGS metagenome assembly JFJP01 (sample SAMN02602958, study PRJNA72255) | Microbial mat metagenome, whole genome shotgun sequencing project. | biome: fresh water; feature: sink hole; material: water; isolation source: purple microbial (photo- and chemosynthetic) mats found in... | reverse complement strand
AGTCGGCATCGAACGATTCGGGGGCGAATGCGCCGGCGAGCTGCCGGTATTCGTCCAGCGGAATTTTCAAATCATGCAGGATCCACTCGGCGATATTTTCGGTTTTACGGTTTTTATATTCCCCTGCCAGAAGGGAATACAATCCCCAATGGACGAACAGTCCGAATTTTGCCTCGCTCCACCAATTCCCGGCAGCAGTTTCCATATCCATTCCTTTTCTTTCTATTTTTCGGCGGGGGAAGCGTCGGAGGCAAGCCCCTCGAGAACCCTCACGTCATACTGGTAAATGAATTCATGTGCGGCAAGCGCAAACGACACCTGCTTTTTTTCGAGGGCGACGGCGATATCCAGATGGAACGAAATGGTATCCAGCCAGATGGCCGAAACGTTCCCCAGCATGCTGGTATAATAATTGAGCGAATCGATCAGGGACAGGACAACCTGCGAGAGCGTGGGACTTCCGCCGCAGTCCAGGAGAGCCGTATGGAATTTCCTGTCGCTCTCGACCGAGAAGATACCTTTGTCCGCAAGGGCACAGAGATCCAGCGCGATCGCCTTCAGGTTGGCTATCTGCCCTGCGGTTGCCCGCTCGGCTGCCCTGCGGATGGCGAGCTGCTCGATCCAGAAGGTCCTTGTAGTTGACGCGCAGGAGTTTCAGCTGGATCGAATCCGCGGACACCTCGCGCTTGACGAACGAACCCTTGCCGGCCAACCGTTCGATGAGTCCATCCCGTTCCAGCTCGCACATTCCCGACCGGACGGAATTCCTCCCCACAGCGAATTCGGCGGCCAGCTGGCGTTCGGGCGGCAGCTGGTCCCCGGGTTTGAGCCGGTTGCGGTAGATGTAGCTTATGATCGCGTCGGTGACTTTGTGGCGGAGGAGATCCTTGGAAATCGGCTCCAGGGGTATCACGATATCGGTTATTTCGTTGTACATTATTTCTGCATGAAGGCGAACATGACCGCCGTCGGGATCAGGGCGCAAACGCCGCCGGCCATCAGGACGCCCCACTTGACGTCGTACTTTCCGATGAGCGACTTCAGCCCCACGGGAACCGTCCATAGATTCGACGTGTTGATGAAAATGGTTCCCGCGATCAGCTCGTTCCAGGCGCCGATGAAGGCGAAAACGAAAACCGCGACGATCCCGGGAAACATGACGGGCAGGACGATCCGGACCAGGCACGACATTTTCGAGCATCCGTCGACATAGGCGGCCTCTTCGAGGGTATAGGGAATCCGCTCGAAAAAGCTCCGCATGGTGATGGCGCAGAACGGAAGGTTGGTTATGAGATAGAAAAGGAAGAGGCCCATCCGCGTGTTTATCAAGCCCATCTTCGCGAAGATGACGTACAGCGGGATGATCACCAGAATGCCGGGAATCATCTGGGTGACCAGGAAAAAAAGAAGCATGGCGTCCTTGCCCCTGAATTTATAGCGCGCCAGTCCATAGCCGCCGAAAATCGAGAGCATGGTGACGCACAGTCCGGTCGCGACCGAAACGATAAAGCTGTTGGCCAGCATTCCCCGGTAGTCGTAGAGGTTGAACAGCTGCACAAAATTATCGAACGTCGTCTCCCGGGGAAAATAGGTAACCTGCTGCGTATTGATTATTTCCCTGTTTGTCTTTACCGAGGTGATGACCATCCAGTAAATGGGAAGGATGACCAGCAGGAGGAAAAAGGCGAGCAGAAGAAACCTTCCCAATCCGTACATATTTTTCTTGAGTCTGTAGTTCATTAAAAGTCACCAGCCTTGTTGTACTTTGTGGCCCTGAGGAAAACGGACACATAGAGGACCAATACGGCCATCAGCACCACTCCCAAGGAGGAAGCAAGACCGAAATCATAACTCGAGAATGCCTTTGTGTACATATATGAGGGGAGCGTCTGCGAATAGTTCGCCGGACCTCCGTTCGTTATCACCACGATGAGGTCGAACGAGTTGAATATCCAGATGGTCCGCAAGAGGATCGTCACGATCACCGTGGGCTTGATGTACGGGAACGTTATCGCCAGAAACCTGCGGATCGGGCCGCAGCCGTCGATGAACGAGGCTTCGTAGACCTCCCCGGGAATGGATTGCATGGCGGCCAGGATCATGATGGCGAAAAACGGAACGCCCATCCAGACCATCGCGAGGATTACGACGAGCAGCGAAAGGCCCGGCGTCCCGAGCCAGGCGATCTTGTCGGTCATGATGTGCAGCTTCAGCAGCAGATCGTTGACCACGCCGTATTCGCCGTTGAATGACCACCGGTGCATGAGACCGATCACGAATGCCGAAAACGACCAGGGAAGGAAAATGACGGCCTGGTACAAGCCCCGGAAGCGGAAGTTTTTTTTCAGGGCCATCGCCAGGATCATGCCGAGGACGAACTGGCCCGCCACGGAAGCGAGGACGTACACGAAGGAATTCTTGATGATGAGCCAAATGTCCGTATCGGAAAAAAGTTTGGCGAAGTTGTCGATTCCGTTGAAACGGATCTTCCCGGAAGAGCCGAGTTTGTAGTTCTGGAAAGCCATTATGAAACTGTTGACGAGGGGATAGCCGAACATCAACAGAAGAAGGAGGAGCATAGGAGAAAGAAAGAGATAGGGTTCCCATTTTTTAAGCCCGTTACGGCCCGTCGCGGCATTTTGCCCGCGGTAATGCCGGTGTATGAAAAACATTCCTGCCGCGCACAGCACGGCGACGCCTGTCAGATACAAAACGAGCATTCCCATGTTTGTTTCTTCCTTGTGTAAAAAAATACGCCGCGGGGACGGGTTTGTCCATCCCCGCGGCGGGAAAAACCGTGGTCTAGAACAGGCCTTTGGGTTTCTCGACCGAGGAACCGGGATTGTCCTTGAGATACGCCTTCATTCTCTTCTCCAGCTCGTTTCCTGCTTGCCGAGCAGGTATTTCTGCATTTCCTCATGCATGGTAGCCTGGTGCATGTCGGTATAGTTGAAGGGACCGTAGGCCGCCGGCACGACCATGGCCGGGTCGTTCAGCTGCTGCACGAAGGTGGCGTAAGGACCGTTGGGACCGTAGAACGGATCGTCGCCGACCGCGTTCTTTATCGGGATCAAACCGGTAAGCTTGCAGTATTCGATGTTGTTGTCGGGTCTCGTCAGGAATTGTATCAGCTGCCAGGAAGCATCCTTGTTCTTGGAAGAAGCGGAAATCGAATAGGCGTAGGGCGAGTTGACCGTGTTGTAGATTTTTCCGTCCTTGTCGCTCTTGGGCATGGGCATGACCATCCACTGTTCGGGCTTCATGTCCTGGATGCAGTTCGCCGCGACCTCGGAATCGTTGATGAGCGTTCCCGTCAGACCGCCGGTAAAGTTGCCGACCATCTCGACGAAGCCCCAGTTGATCGCGTCCTTGGGAGCGGCTCCGTCAAGATACAGGGCGCACCAGCGTTTGTAGGCTGCGATGCTTTCGCTCGTATCGAACAGCGCGGAACCGTCGGCCGCATAGGCCGCGCCGCCGCTGTAACCCTCGAGGTATACGAACAGGGGGTCGAAGCCGCCCCGCGATCCGCGGAACGACGTGCCGTACCGGTTCTTGGCGGGATCGGTCAGTTTGTAGACCGTATCGAAATATTCGGTGTAGGTCCAGCCTTTCTTCGGATTCAGATTGAGTCCGGCTTCCTTCGCCCAGTCTTTGCGCACGAAAACGCCTTTGACCATCATGCCGTCCGGTATCGTATAGATGTTTCCGTACAATTCCTTTTCGGCCTTCCAGACGAGCTGTGTGACGGTTTTGGCGTAGTCCTTGGAAGTATCGCCGATATAGTCGTTCAGGGGAACGATCCATTTGGCCTCGGTAAACTGGCCGAGCCATCCGGCCCAGGTGGTCATGACGTCGGGCAGCTGGTTGGTGGCGCCCAAAACCGTGAGTTTGTTTGCGGCATCATCCCAGGGTACGCTTTCGTACACGACGGAAATGCCGGTTTCCTGCTTGAATTTGTCAAAAGTCTTCGTAAAGTATTCCTGTCTTGTGGGACTCGGAGATACGTCGATAAAACGCAGTTCTGTCGTCTTTTTTGCCTTATCGGCAGACGGAGACGCGACCAGGCTCGGTACGGCCAGCACGAGTGCAAACGCGATAACCAACAGTTTCTTCAACATCACGGACCCTCCTCAATGGGTTTTGCAAACATCTATTCCAGCCCAAGGCTACAATGCCCCGGGCGATACGCAACAAGGAATGGAAACCGGACAAAATACCAAACAGTTGCAGAAAAGGAACCAATATCGGTGAAAAACAGGCTTTTTAACCAGAAAGTCAGCGTTACTGGTTCCATTGCAGAACCAGTTATTACTCGAGATTACCACGGGAATTTCGGGCTGTCAATGAAAAAGAAAATTATAAAATGAATCGGTCCTGAACGAAGGGTTACTTCCTTTAGGGGTATCATGCAAACCCGAATACCTATCGAGAAACCCGCGACAACTATTTCCCGACCAATACGCAAAATTCAAGAATGTGGAATGGTCAAAACGGATTTACCGGCTACGGTGCAAATCTATCACCATACCCGTAATTTGGCTTTATGCGAGTATTTAAGCATACTTACCGTAAGGAGGCCTTACAGTGTCGCCAAGTATAGCTACAATAACCAGTAAAGGGCAGGTAACCATACCCCGCTCGGTACGTGATACCCTCGGACTGAAACAAGGAGACCCCATCCTCTTCGAGGAACGGGACGGCTTCATCATCATCCGCAAGAGCCCCCGTCCCGACCCGGTTTGGGATGCCAGTGTCGGCGCCACCCTCACGGAATGGGAAGACAGTCTCGATGACAACCTGTAAACCCGGGGATGTGGTCGATTACTCCACTAAAGCCTTCAACACAACATCGCGTATATCCTGGTAATATTGGATATCCAGCTTGGTTGCGATATCATCGGAGAGATCAACCAATTGACGGCGAGCGGAGACGGGCATGAGAACATGTGTCGCACCCTTCTCTACCGCCAACTCGGCAAGCACTACCGGATTATGCAATAAGTCGATCGAGCCGCCCAGGTTCAAGTTTCCAATAATTATCAGACCGCCACGTATTGATTTTTTCAAGAGCGCAGAGCAAAAACCGACCAAAACTGCAATACCAGTGCTACTGCCGGTCGAACTTGAATCAAAGCTGCGAAGCTGGATCGAAAATTCATGCTGTCGGGGATCGGTATCACCAACCAAAGTTTTTGACTTGGACACAAGATTTGCTTCGGCATAGGAGACACATTCCTTGAAAGCTGGCGGTGTCGGTTTGTTCAGAATGCGAACGCCCGAACCGTCGGTTTCGTTTATTTCTATTTTAAATAGACCGGGCGACTCTTCATGGCCGCCTCCGGGGGATACTGTCCAAACTTGACCGGGTTCGAGCGGTTCGGCTTGTACGCTGTTTTCACTGTACAATTCAGGGGTAGTTACGAATTTCTCGACACCGTCTTCACCCACCGTATAGCTGAAGTGTGTATTGCGGAACTCGGCAGCTCCGATCCTTTTCTGCTGTTCCTTGACCCGACGACGGGATTCCATCGCCAAGCGAAGTATCCACTCCAGATCTCCGTCACTTATGGGCATTCCAGGATCCGGAAACAACAGTTTAAGCAAACCGTTCACGGTTTTATTTACGGCGTTTGTATCCCGTCCGCTCAAGGCTCCGCCATAAATAACATGGCCTTGCAGAAATTGTGTACGATTTATTGAACGCATACGGGAAAAACATTCCGAAAGAAAATCGGAGACCAGACCGAAATGATCGGTAAAATGATGCTTCTTTAAGGAAGGAACATTCCAGCCGGGTAAAAAACAATGGATGCGATCCATGAAAGCGGTATCGTTCCGCATTTCTTGCGGCAAAGGCCCAAACAGGTGTCCGATACGCTGTTGATGCTCGACATCGACCTCATAATTTCCGACCATGACGACAGAACCTTCAGCGGTTATCAAATCCTTGCCCCGACTGAACTGTCCTGACTCCATGTAGCCCTTCATGATGTTCACGCCATCCTTCTGGTCGAAGGAAATACCGGAGACTTCATCGAAACAGACTACGTCGTATTGACACACCAACCCCCGACGGCCGGTGCCATTATCAACGAACATTTTGGCGACGGTAGCCTTGCCCCCCGAAACTAAATGGGCATAGGGAGAAATCTGCTGGAATAAATGGCTTTTACCCGTTCCACGCGGACCCAGTTCAATTAAATTATAGTTCCTTTCAACGAAGGGGATCATGCGCAGTAAAATTGCAGCAACCCCCTTATCATCCAGTTCAGAGGTCTCGAATCCGATACTGCGCAAGAGAAAGACCTTCCACTCTTCTGTGGTAAAAGCTGCCCTTTCTTTAATCAGAATATCCAGACAGTCACGCTGCGAAACCTGAATGGGCCGTAACGATTCTATGCCAAAGGGACGGCTGTTTTTTTCTACGGCAATTGAGGAATCATAGTTCAAAACTATTTCTGCATAAAAACCGCCGGTCAGCATGCGTTCATTTTCAGTGACCAAATCCGGGTCAATCCTGATATCAGTCAAGCGGAGGCTCGGCAAACTGGCGACATACGAGTCGGTTTTCGAGTCCAGTCTGGCACTTATAATGTCTATCAGTTTGACTGTTCCTTCTTCTTTGGCACGCATTTTAAAAAGCTCTTCTTCGCCGGCCCGGACTGTACGGCTTGCGAGCTGCTTTCCGACAATCTCCAAACCTTCCTGAATCTCGGTCTCATCGGACGTAGCACAATAGCGGCCGAGCAAAAACTCGACGACATATGTCGGCACCGGATATTGTTTACTGAAGGCTCTCACCAGATCCTTGCGAACAATAAATCCATCAAATGCTTCGAGAATCTTTTTATCCAGAGCATCTAAAACCATACCACTCTCCTATTGACCAATCACTGTCGTTTTCTGGAAAACTATACTGCCAGCGTCATTCAAAATAACAAACTCGGCTGTTTTGCCCTCATAATCGGTGTCTTCAACCACAATGGACGGCCCCAGCGGCTTAACTCCGCCAAGTATGGACGACAGCGAATCTCCGGCATTCAGCCGTAAATCGACATTCCAGCTTTCAGGGTGCTCATCCATGGAGATACGTAACCGGAGTCCTTTCCATGCAAGGCTCGCATCGACCCCGGAACTATGGCCTGTCGGCTTTTGTATCCCTCCGGTTACCCAAAGAGTTGGCACCACAAGCTCCTGAAAGCTCAAACCGCCATGCACATAACTGGCCTGATAAAAAGTACTGATTCCCGGAGCCAAATTAAAATTCTGTAAAGGGTCCCAATACCACGGGACAGGCAGGTTCGGGTAAACAGAATCAGGGCTCATAATCGCGGCACGGCCGCCTTTTGAGGAAACCAACGCTCGAGCCAGTTCCGTTTTCGGCAATGCCTGCGGACACAGAAGCCATCCATGGTCCGTTACAATTCTTACCGTTTTCCAGCCGGAAGCAAGAAGCCCCTGGATTGAATACACCAGTCCATCGAGAATGGCACTCCATTGATCACAAAGGCTGCCCTCATGCCCCCGGGTGTCAATTTCACTGTGCTCCAGCCAGCCCTTATCGCATGCCGGCGCAATGCCGGGCAGTTTTATCAGAGTCCAACCGTGCTCCTGCAATCCCTTCCGTAAAACCTCTGCATTGCAGGGTTTCCCGTCCAGTTTCGGATACGCATCATCTGTTCCGAGATCGCCACCTTTCAGATACGGAGCCAGGGGAGATACAGCCGCCTTGGCCGTTGCCGTGGTGCTGGGCAAAACGGTCAATCCCGCCTGCAGTTCAACATGCATTCCTTTCTCTTCCAGACGTTTTTGCAGTGCTACTCCCAAATCGAACCGTAATGCATCCACAAAAAAAACAACTTCCTTGGCGGTATATGGCAATCGGCTGCCCAATGGGCTATTGGTAAAAACAGCAGGATCAGCCTGATAGGCCTGTTCAACCGATCGTGTTATTGTTTCCAGCCAAACTATATACAGTTTTTGTACAATAACGAGAGCATCTGGACGTAATGAAAGATCGTTTTTCCAAGCCATAAGATCCAACATCAGAAAATCTGTTTTGTTGCCGATACCACTGTACCACTCGATCATTTTTGACCATTTGGTATTGAGAGGCTTCTGCATGGTGCCAACAGCGAGTTCCTGTATTTTTTTTAATAACAACAAGGGGGTACCCATACCAAGATTTAACCAAAGCGAACCTTCCAGTTCCTGATAGCGTTTCCATAACTTGAGAATTCTGTGCTGCAGCTCATTGGTATCATTCAATAGCGTTAGTGCGCGCAATTCAACGGTAATGGAATCCTGTTGCTGTTTGAACCAGAGGGGATAGCGGAGATGACTGACAACGTTAAGTTCCCCCGGAATTTCTTTAGGAGGATGGAGCCTTTCCAATACAGTCAAAACACCAGGATAGCGCAATGGACTTTCAGAAAAGCGTGTCCACAAATCCTTCAGTTTGACACTTCCCTGCGCCAGTTTTCCGGCCACTTCAAGGGCAGAATCTTTTTCCGGATTAAAACCATACAGTTTTCGGGCATGCGCGCAAAAAGCAGACCAGAATTCGGGGGAAACGGACGAACGGGCACCGTCGGCTCCCAACCACTGCAAGGCAGCGAGTACCGGGTCCGTTACGACAGCTCCGGTGAGGTTTTCGGAAGTCCAGAGCGTTTCCAGCAAGTCTTCGTACTCTTTGGGAAGCAAAATATTGAAACCGGAGCGCAGCATGGTATGGGCTTGTTCGCTGTCTTCCAATTTTAACGCAGCACCGGATGACGATGAAAACCATCCGGGGAGAGTCCAATCCCTGCCATTCTGATGACAAAAAACGTTTGACCGATACCGCAAGGCTGCAACCGGATAGATGTCGCTCCGGCAGTTATCACCCGCCTTTAATTCTTCCACCCCAACCCCCGGCAGATACAGAACGGGGATGGAAGCATGTTTGCCGTGATGGATGCTCCATAAAAGATAACTGGCAGGACCGGTACAAAGAGCGGGATTAAACACACCGAGGGTTACTACCGGCAAACCGGCAGCACGAAGCACAGGTAGAATTCCCTGCCACTCGCCGGTTTTATCCGGCCAGAGAATGCAATCGGGAGCGGCTTCCTGTCCTTGTTGAAAATGACTCTTTTCGATAATTTGCCGGGTCAATTTTTCCTGCAGTGTCATAGTTTCCTTTTTTTAGATCATCCAGGGCAAGGTGATTGCCGGCAGTTCAAGCCGTTGCAAACTTTCCGTCACAAACTGCCGTACGTAGGGCCAAAGAGTTTTTTTCAGCTGCTGATTTTCAAATATTTTTTTAATATCAGGTTGTGCCCATAGTTCAGTGAACAATGCATCATTTGTTTTTTCGAACAAGATCACAAATGCTATCATGATGTGTGCAATATCAGTTTCTTTCGAACGGCAGTATACTTCAACTTTACTGTGAAATGATCGATTTTATACTTCAACTCGGGTATACCCGCTTCAGGATCCGCGAGACGCTGTGTTTGGGTTTCAATAACCTGAATTTTCGTCAATTTTAATGATTCGACTAACTTAATAAAGTCTTGATTATAGTTCATCCGGCTACTCCATATTTTGATGACGCTTCAGCGACAACATAATCAGCGGTAGCGATCCCTGATTCAGAAGGTACCCACTTCGGAGGCACAAGTGTAAAGGCTGCCCTGAAAGTAGAACAAGGAGCCATTACCCAGTCGCAAGCTTCACGATATCCCGGAGATTCTTCCACACGACGGCGCTGTAACAGGCCGATTTTATCCTTGTTCATATCGTACATTGTTTTGAAAATTGCCGGATTTGCTGCCAGGCGCAATAACAGGCGGTTTGAGGGATTGGGAGCATCACCTTGCTCGTAATTGTTTATAGTAGCTTCGCCGAAGCCAAGCAGCTGGCCGAAGGCTTTCTGGCTGGCTCCATATTTTTCACGGAGCGCTACCAGTTCTTCCCGGGGAGGGGTTGCGTAGAGGCGGTCATATACTTCCCGGGCAGCATCCAGATTGCGGTCAAGCTGACCAGGTTCTTCAATTTCGTCACCACAAACAGGGCATCTATAAAATTCAGCTTCAAAGTTGATTGTCTTTCCTTTGAAAGACACTGATTCCATTTGACGGATTAAGGTCATATCCCGCATCGCTGTACAAGTGGAACAGGGTTGTTGTTTGATCATATAAAATCCTCATGAAAGGAGATGGTAACGCCCTGGTCCTGTTCATTTTCAGACCAGATCCGTACTTTGATATAGAAAATAACTCCGCAAACTGGTGCCTTAAACTCCATTACGTCCCCGGGATAACCCGCATGGTCGGGTGTAGGACCCCGAAAGTAATTTTCCGGGGTAAGGCTGAGCAAAACAGCATGAATATCAGATTCTGCGAGCTCATACCGTAGCAGGGACTGCCGATTGACTGAACGACTGGCTAGACTAATCCGGTTTGTATGAACTAGTGACTTTAACCGGTTTAAAAACGAAAGCAGTTGTGCTCCCATCTACTATACTCCGCAAACCGGCATTACGCAATG
>JFJP01044315.1_pt1 | contig 10535 bp, 6 predicted proteins | sample 431651 | NCBI WGS metagenome assembly JFJP01 (sample SAMN02602958, study PRJNA72255) | Microbial mat metagenome, whole genome shotgun sequencing project. | biome: fresh water; feature: sink hole; material: water; isolation source: purple microbial (photo- and chemosynthetic) mats found in... | reverse complement strand
ATCTCGTTATCAATTTCAGAAAAACGTATGAGAATACAACATCAAAATTGGTAAAATTGACCTGTCGCGGTTTTAGTCGGAAATACCCAACTTCAGCACCGACCATCACCGGCTACGGCCTGACCATAGCCGTGCGCGAACACCTCGCCGCGAGCCAGCCCATGACCCGCCTGGTCAAGGACCGCCAGGATCGTCGGTTTCTCATCAACGCCGCACCGGGCACGGGCAAGGTGGTCTTTCATTCACTGGAGGAGGTAGCCTGATGAAATGGCGCATTAACCGCGTCCTCCACGCCCCGGCGTCGGCCTTGCCGGTTCAGGACCGAACTTGGCCCAGTATCCTAGCCGCCGGGCAACCACGCTTCATCGGCCATCCGATTTTGTTATTGGCGTCTGAGAGGGCAGGGTCGCTTCGTGGAGCGCCTGCTCGTGCTGCAACCGCTCCCGATCCGCCAGCGCCGCTTTCAGTTCACCGCGCAGGACTTCGGCATCGCGCACTGCGTCCAGATGACGGGTTTCCACCTGCTGGAGCATAACCCGTAACTGCTCGATTTCGCTGGCCAGGGCATTCCGATGTCCCTCAGCCGTCGCCAACGTAGTCTGTAATTTGACATTCTCCTGACGCAGAGCCGCCCGCTGTTCCTGTGCCGCATGTTCCCGATTTTTCCAGTCCTGCCGTTCGGCCATGAAGGTTTGACGTTCCGCGAGCTGTTCCTGGCGATGCCGATCCATTTGCTGCATTAACCGGGCTTCGTTGGCCTCGCCACGCTGGCGTTCCTCGGCCAATCGTGCTTGCGCCTCCCGTCGTTGCTGCTCCATATCCGTGCGCAGTTGTCGCAGGGCAGTATCCAGTTGCGTGACCCGTGCCTCCGTCTCAGCGCGAATCTGGACGACCGTTGCCAGCGCCGCCTGGACCCGTTGTTCTGCCGCCGCAATCGCAGCTTCCGCCAGGGTGCGGCGTTCCTGTTCTACCAGCAGGCGATCAGCAAGTTCACGGGCGGTAGTTTGCAATGTTTCCCACTGATGACGCGCTTCGGCGGCCTCGGTATGAGCTTGTTGCGCTTCGGCGATGGCTTGGTCGCGAATCGTTTCAGCCGCCGCAACGGTTTGGCGCGCCATCGCCCGCTGTTCATCAAAGGCGCTTTCGGCCTGTTGCACAGCGGTTTTCCAAAAGGCATCCAGCGCGGCCATCACGACCTCGGGAATCGCTGGCGGGAGGATGGCTAATGGCGCTTCCGCCAGGCGTTGCTGCCAATGCTTGAGATGTTCGCTGATGGTGGTGTTGCTGCCGGTGCCGAGCACTTCGCGCACGCGCTGGATGGTGGGGGAAAGACCGCGACTGAGCAGGGTTTCAGCAGCGTCCTTGACATCTTCATAACGGATTCCAGAACGAGCCATGGCAGGACTCCTGATGAGTGATTATCGGGATTGGATATGGATTATATCTTAATAAATGATTACGTAACATGTATTTTTACGATTATTTTTAGAAAAAATTCAAGATTATGCTGATTACCCTGAATTTCTGATTCCATGAAAAAAGCCGCAATCAGCGGCTCTTTTGGGGTCTTGGCGGTTCGCCCTGTGAGATTCAGGACTCGGGCTTACTGTAGACCTCGTCCAGATAGCAGAACACATCCTGCTTCAACGTATTCGCGTTTAATCGCAGTACGGCCTGGCACTGATCATTGGGCAGGTCAATGACCCTCACACAGTCCGCCCATTCGGCGGCATTCGGCAACAATTCCGCTAACCGGTTTGGCTGCTGATCGAAGAATGCCTCGTTCAACTGGTTATCCTGCCGCTGCGGGAAAATGGCCAGATACAGAATGTCGGTTTCCACCAGATCACTGAAGAAGTGCGTGCCCAGCGACACATCCGGCACCAGCCCCTCATGCATGGCGACCATCTCACACAACACCGCCGCGTTATTAATTTCCGCGAACCGCACCGGGACACCCAATTCCGGCGACGTGGTTCCCCAACGTCCCGGCCCGATCAGTAGCATTGTTTTGGTCGATCCGGACTCGCGTAACCGCGTAATCTGTCCGACCAGTCGGGCGATTTTATGCCGGTCGTTCAGCGGTAACTGGCTATAAACACTAGGAACGATATAAACCAGCCGGTCGATTGTGCCGATGCGGCTATGGCCGATCACCGCACCATGCGCCTCCATGACCAGCCGCTCGGGTGGGATATGCGCCGGCGGATTGGGAATCGTGCCGGCTTCGCGCACCTGGAAGGGTCGACATTGCACCAGATCAATCCGGTAATGCTGGTCATCGACAAAATTGGCGGTAAATTCCACATCCACTGGATAATCATAGGCCTGCTGCAAGGTTTTCAGCATGTCCCGCATGTCAGCCACAAACGGCGTATTCCGCAACAGATACTCGAAGGTCAGCACCCACGGGAAGACATCTTTCATCCCCCGTTCCCGCGCCCGTTGCTCCAGTTCGTCATCCATCGACGCCACCATGGCCAGCGGCAGATTCTGACTCAGTTGGGCAATATCAGCGAATTGCCTGGTCGTCAACTGGTTATCCTCCAGATCCAGAACGTCGATGCGCTTTTGCGCATACTGCCGCACGCTCTCGAAGTGGCTCTCCGGCCGCCGCTCCGGATCACTCAGGGACACCACCCGCGTGTAATCATCATCCGAACGATCCACCGCCCGCGTCCCCAGGCCCAGCACCAACCGCACCATCCCGGCCGCCGGATCAATCTGCTCGCTCCAGACATAGGGATTAAACGACAGCCCCACCCCGGCGATATGCGGATAGAACAAATGACCCTGCTGCGAACCGGACACCCGTTGCACCAACAAGCCCATCTGCTCATCCCGGTCGAGAATGCCCCGCCGCGCCCGGTACATCAGCGCCCGCTCGCTCATTGTACTGGCATAGATCGTGCGCACCGCCGACAACAAATCTTCCAGCCGCTTCTCACGCGGCCCCTGATTGACGCAGAACACGCTGTCATATTTGCCGGCAAAGGCGTTGCCGAAGTTGTCCTCCAGCAAACTGCTGGAACGGACGATAATCGGCGACTGGCCAAAGTAATCCAGCATGTCCGAGAACTGCTTGAGGATATAGTCGGGAAAATCGCCGCGCAGAATGCGCCGCCGTGCGGTCTCCGCTCCATCCAGAAAGGTCGCCGGATGTTTCTGCTTCTCCCGCACCCACCAGCAGCCGTTGCGCACCAGATAGCTGTAGAACACATCGGAACCAATGAAGAACGAATCATGGATTTCCAGCAACTCGTTCCAGCGTGAGTGAGTGCGCTTCAAAATCGCCCGCGCCAGCAATACACCCACCGTCTTGCCGCCAATCAAGCCGGTGCCGATCATCCGCTGCTTGATCGCCAGCACATCGCTCAACGTTAAATACTGCTCGGCCAGCCGAATCACCCGCTCATCCCGCGATACGGTCATGCGCAGCGTGTGTTGCAGCAGATCACGGGCCAGATCCATGACATGCGCATGATCACGCTCGGCTGCCAACACCTCCTCGGCTTCCAGAAACGTGCGATTCCAGATATCCAGCCGGGGATCGTTGGTCTTCAACCCGGACCAGGGGAACATGGTCAGGATTTGGGAAATCGTGATGCTGTCCGTAACCGGCGTAAATTCCTCGCCGCGCCACACATGCAGTTGATGCATGGTCGGTGAATAGCGTTGCTGGACCTTCAGTGGCCGCACATACAATTCGCCCTGATGGCGGTAAATGTCATTGAACAACTGGGTGGTGTCGAGAATCGGTGCGGTCGCGTGGAAGGAATGATGGCCGCGCAGCAGCGCGAAATACGCCACCGTTTCCAAGTCATACAGGTACGGACAGGTCAGCATGAAAAAATTGCCGAGCATTTCGTCGCTATACCAGTCTGCGACTAGATCCGACAGGCCATCGAACACATAGTAAGCGCCGCGCCCGGTCTGTTCGATGGTCTGGTGAATCGCCGCCAGAAACGGTTCAAAGCCCTCACCGGGGTCCAGCACCCGCACCTCGACCCCTGGTCCTTCCGGCACCAGTGCCGCGTGGCGACCAAAATGGAAGTACACCAGTTTGCGGCCCTTCTCGACGGCATATCGACAAAATGGCTCGACCAGGGGCCGATAATCCTCAATACTGTCGACCTGCCAGACGATATTATCGCCCGCCATGATGCCTCGAAACACCCGATCCAGACCGACCAGCCCCGTACTCACCTGTGCGTCAATCGCCGCCATCACATTCTCCAGTGATTCGTAGTGCGTGATGAGTTAGCGACTGGCTACTCACCCCTGATTTATACTGTCCAACGCATACCCAAAGCAGGCTGCGTCCGCGCTGACGTAATCATAGGCGATTAAATCCCTATCTGCGAGAATGCCGATTCCCCCATGAGCACCCCCCTCTCCCCTGCAATCGCCCTCCCCTACCCGGTCCCCCTCGAACGCCTGCGGACTTTGGACGCACTGGATGGTCGCACTGGCAGTAATCGCGCCGGTCCGGAGGTAGTTTGCCAGCTTGCCGCGAACAACGACCTGGACGCGGTGCGCGTCTGGCTGGCCGAGTTCCATGATTCACCGCAAACCCTGCGCAATTACCGCAAGGAAGCCGAGCGGCTGTTGTTATGGGCCTTGTTGGAGCGCGGCAAGCCCCTGTCCAGCCTGACCCGCGAAGATTGTATTCTGTATGAAGCCTTCCTGGCCGATCCACAGCCGCAGGATCGCTGGTGTGGCCCCCGCGTTCCCCGCCTTGATAGCCGATGGCGGCCGTTTATGGGTCCGCTGCAACCCACCAGCCGCAAACAGGCGCTGTTGATTGTCAATTCCCTGTTCAGCTATCTGGTTAAAGCCGGTTATTTAGCGGGCAATCCCTTGTCGCTGGCTCGGCGGCGCGTTCGTAACTCACAGCCGCTGCGCCAGGTGGAGCGGTTTCTGGAACACGATCAATGGCAAGCCTTGCTGGATACGGTGGAAGAACTGCCTCGCGACACCGAACGGGATCAACAGCACTACACCCGCGCCCGCTATCTGGTGGCCCTGCTCTACCTGATGGGACCCCGGGTCAGCGAAGTCGCCGAGCACACCATGGGCAGTTTTGTCCGGGTGCGCGGGCGCTGGTGGTGGCAAGTGATTGGCAAGGGGCGCAAGGAAGCCCGGGTGCCAGTCAATCAAGATATGCTCGATGCCCTGAGCGATTATCGCTGCTTCTACGGGTTGCCCGCCCTGCCCGCCCCGGAAGAATCTACCCCGCTGATTATGAACATTAAAGGGACGGGTGGGATTGGCGACAACATGATTTACCGCATCGTCAAGGACTTGGTGACCAGGGCAGCGGTGCGGCTGGAACCGACTGATCCGTATCAGGCGGGAAAGTTACGGAAAGCGTCAACCCACTGGTTCCGCCATACCAGTATTACTCATCAGGCGGATGCGGGCATCGACCTGCAATTCTTGCAGCGTAACGCCCGTCATGCCCGGATTGACACAACGGGCCTGTATTTACACGCGGAAGAGAAGGATTGGCATGAGGCGATGGAGCGTCATCGGCTCAAGGAGTGATTTAAGAAGCGTATTCAGGAAGGCCTTTGTAAGGTTTCTCTGCGCCTCTTTGCGGTGGTGGGCATGGGCTTGGAGTGGGTGGTCTGGCGGGCGGTGACGCCGATTTAGGCGTCACCGTCCCCCACCCCGGTGAGCCGGGGCGAAGGACGGTTTTTTCAACCGCTTACCACCGTCCGGTGACCGGAGAGTCGCCGGATAAGCCAAAGCCGCTGGGGGACGGGGCCGCCGGTTTTAGGAAGCACAGATCCACCGCGCAGCCGTCCCAGTGCCCGTTGCCCTCGTCCAGGAACCACTCGCCGTCCCGGAACACGCCGATGCGGGTCTGGCCGTCGCCGTTCCAGTCGCCGACGATCGGGTGGTCGCCGGCCAGGCCAAACTCGCCGCAATGGTCGATGTCACACCCGTCCCACTGGCCATTGGCATTGGCGTCGAGATACCACCAGCCTTCGCTCTGACGGGCGTCATCGCGGGGTCGGAACACGCCAATGGCGGTGAGTCCGGAGCCGTTCCAGTCGCCGGCGACCGGTTGGTCATCCGCCAGGCCGAAGCCGTCGATGCAGTGGTCGATATCGCAGCCGTCCCATTGGCCGTTGCCGTCGTCCAAGTACCAGTCTCCGGCGCGGAAGACGCCGATCCGGCTTTGGTCATTGCCGGCCCAAGAACCGATCACCGGCCGGTCACTGGCCAGGCCGAACGGGTAGCAGGCGTCGGTCGTGCAATCATCCCATTGGCCGTTGCCGTTGCGGTCGAGATACCATTGGCCGAGGGTCGGGCCTGGGCGGAATACGCCGATCGTGGCAAACGGCAGCGTCGCCTCGCTGAACACCGCCCGCACGGTCTGTATGGTACTCAGGGTCAGGGTGCAGGTGGGCATCGTGCCGGTGCAGACGCCACCCCAGCCCAGGAACTCAGCGCGGGCGTCGGGCGTCGCGGTGAGGGTGACCGCGGTGTTCGCCGGGTAGCTTTCGCGGCAATCGCTGCCGCAGGTGATCCCGGTTGGGACGCTGCTAACGGTGCCGCTGCCGGTTCTGGTGACTGTCAGCGTATCGGGCGCTTCGGTGACCTCGGCCACGCCCACCGGATCGCAGATCTGCCCACTGGCCGGGCAGGTGTCATGCGGGCCGTTGTCGGTCAGGCTGTAGCTGACCGCTACGGTCGGTTGACCGCCAATCTGCACAATGCTGAAGGCGGCATTGAGGGTCTGGGTTTGCCCCCCGACGATTTTGTTGAGGACGAGCCGGGAAATGGAACTATGGCCCGGCAGGTACAGCGTGATCGTGACCGGGCTGGGACCGAAGACTTCAAAACTCAACACGCCCCACGGATAGCTGCCGCTGACCCCGGCTTGGCGGGCGGTCTGCACCGTAACCTGACTTAACCGGGTGCCGACGGGGGTCTGCACGGTGAGGTACTGCCCCGATCCATCGGCCACAGGCAGGCTGGTGACGTTGCTCTGCTGGCTGTCCGGTACGCCGTCGTTATTGCCATCGCCGCCGTTCGGTGCGCCGTTTTCAACCCCGTCGGGGATGGTGTCGCCATCGTCGGGGGTACCACCGTGGTTCCGCCATTGCTTCCAGTGCACGTCCACGTCCACGGGCCGCTGCCGTTCAAGGCTGAGGCGGTGCCGGTGGTGCAGAAGCCGCTGGTCGGGGCGCTAGTGAAGGTGCCGCTGTTGCTGCTGCCACAAGCCCCATTAACCGGCGTGGCACCTCCACCGCCACCACTGCTGAACAGCGCTGAGCAATTCGCGGTATTGCCGCCGTCGCTGCCGGCGCAATTCCAACTCCACGGGCCGCTGCCGCTCAGGGCCGAGGCGGTTCCGGTAGTGCAGAATCCGCTGGTCGGGGCGCTAGTGAAGGTTTGGCCGTTCGCGCTGCCGCACACGCCGTTGACCGGATTGACTGGGGTGACGCTGTTACTGGCTGCCGAGGCGATGCTGTTGCCGTTGGTATTGGTTGCAACGACTGTGAAGGTATAGCTCACGCCATTGGTCAAGCCGGTGACGGCACAGGTGGCAGCCCCGGTCGTGACGCAGGTTTGCCCGCTAGGGCTTGCCGTGACCGTGTAACCGGTGATCGGAAGGCCGCAACCGGGCGCTGTCCAGCTTACGGTCGCTTGGGCGTTGCCCGCCGTCGCGCTGACGCCGGTTGGCGGATCCGGGACGGTGTTATCCACCAGCGTCTGCCAGCGGAAATAAGGGTAACTGTTATTGCCGCACGGGATTGTCCAGATGCCAGTGAAGTCCCAGTTGGTGAAGGTCGCCTGGGTGTGTAGTTCGGCGGTGGTCTTGCCTGTGCCCACGATGGACGTAGCCTGTCCCGTGGTTTCCGTATTCCAGAAACTGTCAGTGGCGTTCGCCGATGCGCCCGATCCGAGTAAACCCCCGATGTCCGAGGGCGAAGCGGGCAATGTACCCGCTACCGCCGTAATTGCACCCATGGCATAGCTGTTGGTAATGCTAACGTTGCCATCGCCTACCAAACCGCCTACGGAAACGCTGCCGGTTACCGGGCTGGTGGTGTAGTTGTTGCCGAGAGTGGTGGCCGTGTTGCCGCCGCCTAGCAGTCCGCCCATGTAGCGGCCAGCAGACCCCGTGCGTAGCGCCACCGCGCCGGTGGCAAAACTTTTACTGATCGTTGCGCCACCAGTGCCGACGATGCCGATGAGTCCGCCCCCCGCCTGGGTTCCCGTTACCGTACCGGATGAACTGCTCTTGGTGACGGTGCTGCCGCCTCCAGCATCCCCCACCAAGCCGCCCACTGAGATATTGCCGCTCACCGAGGCCGAGGAACTGCTGTCGGTGATGCTGCTGGCCTGGCTCCAACCGATCAGGCCGCCAACCTGCGTAGCGCCGGTGACTGACCCGGCGGCATGGCCATCGGTGACGGTGGTGCCGTTGTTGATATAACCGGCCAGACCGCCAACTCGTAGCCCGGCCCCGGTGACATTCAGACCGGTCAGCGTGATGTCCTTGAGCGTAGCGCCGGAGGCCACCGCGATCAGTCCGGTGTTGGCAGCGATGTTTCGGATGTACAGGTTGCTAATGGTGTAGCCGTTGCCGTCCAGACTGCCGGTGAAATTGGCGATAGGCTGGAAGCCCTGATGGGGCAGATTGGGCTGGTCGCTGGGCCGCGACCAAGTGCTGGTGGCGCTGGCATCGATGTCGTTGGCGAGTTTATAGCTCAACGCGCCACCTAGACCCTGAAGGCCATAGATGTCGGTCAACAGATAGGGTGATGCTGTACCGTCGCCGCTAACCGCCCGCAGGAACTGCGTCCCCGCCAGCGCATCGACCCTGAAACTGGCGGCGGAGAAGGCGGGCAGGGTCGGCATATTCTGGGTCCAGACCCCCTTACCCAGCGCAAATTCGGCCAAATTTACTGATCCGGTCGCGGCCAGGGTCGCCGCCAGCAGCCGGAGTTTGCCGGAGGCGGTGCCACTCACCCCACTACTGTCGATTTGGATGGTTCCGGTCGAACCTGTGAAATAGGAGCTGTCCAGTTTGCCCGCCGTGTAATCGGCATCCAAGAGGTTGAGCGTGGAGGCAACCAGTCCCCCTTGGAGTTGCGCGCCATTGAAGACGATTCCGTTGGGGCTGATCAGAATCACTGTCCCCGTTGCGGTGAACGTGCCGTTGAACGTACTCACCCCACTGGGGATGCGGATCAACGCGGTTCCCCCGGCGGGTTGTTCGAAAGAAACTGTTGCGCTGGCGTCGATCACGAAGCTATCCCAAGAACCGATCAGCGTGGCGGACGTTTGCGTAATGGTAAGTTTGGTATTGACGCCACCGACCGCATCGCTATAGGTGCAGGTCGCGGTGCCCGTGGTGGAGCAGGTGGTGAAATTCGGCAGGAGCGGTTCGGGGCTGGCGAGGCAAACTCCCCAAAACCCAATGAGGACGATAAACGCACCCACCCGGCTCAAACTGCGGTGCCACCCTGAATATTGTGTGAAACGAATCATGTTGGAATCCCCCCAAGTGTCTTAAAAAAGCGCCACATAAAAACCGTAATATTTCAGGATGTTGGTGTTTAGACTGGAGATAGTGATCCGCCCCGTCTGGCCCGACTGTTCTCCGGTGAAGTTCAGAACCTTCCAGATAACCTCGCCGCTTTGTAACGTCGACCAGCCGACGATCACCAGGAAGCGGATTCCGAACACTTGCTCATTCGCGGTAACGGTGTAGGTGCCGCTGGTGTACTCGTTCAGGCTCGGGACATCCCTGATGGCCATGACGACCGCGCCATAATCAAGGATTTGGTCTTGAACGCTGGCTACGGTGCCGTCGGTGTAGCCGGGTTGGGGAAGCTCATAAAAGTCCGTCAACGGGACTCCCACCACAGTTTTTGCGGAGCCGTCATCACAGGTGCTTGGGCAGACGGCGTTCAGGGTGGGACTCAGAGTCTGTTTGTAGCCGACGCAGGAGGCCGACGGCAGCCCCGGATTCATCATATAGTTCTTCAGGGTGTCGACAATGCTCAGATCTTGGGGCAGGTTGGCACATTTGTCGAAGGAGGCTGTGGCGCATTGGAGCAGTTCTTCGCTGGAGAGGCGCGGCAGGGCGTCGAAGGACTGGAGGCAGGTGTTGTAGTAGAAGGCGGTGGAGAATGCGGTCGCCCAGTTGCCCCCTTGGCAGAGGCCTTGCTGAGGTGGGGTACCTGAGCAGTTCTCAAACTGGGTGACCAATGTCAAATCATACTCAAGAGGGCGGAAACGAGCCATCGCGTCCCCGCTGGCGGAACTGGTGGACGAGGACGTGGCCCACTCCCTGATCCGCCAGATCGGTCTGGATTCACCGCCTGCCGTCAATGTGTGGCCGATTCCCCTCGCCGTCTCCGCCCCATTGCGAGCGGCGTTCTCGACCGACTTGCAGGGCCACTTGCAGCGGCTGTTTGCGCAGTCCAAGGTCTTGGAGTACCTGTGCGCCCTGTGTACCTACGCGGCGGCTCGCGAATCGCCTAAGCCACCGCTCCAGTCCCTGCCGG
>JFJP01041333.1_pt1 | contig 10535 bp, 8 predicted proteins | sample 431651 | NCBI WGS metagenome assembly JFJP01 (sample SAMN02602958, study PRJNA72255) | Microbial mat metagenome, whole genome shotgun sequencing project. | biome: fresh water; feature: sink hole; material: water; isolation source: purple microbial (photo- and chemosynthetic) mats found in... | reverse complement strand
ATATATCGGGTTGTTTTTCCTTAAAATCGGGGTTGTCAAGTATTTTGAAAATTTCAGAAAATAGTTTAATGTCAGCATATCTCGGACTTTTCACATCAAAAAACACATCTTCTATAATTTTAATTTGTCTTTTATAATCCATTTTTTATCGTGTTTATCTCGTTTTCTGTTAGGCCTGTCAGTTTTATTATTAAATCAACAGGCACTTTTTCTTTTAATGCGTTTTTGACAACATCAATCTTCCCTTCAATTTTCCCTTCAATTTTCCCTTCAATTTTTCCTTCTTCTCTTGCCGTATCAATTGAGTTTTTCAAATCGCGGTAAGTTTTCAAGCTATCTTCGTAAGTGCGAACTTCCTCTTTGCTGAATGTAGCTATTTCGGCAAGTTCAAATAAACGTTCGAAAATATTTTCTTTCAGTTGTTCAGGAATTCTATCCAGTTTGTTAAGATTTCGTATGATGTAGAGCCATTTATCAAACCTTGTTTCAAGTTCGTTTATAGTTTTGTTGAATTTGGGCATTTCCAAATACACAAAAGTCAACTTGTCGTAAAATACCTTGTTTGTTTCTATGTCCGACAGTTTTACATTGTATAAATACTTGTCCTTTTGATCTTTGTCCTCATCAAAAACAAAGTCAAGAATAGCAATGGTATATATTGCTTTCAGTTCAAAATTCCATTCGCTGCCCCGCAACGCTGATTCTCTAATGGGAAAGCTTGAGTAATAAATGGTTCTGTCTTTAAAAAACTTCTGTTTCGTTTTTTGCAGTTCCACAATGAATTTTTCGCCACGTTCATTTTCGCAATATAAATCGAATATCGCTTTTCGCTCCTCTTCGCTTGTTCCAAGTTTGTCGCTTTTTAGGTAGGTAAGTTCTGTAATTCTACCCTGTTCGGCTCGAAGTAGTTCGTTTAAAAAATCTAGCAACAAATCTTTGTTTAGCTCTTCGCCAAACAACCTTTTAAATCCATAATCTGTAAATGGATTGATGTACTTTTCTTTGATGTCTTCTAACATAATATTGAGGTATTTAGGTGAATGTTTTCTTTCATTGGTCATAAGTAAATTCAACTCAAAACGAAATAGAAAAATGAATCATTCGACCTACAAAGATATACATTTTTCTATGTTAATACTTCTAACTTTGCAAATTTCAGCAATAAAGATTTAATTCCTTTTTCCCCAAAATCAATATCTGCTTTTTCATTTCCAGCAACTTGACTTGTTTCAATGATTTTACCAATACCAAAGATAGCATGCTTAACGAATGCGCCCACAGGATAGTGCTCGTTATCAGTCGCTTGCTTTGTTTCTCCAGTGCTGCCAAGTTTTACAAAATTTCGTTGTGGCAATTGGATTATAGGTTCATCAAATACGGGTTTGCTAAATGCTCCCTTGTTGAATCGGTTGCGCTCAATTTCCATATCATTGTCCCAATCGCCAATGCTTGACTGTCTGTTACTTGCATTAGTATCAACGGGCATTTCTAAGTATTCTTTATCAATATCTTCAATAAAACGACTCGGGTTTGAGAAATTTGTTTTTCCATTGCGGAACCGCGATTTTGAATAGCTAATAAAACATCGTTCTTCGGCTCTGGTTAAAGCCACATAAAACAGTCGACGCTCTTCTTCCAATTCTCTTTCGGTAGTGCAAAAAGGAGATGGAAACAGTTCTTCCTCCATTCCTACAACAAATACTGCTTTAAATTCCAGTCCTTTGGCAGCATGAATAGTCATTAAAGTTACTTTGTCTTTATCCGTTTCTTTGTCTGTATCTTGGTCGGTAAGCAATGATATTTCTGCTAGATAATCGGGTAGGATGGTTAATGTAGCACCTTCCATTTGTTTTGTTTCGCAAAATTCATGTACCGCTTTGAGTAATTCTTGAACGTTGTCTTGTTTGCTCAAGCTCTCAGGCGAATGGTCTGTATAAGTGTCACTTATTACGCCTGTAGTTTTCACAATGCTATTTGCTAAGTCGTATGCATTTTGAGTAGCCACTTGTTGTGCAAATACATCAATCATGCTCCGGAATTGTGCCAATTTGTTGGCTGTTCCAGCATTTACCGCTAAATTATACTTTAACATATCATTCAGCACATCCCAAGCACTCACGCCATGAAGATGAGCACATTCTGTCAGCTTGTTTACTGTGGTTTCTCCTATACCTCGTGCTGGATAATTGATGATGCGTTTGAGTGCTTCTTCATCGTTTTGGTTACAAATTAATCTACAATACGCAATTACATCTTTTATTTCTTTACGTTGATAAAAAGACAAACCGCCATAAATGCGATAAGGGATATTTAGCTTGCGCAAAGCCTCTTCCATTACGCGCGACTGGGAGTTAGTACGGTATAATATTGCAATGTCCTGAAAATGATAATTAGTAGTATAACGCAAATCAGCGATGTTATTTGCAATTACAAAACCCTCTTCGAAATCGGTAAAAACACTAAGAATTTTAATGGGTTTCCCTGTTTCTTTTTCTGAAAAAACTTTTTTCTTTATTTGTGCCAAATTCTTGTCAATAAGGCTGTTGGCGGCATTTACAATCGTTTGTGTAGAGCGATAATTCTGTTCGAGTTTAAAAACCTGTGCGTTGTGATACGTGTTTTTGAATTGTAAAATGTTGTCAATGTTGGCTCCCCGAAATGAATAAATACTTTGTGCATCGTCGCCTACTACACATATTTTTTCATGTTTTTCGGCCAGCTTTTTTACAATTAAGTATTGCGCAAAATTTGTATCTTGATACTCATCTACTAAAATGTATCCAAAAATTTGTTGGTATTTTTGCAAAATAGCTGGATTATTTCTAAATAAAACATTGGTTTGCAGCAATAAATCATCAAAATCCATTGCATCTGCTTGCTTACAGCGGTTGCAGTAAATTTTGTAAATATCTTTCAATAAGGGAATGCGAGAGGATGTATCTGCTTTTAGCAATTCGGTGTTTGCAAGGTACGATTCTGGTGTTATCAAATTGTTTTTGGCATAAGAAATGCGTGATTGTACAAAACCATGTTTGTATACTTTATCGTCCAGTTTCATCTCTTTTACAATGCTTTTTACAAGACTTTTGGAGTCGGCCGAATCGTAAATAGTAAAATTTTTGCTGAACCCAATGTGTTCTGCTTCCGACCTTAAAATACGAGAAAATATGGCGTGAAAAGTGCCCATCCAAAGGTAGCGAGCAGTATTTACTCCCACCATTTGGGCAATACGCTCTTTCATTTCTTTGGCGGCCTTGTTGGTAAATGTCAGTGCCAAAATTGATCCAGGGGCCATGCCTATTTTTAGTAAATAAGCTATTTTATAAGTCAATACCCGAGTTTTTCCTGACCCAGCACCTGCAATAACTAGCGAGGCGCCATCGGTGTATTTTACAGCTTTTTGTTGATTTTCGTTGAGCTCTTTAAGAAATTCCATAAATAAATAATTGATTAAAAAATCTGTTGCATATTTACACTTGCAATTTAATTTTAAATAGCGCAAAGTTACTAAATTGATTGGTTTATTTCTAAAATAGTTTTCAACAACTTGTTTTCTGCCAAAAAGTTCTAACTTTGCAGTTGATAACAATTCATAATTGTTTTTCTTATTTTACAAATTAATCTATTGTCATTACAATACATTAATGCCAACAAGCACTTTGGTACTAATACTAACTATACTATAAACATTAATCACACTATATAAATGAAAGCATTTAGTAAATTATTATTCAAAGTTTTAGGTTGGAAATTCATAGTGTCGCTACCAGAACCTCCAAAAAGTGTCATTTGTATTGCACCGCACACTAGTAATTGGGATTTCCCAATTGGCGAATTTTATTACTGGGCAGTAGGACGTCACGCTAGTTTTTTGATGAAGAAATCTTGGTTTTTTTTTCCAATGGGCTTGTTGCTCCGCTCACTAGGTGGTGTACCTGTTGATAGATCTAAACGCACCTCTGTTACTGATCAAATGGCTGAAGAGTTTTCTAAACGCGACCATTTCCACTTGGCAATTACGCCTGAAGGCACTCGGAAATTGGTAAAGAAATGGAAAATGGGTTTTTATCATATTGCTATTAAAGCCCAAGTGCCTATCCAACTAGCATATATTGATTATGCCAAGAAAGAAATGGGAATTACAGCCATAGTTTATCCTACAGGCGATGAGGCTGCCGATTTAGCCAAAATACAGGCCTTTTACAAGGATGTAACCCCATGTCATCCTGATAAATTTTATAATGGAGGTAATTAAGAAAAACAACAATTAGTAAATGTGTTGATTTACTCGTTTGTTGATTTAAAGTTAGTTGTATTTTAGTGCGTTCTTAATTTTTTACATTCTTACATTCTTTCCATGCGTATTTCCCTTATTCAAGATGCTATCGTTTGGGCTGATAAAAATGCCAACTTAAAAAAAACAGCCAATAAATTGCTCAGTTTAGCAGGCAAAACCGATTTGGTAGTTTTACCCGAAATGTTTTCTACTGGTTTTTGTGTTGATAATCTCGACTTGGCCGAAACAATGGACGGCGAAACAGTTCAGTTACTAAAAAAATGGGCCCAAGAATTTCAATTTGCCATAACAGGCAGTTTTATTGCTACCGAAAATGGAAAGTGTTATAATCGGTCGTTTTTTGTGTTTCCAACTGGTGAAATTTCCACAGCCGACAAACGACATTTGTTTAGCATGGGAGGCGAGCAAAATTATTTTTCGGCTGGCAACTCAAAATTGATTGTCCGATATCTCGACTTTAATATTTGTGTACTTGTCTGTTATGATGTCCGATTTCCAGTTTGGTCGCGCAATGTAAACAACGAATATGATTTGCTAATTTATGTGGCAAATTTTCCACAGCGTCGTATCTCCGATTGGGATTATTTGCTTAAAGCACGAGCCATTGAAAATCAAACATATCTTTGTGGAGTAAATAGAGTAGGAATGGACGGATTGGGTATTCAGTATTCAGGTCATTCTGTTTTGCTCGATTATAATGCTAATCAAATAATAGATTTTGCTGATAATGAAAGATCTATTCAAACCGCCGAATTGGACATAGAACCGCTTCAGCAGTATCGAAAGAAGTTTGCAGTGTGGAAAGATGCCGATGATTTTGTTTTGCACCAGAAATAGAGTAGTAGTTTTTCAGCAAGTTTCCTTCTATTTTTGATAGCGAAAATACACATTCAATTTTGAAAGATGAGGATTAATATTACTTTTTGCGTCTTTCAATAAATAGATAATTCTCACCAATTATTTTTTTATTGCATAAAAAAAATTAAAGACAAGAGACTTCGAACAAAACCGAAATTTTGATGATAGAATTGTAGAGATGTTTTGAAAATGTTTTTATAGCTATACCTTCCACGCATTCTAAAATTGAAATTGAGTAGATGTGCTATAATTTCGTTACTCCTATGCCCCATTCGTTATTCAACATTACTTTGCCGTTCGTTAGCGTTGTTCCTGTAAACACATCGTTGGTAATGAGTAAATTGCCATCTAGGTCCGCAAATTCCATTTGGGGTGATAGTTGAGCTGCCGCTGCTATTGCGCATGATGTTTCAGTCATACAACCAATCATCAGTCTCATGTTGCACGCCTTCGCTACTTTTATCATTTCGTGTGCTTCGCGCATGCCAGTACATTTCATAAGCTTAATATTGATTCCGTTAAATACTCCTTTTAGTTTTGAAATATCTTCAAGTCTTTGACACGATTCGTCGGCAAAGGTAGGCAGCGGACTTTGCTCCGTGAGCCATGCCATTTCGTCAATGCTCTGTTTAGGCATAGGCTGCTCCACCAATTCCACATTTTGTTCACTAAGCCATTCTATCATTCGAAGCGCATAATTTTTATCTTTCCAGCCTTGATTTGCATCTACTCTAATTGTTTTGTCAGTAATGGATCGCACAGTGTTTATAAGCATTTTGTCGGTAGTTTCATCCACGCCTAACTTTACTTTTATTGCTTTAAACGAATCGGTTTCCAACATTTTTTTGCGCACCGCTTCTTCCGTGTCTATTCCAATGGTGAAAGAGCTAATGGGTACTTTATCAGGCATATATCCCCAAAGTGTGTGGCAGGGTTGCTCCATTAGTTTGCCTACTAAATCGTGCAATGCAATATCTACCGAAGCTTTGGCAGCTGTATTGTTGATTGCAATATTATCTACGTAAGTTATAATTTCATCTAGTTCAAACGGAGTACGAAATTGCTTTAAGTTTACGTTATTCAAAAAATCCATAACTGTTGCTTGCGATTCACCCAAATAAGGTGGCATGGATGCTTCTCCGTATCCAGTTATGCCATCGAAGCTGATTTCGGTAAGTACAATGGGTGTGGTGGTTCGTGTAAAGCCAGATACTGTGAAAGGATATTTGAGTTGCGCATCAAATACTTGGAAGCTGAGATGCATCCGATTTGTAAATCCACCTTTTTCAATGCTAGCTTTTTGAGTAAGGAATGAAAACGGACTCACTATCGCTTCTACAGACAATAAGGATGGTTTGTTTTTTGAGGTTGTGTGTGTAAACATTCGAAATTCAGTGTCATTTTTTTTTGTCTATTTAGTAACTCAATAATCTTAGTGTCATTTCTTAGGTCAGTACATATAAAATAATTCTTGTTCAATAGTTTAGTGTTGTAAATTTACAATAAGAATCAATTTGAGTACTATAGCAACAAGCCACCTTCGTTAAATTCTACTTCTTGCCACTGATTTTTTATCAATTGTCGCATTGTTTTAAAACCTGCTTTTTTTAATGCTGCAAAAGTGGGTTCATATCCATCTATAACATTTACAGGGTAATGACAATCGGAATTAACTACAATTGGAATTTGCAATTCGTTTATTAACGGGTAGAATTGTTGATGAGGATAAGTAAAGCCTTTTTTGTAAAGCGACTTTGTGTTGATTTCAAGCAATAGACCTTTCTCTTTAACCAATTGAAGCGTTTCAGCAACGAGTGTTTTATACCAAAAAGCACAAGTGTCAAATTCTTCGTAGTGCAAACCGTTGAGATTTATTTTGTCAAAATGTCCCACTATATCAAATCCTCCCTTTTCAATCATCAAAGCGCTTACTTCATAAAATCGAGTAGCTACATGTTTAATATCGCCATTGTACTTCTTTTTTAGGTCGTTATCAAATTCTGAAAAATCGCCATCGATACAAAAATAATGATTCTCGGTTATTTCATCCAAAAAATGAATAGAACCAATCAGATAATCAAAGTTTTTATTTTTGAAAAAAGCACTGTCTGTGTCGGAACAATTGTAAATATAATCCACCTCCAACCCAAAATGTAATTCAATTTCATGTTTGTATTTGTTCTTTAATCTGCTGAATTCTAAATGATAATCACCAAAGTGTTCCTCTTTCATAGTCCATTTAGTGGAAAACGGAAGCGGAGCATGTGATGAAAATCCGTAGCTTTTAATACCTTTGTCGATAGCAAACCGCACAAATTCCTCCATTTCGCTTCTTCCGTCGCAAAACGTACAATGACTATGATAATTGGTCCAATACATGATTTTGATGTTAGGTTTTACAAATATATAAAAAATAAAAGAATTAAGCACCTAAAAATATATTATCAACAAAAAAAACTTTAGTTTTGCTATATTGTTTGATACTTATGCAAACAAAATTACATTTTAAATAACACAAATGCAATGAACAACAACCCTATATATTCATTACCCGATAATAAAAATGAACGTTACCTCAATTACAACCAGGTTTTAAAAACAGAATTTACAGAAAGGATTCAGAAAATATCCATCAATGCAGGCTTTACTTGTCCCAATAGAGATGGGAGTAAAGGTGTAGGTGGATGTACTTATTGCAATAATCAAACATTTAGTCCTGCTTACTGCAAGCCAACAAAAAGTGTGAGCCAACAGATAGAAGAAGGTATTGCTTTTTTTCATAATAAATACAGTACGCAGTTTTATTTGGCTTATTTTCAGTCATATACAAATACGTATGATGCCATAGATAAACTGAAAGCTATTTATGAAGAGGCGCTTGCATTCCCCAATGTAGTAGGAATAGTGGTAGGTACACGTCCCGATTGCATAAATGATGAATTGCTCGATTATTTTGCAGAATTAAGTAAAAAGTATTATGTAATGATTGAATATGGTATCGAGTCTACCAACGATGATACGCTTACTTTTATTAATCGTGGACATGATTTTGCTTGTGCCCAAAAGGCCATTATAGATACCGCAAAACGTGGTATCAAAACAGGGGCTCACATTATTCTTGGATTGCCAAAGGAAGATAAAGCCACTGTGCTTTCTCATGCAATAGAACTCTCTAAACTACCCCTTACAACCTTAAAAATTCATCAGTTACAATTGGTGAGAGGTACCAAAATGGCCAAACAATTTGCTGAAAATCCAGAATGGTTTAACCTATATTCCGCTGCAGAATATGTAGATTTAGCCATTGATTTTTTAGAACTCCTGAATCCTAAAATTGCAGTAGAGCGTTTTGTGTCACAATCTCCAAAAAATCTTTTGGTAGCACCAGAATGGGGTTTGAAAAACTTTGAGTTCTTAGCTAAAATAAAAAAACAACTAGAAATAAGAGATACTTGGCAGGGCAAAAAAATTCAACAGCAATAGTTTAAATGACTATAAATAGCATTAGAGTATTGTAAAAGAAAACAACATAAGTATTGATAAATAGTATTCTTGACAAACAGAATATGCTTTTCAAACCAAAATTTGAAGAGTTTTTTTAGCAAAGTAATTTATTGTAACTATGGTTGCTGTAATTTTAAAGTATTGTTTAATTACTTGTTATTTAAATAAATAGTAATTTTGATTTTCAATAATTAAGTAGTTAAAAATATTTATTGATATATTTACTAATTCATAAGTCATTCATTTACTACACCCTACTAATTGTTAATTGTTCATTCTTAATTACTTATCTCTATGTGTTTGTTCCGAAATTATCACATATCTTCAATAGAAAATCCTTTATATTCAACCGAATAACCATTTATTTTTTTTATCAGGTTGGTTGATTTTTCTTCTAATTTAATCAAACTGATATTTTCTTTTTTTCTCTTTACTTCTACAAATACTACCTTTTTTTCAAAATCATTCAGTGCCACAATGTCTATTTCGTTTTGATTTCCGCTTTCCCAATAACTACCAATTTCTGAAAACTGAAAAGATGCGACCATTTTTTCAGTAAAATATTTTTCTAAAATGCTGCCACTATACATGGTATAATCACGCTCTACAATATTGCGTACGTACCCATAATTGCCTATTTCAATGGCACTTCTATACTTGTAGATAAACCGAAACCAAAATGTCAAAAAGTTGTCGTTAATTGCATATTTCATAGTTCGGCTGCCAGCCTTGGAGAACAACGGTTTCACTTTTCTAATGAGGTTATAATCATTTTCCATTTTATCAAGATAACCTCCAATCGACATTTCCAGTATTGATTCAATATCAGACCGTGAAGTTTTGGAGGATGCAATAAGCGAAAGAATTGAAAAATAGGTGGCGTAATCTTTTCCAAATACCTCTATTAACACGTTTCGACCTTCGTCTAAAAATAAAGAGTCTTCGCGGAAAATTTCATCCAAAATTTGTGACAAGGTAAATGCATTTCTACTCACCAAAATCTCCACATATTTTGCCACACCACCAGTAATTAAGTAAAATGACAACAAGTCGTCATTTGTAAACCTAGGAGAATTATCTTTCAAAATTTCTTTTAAGGTTTCAATATTGAATGGTTTTAAGTGAATTCTATCTTTTTCATCAAAGAATAAATTGAGCCACAAAAAATCAGATTAATTTTACTTTCCTGTTTTTGACTATCCCAGATGTTTTGCATATCGCTGTAAATGGACGGGTTAATGCTCAAGAACTCTTGAAATTCATCAATTATCAATGTGAACTTTCTTGTTTTGGACAATTCCATCAAATACCGAAACAAATTTTTAAATTGATGAAATTCACCCAAAACTTGTATTTGAAGGCTCTGTTCTATAGCCTCAACTAATTCTTCACAAATCAACACTTCACTCTTCTTTGCCAAAAACAAATAAATTGCAGTCTGATTTTCAATGGATTTTCTGAGTAAACTCGTTTTACCAATACGCCGCCGATTGTTTGAAGATTTAAAAGTTCTTTTTCTCTGTTGTAAAATTTCATATCATATTGTTTTGGAATGTTATCGCAACCGCTATTACTGTAACCATGGTTGCTATAATGCAAAAGTAGTAATTATTTTCTTATAAATCTAAAGTGTTCAATGGATTGTGATTATTTGTAACTTCAATACTTGAAAATGATTATTGTTTTCAAATAACGACTCTCAACTTGAAACAAAGAAATAATCAATAGTAAAATATTTTTCAGAAAATATCTACACAACTATATCAATAATCCTAAATATTTAACTACTTTTGCACCCATAGAAATTCAACACCCATTGTAGCGACAATAGTTGAATTTCTTTTCTCAACATATTATCAAAAAAGCGTTAGCTTTT
>JFJP01022430.1_pt1 | contig 10535 bp, 3 predicted proteins | sample 431651 | NCBI WGS metagenome assembly JFJP01 (sample SAMN02602958, study PRJNA72255) | Microbial mat metagenome, whole genome shotgun sequencing project. | biome: fresh water; feature: sink hole; material: water; isolation source: purple microbial (photo- and chemosynthetic) mats found in... | reverse complement strand
GAATAATTGTGTAAACAGTAGGGCGGGACAAGCCGTGTTCGGAACTCAGATGCTCGAAGCGGATGTCATTGTCTCCGGCGTGAACCGGCAATGCGTAAGCAAGAAAACACAGGAACAAAAACAGATAGTTATACATTCGGATTCTCCTGATAACTCATATCGCCATTAAGTTAAGCCCGAAAACTCCCCCCTCGAGGGGGGATGTTTCCGCCGACTCCCCCTTTTAAGGTCTGTGAAACAGACTCATTCTCTGAACCGATTCCTGAAATTCATCCATCAGTTTTTCGACTTCAATAATATTGCAGCAATTCACCTGCTCGGATAAACGCGTGCTGTAATCTGCCAGAAAACCTATATCAAATTCACGGGCAAACTGTCCGACCTTTAATGCAAATTCTTCAATATCGTCAATATAAGATGCCGCACGGAGTTCTTTCAAGATCGGAAGAAATTCATGCTCAAGACGGTAAGTAATTTCAGGCAGCTTTTCGTGTGAAACGATTTCAGGAAAGTTATCAGGCTGAGGCGGTTCCCGACAGGTGAAAATCTCAGGAAACTGCTCTGCCAGCAGGGACTCCAATTCTGAAGTTTCCTGCTCCAATCTAACGATCAGCGAATGAGGGATGTCTGTTGCATTCTGTTTCAGAGTCATTTCAATCTCACAGGCTGTCTTACTCAGCCTGTGAGCCGAGAAATTGGCAGTAATGCCTTTGATAGTGTGGGCATAGAGTTTTATCTCTTTGACATTATTGTTTTCTACAGCAGCTTTCAGCTTTCCGACAGATTCTGAAAGATAGGGGGGAAGGTCTTTCAGAAGCTTTCCCAAAGTTGCTTTATTTCCGCCGATACGGTACAGAAAATCCTGAGCGTCAAAAATGTCGGCAGTAGAGGTTCGGGGTTCGGGGTTCGGGGTCAGAGGCAGCCTCTCACCTCGAACCGCTGACCCCTTACCCCTTCCCAACTGCCTTCGGATCGCTGCTGCTAATTGCTCCGGATCAATCGGTTTTGCCACATAATCATTCATGCCGGCAGCGAGATAACGCTCACGCTGTCCTTTGACCGCGTTGGCAGTCATGGCGATAATCGGCACATTCCGGTTTTCCGACTCGGATTTTCTGATGATTTCTGTAACTTGCACACCGCTCATTTCAGGCATTTCTATATCCATCAGCACCAGATGGTATGGTTCTGTTTCAAGAATCTGAACCGCTTTTTTCCCGCTGTCTGCAATATCTGCGGAAAGACCGTATTTTCCCAGAAGCGCGGATGCCACCTCCTGATTGAACGGGTTGTCCTCGACCAGCAGGATGCGGGCGGGGGTCAGAGGTTCGGGGTTCGGGGTCAGGGGTTCTTCCACCTCGAACCACTGACCTCGAACCTCTGACCTCTTCTCAAACCCCGCCGTGAACCGAAACGTGCTGCCGATGCCTTCTTTACTTTCGACGCTGATTTCTCCGCCCATCATTTCCGCAAGTTTTTTGGAAATGGACAAACCCAGCCCGGTCCCTCCGTATTTGCGGGTGGTTGACGAGTCCGCCTGCGAAAAGGCTTTGAACAGACGGTCAAGACGGTCTTGCGGAATGCCGATGCCCGTGTCGGAAATTTCAAATATGAGGTGAGAGGTCAGGGGTTCGGGGTCAGAGGTCAGAATCGCCTTCTCACCCCGAACCTCGCACCCCGAACCCCTCACCCGGATTTCAATCCCCCCTTTGTGCGTGAATTTGATTGCATTGCTCACCAGATTGAGCAATATCTGGCGCAGGCGTGTCGGGTCTCCGCCCAGATACGGATGAACATCGTCGTCAATCCGGTAACTCAGCCCAAGCCCTTTTTCATCTGCTTTGAGTCCGAGTATTTTAATCACTGTTTCAAGAACTTCTCTGAGATTGAAGGCTGTTGTTTCCAAATCCAGCTTTCCGGCTTCGATCTTGGAAAAATCAAGAATGTCGTTAATCAGCGCAAGCAGAATGTCGGAAGAAACCGCAACCATCCGGGCATAACTGCTTTGCTGTGAATCCAGCTCCGTTTCCAGCAGAAGCCGTGACATATTCACGACGGCATTCATGGGCGTGCGGATTTCATGACTCATATTGGCGAGAAATTCGGATTTGGCGCGGGCCGCGGCTTCAGCGGCTTCTTTTGCCTGATTCAGTGCTTCTTCTGCCAATTTTCGGGAAGTAATATCATGGATAATCGAAAACAGAATGGTATTCCCTTTAAACGGAATCGGAGAAGAATGAACTTCCACGCAGCGGATATCCCCGTTTGCCAATCGGTGACGGAAATTGAAATAATGATTTTTTCCGGTACGGGCTTTTGCCGTTTCCGAGGCAGTTTCTTCTCTGTCTGCCTGATTTATCTGATAAATCGTCAAAGTTTCAAATTCTTCGGCACGGTAGCCGTAGTATTCGCAGGCCGAGCGGTTTGCAAGGATGATATTGCCGGTTTCGGGACCGATAAGGAGCATCACCGCGCTGTGACTGTCAAACATGCTGTGAAACAGGGCTTCCCGTTCCAGCAATGTCTCATTTGCCCGGCGCAGTTCTGCGGTGCGCTCCTCAACCTGTTTTTCCAGATTGATATTCATCTGAGATAAGATATGCCGCGCCTGACGCAACTGATAAGTCAGTCTGAACAGAAAAACAATCAGAAACATCAGCACGCTGAAAAGGCATATAACTGCGATGATTTCTCCCCGGTAGATTTCCCATACGGAATACTGCCGGTTTCTGACAATGCTGCCCGGGGGCAGGTCAGACAGCGGAATATTATATCTCTGCAACGCGATGTGATCGAAAATAAAGCGTGAACCCTGATCGGTTATCACCGGAATGCTGCTGACAGGTTCGCCGCGAAGGATTCGCAGCCCCATCCGAGCCGCTTGCTGTGCCTGAAGCTCGATACTGTACATATAGCCGCCGACCGTGCCGGTGCCGATAAAGTGATCGTACCCGCTCAGGACAGGCACAGACGCAGCCGAAGCCAGTTCCTTCAGCGCGTCAATCGGGCGGTATCTGACGCCGGCGGCATCCTCGAACAGAAGGGAATACAGAATGACGGAAGTTTTCGGCAGCGCCGCCGCGCGGACTTTTATTTCAGACATCGGAATCTGTGACCAGTCTGTAAGTTTAACCCGCCCGTGCAGGGCCTTCCGCAGGGCTTCGATGTGGAGAAGATAGGGCTGGTCCATCCTGCCCGCGCCGTGTACGATGACCACTTCGCTGACAGAAGGACGCATCTCCGGAAGCCATCGGACGCATCGGACAAAATCAACTTCCGAAGCAACGCCGGTTACATCCGGGGGCAGACGGAGCGAGGGGATCCTTCTGGAACTCGTATCATAAAATATCACCGGCGTATCCGGCAAAATTGCCTGCCGGCGGAGTAACCAGATATCCAGCATTTTCGGATCGCCGACAATGACCAGATCAATCGTCATGCCGCGATATTTGCGCTCATAGAAGTCAAACAGGGCGTCTTTATAGGCGGAGTCAGTGAAACGGTTGACATCGAGATATTCATAATACAGACTCAGCGTAATGTCTTTCATCTGATGAAATTCCTCCTGTATCGCCCGCACGGCAATGGTGTTTGCCGGCAGATCAATCTGATACATAGACAGAAACAGGACATTTTTGCTGTTGATACTGACCGGCGACCGGGGGCTGCCCTCTGCTGCCGGACAAAGAAAGAAAATAACCGCGACCGTGAATTGCCGCAGCGCCGCATTTTTTAATAATTTATTCAATTTTGTCATTGTGTTGTCACCTGCATTCAGCTGAAACGGCGGACACGCCGCGCTTTGAACCCGTTTTACTGTGCCGAACTATAGAACGGGTTTAAAACCCGTTTTACTGTGCCGAACTATAGAACGGGTTTAAAACCCGTTTTATATATAGCAACGGCGGACACGCTTCGCTTAGTCCGCCCTGCATTTCATTTCAGGTAAAGGCTTTTGCCAGTCTTTTTTCTCCGAATTTCATGGGAAGTATTACTGCCAAAATACTGCCGGAAAAAGCCAGCGCAAAAGATGCAACTGTCCATATTTTGGCAAAAAAGCTTAAACGTCTGCCCTCAATGCCAGCCATGAAAATTTCATAAACCGGTCCCGCTTCAAGCAGAATCACAAATCCGATATATGCCGCACATAAAACCATAAAAAGAACGCCGCCGTAGCTCGTGACGGTCTGAATCGGATTTTCAGCTTTGAAATCAGGATATGCAGCACCCAGACCGATGCCCAGCGCAACAATCCCCGGCACCAGAAAAAATACCGTGATTACGGAAAGCATCATCATAAAAGGCGTCACTTTGAGAAGCATATTTGTTGTAATAATAAGAAGTTGTGAAAGTATCAGCAAAGGAAAATAATAGATAAAAAATTTTATCCGAAGGAAGGTTTTCAGGGGGATAGGACCGGATTTGACGATCCAGAACGCGTCTTTTTCAGCGCTGACCGCAGGATAAACAAAGCGTGCCGCAAGCGCGGTGAGAACAAACAGCGCAAGTCCCATGTTGAGAAAAGCGAGAAGATTTTGAAGATAAACGGTTTTTACCGGCGATTTTTCAAGAGGAAGCACCTTGAAGTTATAGACATAAATGACCACAAGTCCGGCTATCAGAAACAGTTGCGACCACTGCGTCTGATCCCGGAAAAAAGTCTTGATCTCTTTTGAGACAAAGGCTCTGACGGGACCTGATAAAAAAGCAAAAAGCCGTCTGTCGGATTTTCTGTATCTGAAAAGCCGCGCCGGAGCGGTCTGGGTTCTTGAAAAGCCTTTGAAATAAAGGGCATCCGCGATAAGAATATTTGCAAATATCAGCATTCCCGCACAGGAACATAACATAGCGAGATGAAACAGGCTTTCTCTCACCGAGCCGGTCAGGGCGTTTCTGATGCTGTCATAAGCCCATGTGCTGGGCAGAAACGGCGATGAGGGCGTTTGCAGGTCTTTGATATACATCAGCGTGGAGATAAAGACATCGGGATCAACCAGAAGTTCCGGTTTTAACAGGCGAAACGCAATGTAAAGCAGCATAAAAAGCGCCAGCCCGAGAAAGATGAAAATGCTTTTCATGCGGCTTGCGGGAATAAGGATCACCGCACATAAAATCAGAGCGGAACTGATACAGGACGCGATCACCGCGAGCAACAGCAGCGAGAGAATACTCGCTGCGTAAAAAAATATCCCTGTCCTGTAAGCAATGCCGTAAGCGAGAAAAACCGGAATCATATAGACAATGACCATCCATGAACTTTCAAACATGCTGTCTGTCCACCGGGCGATGAAAATTTTGTAGCTCGGAACCGGCATGGAATGGACAAGAGACAAATCCCGGCTCAGGTAGAGTTTTGAAAGCACGGTGAGAATGCTGCTGAAAATCAGGAGCGCAAAAGCAGTAATATCCAGCATGGAAAGGAGTTTGTAAGCGACAATATCGCCCGCGTCTTCGATGCTTCTGAAATAGCGCAGAACCCGCAGCGACACAGCGAAAATGCCTGCCCAGAACATGATTCCGATGCCGCCGAGCAGTGCGATTCTCAGCACGCTGCCGCTCCGGTGTTTTGAACTGCATGAGTTTTTGGCTGACCAGATGCGTGGTTTTAAAAGTGTAAAAATATGCTTCATTGTTTTTGATTTACCTTTCCGAATATTGTCCCGCAGGGACATATAGAAAATAGCCCGGCCCCGGCTGAAAACAGACATTGCCGGGAAACAATATTTTTTTCCTCAGTCGTCCCTACGGGACTCAATTGAATTTATAACTGTCTGATACCGGCAATGAATTGCCGGGCTATTTTCAACCGTCCCTACGGGACAAAAAAACGCCTGATTCGATCCCGTTTCCCGACAATAAATTGCCGGGCTGTTTTCATAAGTCCCTGCGGGACTGAAACTGATTTGTGTGATCCGTACCCGGCAATATCTATTTTTAGCTTTGGTCCGGGCTATTCTCGGCTGTCCCTGCGGGACTGGAAAACGTCCCCGGAACGCTTCCCTATTTTGATATTGCAATCATAACGGTTTGATGTTATAAAGTCAATTGTTATAAGCAGGGGGAATCGGCGGAAACATCCCGAGGGGGATAAAAAAAGGACAAAACATAGGAGGAATGGTTATGGTCGAATCCGGTGCGCTGAAAGCGCAGGACAGATACCGTGTGGATGTTGAAATCGCGCCTGAATATGCAGTTATTTTGGAAGTAATGTCCAAATATTACGGTATCATGGACAGTGTGAACACTTTTCTCAAAGAACTTTCACATCCGCATAAAAACTGGCAGTTCATCGTCAAAGAAGCCAGGGGATATTCGCTGGATTACTTTCATCTTATGAAAATCCATCCCGATGGTCCCGCGGCTTTTGAACGCTTTGTCAGGATTTTTGCCGCAGCGATTGAAGCAGAAAAAAATCCTGCGGAAATCAAGGCGGATGCCGCCGACAATCTTCTGCTTTTGCTTCAAAAAGTGATAAAATCCGCCGATGCCGATCTTGAGCGATTCCTCCCGGAAATTGACAATGCCTTTCAGCGCATCATGAATTTTCCGGAACCGTATTTCTTCCTCTTTGTCAAAAGTTTTTATCAGATAAAGAAACTCGCGGAAGCGCTTCTCTCTGTCACCCGGCAAAGCTGCCGCATTCATCTGCTGCTGATAAAATACTATCGGCAAACCTACGACTACTGGCTTAACAAAGAAGACCCGCTTCCCCTCTTTGAGAAAGAGGCGGAAGACAGCGCGCACAGGGAAATATTCAGAATTTTTTTTACCGACATATCTCATGAGCAAATCCGGCGATACCGTGCAGAATCGGAGGAAATCGCGGCTGATCTCGCTAAGGACTGTTCCGCGGCATGTCCCTTCGGACATCCTCTTGAAAAGCTTCTGAAATTACCCGGATACGGCGAAATTGCTGAAATTTATCGGGAAATTCCCAAAAAACTTTTTGACGCGGGCGCGGATATGGGCAGGGGCAAGGGATGGAAAGTGATATTTCTTTTTCATATCATGAGTATTTCAGGGCTTTCCATTATCCATGAAGAAGCGTTAAGGGAAATCAACCGCACCCTGAGCTGGCTGATTAACCATGAAAAGCATCTGAATATTGAGAAAATCATCCGAAAGACTTTTTCCATTTTGAAAGCCCGGACTGCCGAATTTCCTCTCACCGCGCTGAACTGCGTGCTGAATATGGGCAGAGGCGTGTATCAGACCGATAAAAGCGAACTGATAACGCTCTATATTGATTCTGTTATCAATCTGGGATTTCAGGCGCCCATGATCGGCGGCGTGGGAAATGACTGGCAGGTGCAGGTCAACAGCGCGCATATCCAGAACATCAGAACTTGGCTTCAGCTCATCGAACTGAATCCGAAATATTCTGTCCGTCTCCTTTCCTACCTGATTATCCACCTTTCCCTCTGCGGCGTTTTTATCAAGGACACCGACCTTTTTCCGCGAGACATTACGCGGCTGCTCAACAGCAGAATTGAACCGGTTTACAATCTTGTGAAACAGCTTACACGGATTTTTCCGGCATATTTCAATGACATCGGTGCAGAAGGCGAACTTCGGGAAGTCTCCACACGCATTGACGAAATCACTCACAGAAAAGATGTGCTGATTCATTTTCTGCGTAAACAGGTTCATGTGGAAAGCAGCAACAGAACCGTTGCGTTTATGGAAGCGCTGTTCTGTTTCTGGACCGACAGGGACAAACAGCATATCGAAGCCTTTGTCCCGCCCGATATCTATGAGCAGATTCATTCGGAAGGACTGTATATTGACGGGATTCACCGGATATTTTCCTATCTCGGGGAAAAAGCCCGGCTCCGGGTCCCCGACGATCTGCTGACCGTCAGGCATGAGCGTCTCAGCCGGCTCCTCAGCGAATGTCTCATACAGCATCCGCAGGCGGACATCTCACCGGAAGATACGGAGCGGATAGGTCTTGCCGTGAATCTGTACAAACTGCTGCGCCAGAAATATGATCTTTCTGCCTGTTCCAAAATCAGCGCGGAAATGGAAAATTATTTTTTTATGATCAAATCAGAGGCATTCCCGGACATCAGCCGCCTCAAAGACGCGCTCGCAACACTTGCCCTGCCTGATGTCAGCGTCAGTGCAAAAATCGGCAGTCTGCTTGATTACATGGAGTTGCTCAAAGAGACAATTCTGTCTCCGCTCACGTATGAAATCAGAGAAGATATTTATAAAAAACGGCATTTTACAGTTGATATTCCCTCCATGTACGGCAGTTATCATGAAAGCAAATTCGACGCACTGGGGCTGACCTTCCGTCTGGAATCTCTTGTGAATGTCCTTTTTGACGAACTGATCGGAAATATAGAACTTCCCCTGATTACCAAAGCCACTTTTCATCAGATTCATGCCTGTCTCAAGCTTTTCGGCAGGGCATTGAAATTGGAAGGCATTTCAACTGTCGAACTGGACCGCCAGTTTCATTTTCTGGAGCATTCGATTGAGATCAAAGGCTTTTCCTTTACACAATATCTCGATATTTTCAAGGGCTTTGCACAGGCAGTGAAGAATATCATCAATGACTACTTCAACAATATTCACGAGGAAAATCTGGACCGGATTCTCACCCAGATACCGGCAGACCAGATTCTGCCGAAATATCTTCCGAGAGACAATGAAGGGCAGATTTCGCCTGAAAGTTACCGGCACCGGGTATCTGAAATTTTTTCCAGAGAACGCATCGCCCATTCTCTGGGGCTTCAGCAGTTGGATATATTTTTAACCCGAATCCTCAACACGCTGTTTCATCAGTCTGAAAAACTGAGAAAAGATCATCTTCAGCAATTGCTCATTTATGATCCCAAGCTTGCCATGACATCTTTGGATACAGCAGGCAGTATCGGTATCATTTATCTGGGAAACAAAGGTCTGAATCTTGCCAGACTGAAAGAGTACGGCATCCCGGTACCCCCCGGTTTCATCATTACCACAGAAGTATTCCGTTTTCGGGAGATGATCGAGAGCTATCCGCCGGCAAGAGAAAATTTTCGGGAACAGATACGGCGTCACATTTCCGAGATGGAAAAAGCCGCCCGAAAGACTTTCGGAAGTCCTGAAAACCCGCTGCTGTTTTCGGTGAGAAGCGGCTCTTCCATTTCCCAGCCCGGGATGATGGACACATTTCTCAATGTGGGAATTAACGAGGAAATCACAGAGGGACTTGCTGTGAAAACCGGCAATATGTGGTTTGCATGGGACTGTTTCCGCCGATTTCTGCAATGCTACGGCATGTCTTACGGCCTCAAGCGGGATGATTTTGATGCCCTTATCGGCGATGCCAAAAAGAAACGCAGGCTGGTTTACAAGAGACAACTGACCGGACCTCAGATGAAAGAAGTAGCGATTGACTATAAGCAGATGATATTGGACTGCGGCATTGAGATTGCAGAAACGCCCTTTGAGCAACTGCTGATGACCGTCAAAAAGGTTTTCGATTCATGGGAATCTGTCAAAGCCAAAACTTACCGCAAAATCATGGGCATATCTGATGACTGGGGAACAGCGGTGACGGTTCAGGCAATGGTTTTCGGAAATCTTTCCGCAAATTCCGGTACGGGCGTGTTTTTTACTCACAATCCCCGATGGTCCGGGGACAGCCTGCGTCTGTGGGGTGATTTCACCGTGGGAAATCAGGGGGAAGATGTGGTGGCGGGCTTAGTCAATACCATGCCGATTTCCATTATTCAGCAGGATATTGAAATGCGGGACACCGACATCACCCTTGAATCGCATTTTCCGAAAATTTACAAGGCATTGGAAAAATGGGCAAACGAGCTGATTTTTCAGAAAGGCTGGAGTCCGCAGGAAATGGAATTTACCTTTGAAAGCCCTTCGGTAAAGGATTTGCATCTGCTTCAGACCCGGGATATGGCCATCAGAGAGCGGAAAAAAGTTCTGACCTTTGATCTCAAAGCCATCGCAAATGAAAAGCTTCTGGGACACGGCATCGGCGTCAGCGGCGGCGCCATGAGCGGCAGAGCGGTTTTCAGCCTTGAAGAGATTGACAGATGGAGAGTCAGCGAGCCGAAAACATCGCTGATTCTGCTCAGAGGCGATACGGTGCCCGACGATATTTGGGAGATTTATGCAGCCGACGGCCTGCTCACAGCCCGGGGCGGTCTGACATCCCATGCGGCAGTGGTGGCGCATCGGCTGGGCAAAACCTGTGTGGTGGGATGCGGTCCCCTTGTCTGCAAAGAAAAAGAAAGGGTCGGCTTTTTTGATCGCACGGAAATCAGATCAGGAGACTATATCAGCATTGACGGGAGAGAAGGTTCGATTTATCAGGGGTTTATCAAATTGGAATCCGAGCATCGGGATGTCTCGGATGAGTGCCTTGAAATTTGAAAACAGATGCGCCTTTGCGAGAAACTTTATCTCTCGCAAAGCACGCAAAGGGCGCAGAGTAAAGCGATTTTTCAAATCGCTTCAGAAGCGAATTAAAAATTCGCTTTACAAAACGGAAGCGGACTTTGCGCCTTTGCGAGAAACTT
>JFJP01007467.1_pt1 | contig 10535 bp, 7 predicted proteins | sample 431651 | NCBI WGS metagenome assembly JFJP01 (sample SAMN02602958, study PRJNA72255) | Microbial mat metagenome, whole genome shotgun sequencing project. | biome: fresh water; feature: sink hole; material: water; isolation source: purple microbial (photo- and chemosynthetic) mats found in... | reverse complement strand
CGATTCGCAACTGCATGTGGTCGGCGTTGAAGCCTTGTTGCGCTGGCAGCATCCGCAGCACGGTCTGGTACCACCGGGCGAGTTCATCGCGCTGGCAGAAGAAACCGGCTTGATCCTGCCGATCGGGCTTTGGGTGCTGCAGGCGGCCTGCGGCTTGCTCAAACACTGGGAACGCAGCGCAGCGCATTGCGGCCTGCAAATCGCGGTGAATGTCAGCGCGCGCCAATTCCAGCAAGCCGATTTTGTGGCGCAGGTGCATGCTGCCTTGGTTGACAGTGCAGTGATTCCGGCACGGCTGAAACTCGAATTGACCGAAAGCGTGGTGCTGAAAGATGTCGAAGACGCGATTCTGAAGATGACGACGATCAAACAGATGGGCATCTGCTTTTCGATGGACGATTTTGGCACCGGCTATTCATCGCTGTCGTATCTGGCGCGCCTGCCGATTGACCAGCTCAAGATCGACCAGTCGTTTGTCGCCAATCTGCCCGGCAAGTGCAGTGACGAGACGATTGCCCGCACCATCATCACGCTGGGTCGTGAGCTGTCGATGGACGTGATTGCCGAGGGGGTCGAGACCGAGGCACAGCGCGCGTTTCTGCAGTCGCATGGCTGCCATGCCTACCAGGGTTATCTATACAGCCGCCCGCTTGCGCTGGATGCGCTGGACGAATTTTTGAAGGTGAACACCCGAACTGGGCCATCAATGCCGTGTTTTTGCGTGGGAAATATGGATGTCACCGATTGCCAAACTTGATCCGTCTGTCCGCTTTCGCGCCATGCTGGACAACGTGCCGGCGGTGCTGGGTTATTGGAACAAACACCTGCACAATGAGTTTGGCAACCAGGCCTATGCGACCTGGCTGGGTGTTGATCCTGAGCGCATGAAGGGCATGCACATCAGGGACGTGTTGGGCGAAGAGCGTTTTCAACTGAACCTGCCTTATATTGAAGCAGCGTTACGCGGCGAGCGACAGATTTTCGAGCGGGCTATTCCCGCGCCATCGGGCGACCGGATTCGTCACTCATTGGCCGAGTACATCCCGGACGTGACCGATGGCGAAGTACAGGGGTTTTATGTCCAGGTGTCCGACATCACCCCGGTCAAAGAGGCCCATGCAGCCCTGTATGCGAGCGAAGAAAAGCTACGTGGCCTGTTTGATCTTTCGCCGTTGGGCATTGGTTTGTGTGAAATGGACGGGCGCTTCGTCGAAGTCAATGCGGCTTTTTGTCGGATTTGCGGCTACAGCAGTGCCGAACTGGAACGGCTTGATTATTGGGCGCTGACACCCGATGGCTACGCAGCGGAAGAATTGCAGCAAATGGCCTGGTTGCCGTGCAGTTGAATGGGGTGATGGTGACCGGGCCTGACGGTCAACAACGCATCTGGTCGATGGTTGAGGAAATTGGCGAGCGGCGACGCAGGTTTCTTGAGTTGATTCAGGCCAAAGAGATGGTCGAAGTTGCCCACCGGGCCAAGAACGCGTTTCTTGCAGCCATGAGCCACGAACTCCATACGCCGATGAATGCAGTGCTGGGCCTGCTCAATACGCTCAAGGGCACGCCACTGAACTTGCATCAGTTCGATATCGTCGAAAAATCCGAAAACGCCGCCAAATCGCTGCTGGGCCTGCTGGACGAGGTGCTGGAATACGCCAGTGTCGAATCTGGCAAACCGACGCCGCTGGCGCAGCCGTTTCGGCTCGGGCAGTTGCTGCGTGAACTGGCGGCGAGCTTGTCAGCCAACAGGGTCTCTGAATCGGTTGAGGTGCTGTTTGATGTCGAGCCCAGGCTGCCCGAAGTTGTGTCTGGCGATAGCTTGCGGCTCAAGCAGGTACTGATCCATTTGGGCAACAATGCGGTCAAATTTACCACCGCAGGCGAGGTGGTGGTGTCAGTCCGGCTTAAAGGGCTTGAGGACGAGGTCGCAGTGCTTGAGTTTGGCGTGAGCGACACCGGGTGCGGCGTTGCGGCCAATCAGCAGGAGCGGATTTTTGAGGCTTTCACCCAGATCGACGCGTCAGCAACGCGCCCTTTGGTTGGCGCTGGCTTGGGTTTGACGGTCAGCCGGCGACTGGTGGAACTGATGGGTGGAACGCTACAGGTTCAAAGCACGCTGGGCGTGGGCAGCAAGTTTTTTTTCAGTTTGCCACTGCGCGTTGTCTTGCCGGTGCCACAAGAGCTGCAGTTGCCGCGGCCCGCCTTGCCACCGGCGCTGGAAGTCCTGGTGGTGGACGACAATGCCTTGGCTTGCCGTTTGATGGTGGGGCAGTTGCAGGTCATGGGTGTTGCCGTGACAGGCGTTGACAGCGGCGTGGCCGCCCTGCAACGGCTACAAAAGCGCTGTCAAATGCCGGTGAGCCCGTTCACCGTGGTGCTGCTGGACTGGCAAATGCCCGGGATGGATGGCTGGGAAACTGCCCGCCAGATCAAGGCGCTGGACTTTGGCGCACACCGCCCGCCACGCCTGATCATGGTGAGTGCCAATGGCCGCGACCAGTTGGCCGATCGGACCGAGCTTGAGCAGGCACGCGTGAGTGGTTTCTTGACCAAACCGTTCAGCGCGGAGATGTTGCTTGAAATCATTGCCCAGGCTTGTGAAGGCTTTGCGCCGAATAAACTGTGCCCGCCAGGCCAGGGGCAACCCGGTCTGGCGCAGATGCGAATTTTGGTGGTGGAAGACAATTTCATCAACCAGATGGTGGCAAAGGAACTGCTGAGCCGCGAGGGTGCGCTGGTGGCCGTGGCTGACAATGGCCAGCTCGGTGTCGAGGCCGTGGCCAGCGCCGACCCGCCGTTTGATGCGGTGCTGATGGACTTGCAGATGCCGGTGCTGGATGGCTTTGCCGCCACCCGCGCCATTCGCCAACAGTTGGGGCTGACCGGTTTGCCGATCATTGCCCTGACCGCCAATAGCCTGGCCGAAGACATTGCCATGTGCCATGCTGCGGGCATGAACGACCATGTTGGCAAGCCGTTTGAGCTAGGAAAGTTGGTTGCCTTGCTGCGCCGCCATGCCGGTTGGACAGAGCACCCGGGGGCGGAAAACAAGTCAGTGCAGGCAGCCCCGCTACCCACCCGTATTGTGCCAATGAATTTGCACGAGGTGGCAAAGATCGATTTGGCCCGAGCCCTTGATTGGGTGGGCAGCGACACCACGCTGTATCGGCGGTTTACCCAAAGCTATTTGCAGGATATTGCAGGCTACGCTGACCGGCTGGCACAACACTTGGCACGCCGCGAGCAAAAGGATGCGGCGCGCATCATGCACACGCTCAAAGGCCTGTCGGTCACAGTGGGTGCCAATCAACTGGCCGACTTTGCCGCAAAAACCGAGATGCAACTGAAACACGAGCTGCTGGACCCGCAGAGTTTCGCCGATCTGGTGCAGCAAACCCGCGACGGCATCAACGCTGTCAGCGCTGAACTGCGATTGATCCTGAAGACCATCAATGCCACAGTGGATTAACAAGGGGGCGGATCAGGTCCAGCTCGTGGCTCGATCAGTGTGTCAGTTGGTGAGCCAGTGCATCGGCGAATGGCTGGACTCGCTACCGGGTAGGCCTGCGTGGCCGACCCTGACAGTCAAGGAATAACAAAACTGTCCCGTCGCTCGCATTCCGGGGGTTCGCCAAAGCCTGTCGAGCGGACTTTTTGGTCCTGTGCAATCTCCACTTGAAACCACTGGCAGAAGTGGTTCTCGAAACGATAGCTCCACACCACACCCCGTGAACGCCCCAATCCTTGAATATGACTGGGTCGCCCTAGCCGCTGACTGACCTCATCCTGAGCCATGCCTGGGACAATTTGATTGAAGTTCGGCTCGGTCAAAACTTGCTCGGCTCTGGTGGCGTAGCCGGCAGCATCCAAGTCAACAAACCAGGTGTGGTGGCCCATGGGTCCGCGGGGAAACTCCAGGCGCGTACCTGTGGGCAACCCCCGCTGCCTATCCGGCTGGCCCATCCGGGCAATCAATTCGTCGCGTCTGATACCAGCCAAGTTGGTAGGCGGCGCATAGCTGCTGCAGGCGGTCAGCAGCGAAAGACCCGCTAGGCTCAAATGTGCAAAACGCATGGCATCGACTCCAGATTGACTTCAATTCGAAACATTTGGACCGACTTTGGACTCGCAAGTTCAAGCCGACCTGCCTATTTCAAACCAATATGGCTCCCTTTCGGTGTGCTGCCTGTCATCCTGATAGGGCACCGAGGCTTCACTTTCAATCTTCGCGTTTACCGGCATCAGGCCGTTCTGATGATTGACCGGAATGGCAGGACCGGCGAAGTAACAGGGCGGCTTCGCTGCTGCCGATCTTGTTGCCGAATTCGGCGATGGCATGGTGTTCAAATTCCAGGCTGGTGATGCCTGGCAAGCCAAAATCAAGCACAGCGCCCCGCCACCTTCAGTTACACCAATGCAATGAATACCGTTTATCAAGAAAAGCAATGCTAGGCGCAGAGCGCGCCCTCGTGCTTCAGCACGACACGCAGCTTTGCTGCACAAGCGATTTGCAACGACGCAGTGCGCCCAAAGCTGGCGAGCCAAATGTGCATGTTATTTGTGGACAAGCCCTCAGTAGGCACCGCGGGGGGGCAACCCGAACATTTTCCGAAACGTGTTTTCGGACATCAACTCGCCAACATACAGGCCGAGGCCGGAAGTCCAATCCTCCTCTCCGGTATCCTTTTTGGTGCCGGTCACATGGTGGAGCGAGTGGATCAGTTCGTGGGCAAGAACGATGAATGACTGCGTCGCCTCGCCTTTGCTGGTCAGAATTTGGGCGTTGGTAAATCGCATGAGCGAGACGGTACCGGTTCCGTCGGTTGCCGCCATCGGATCCATGGCTTCGGCGTTACTGCCACCCGCAGGGTGGTAGGGGCACCCGGGCACGTTGTGGTGCGCTTGCGTTGAGACCTTTAGTGACTTTTCCATGCCATTCCCGGTCCAATCCATCTTGAAACCCGATTGCGTATAGGCCATTGAGGTGGGAATCATCATGACATTGATGCCTCTGGCGAATTTGACCTTTCTCCCTTCCTCGTTGATCGCTCTGGTGGGGGCTCTGGATCGGGGGCGTGCGGCGTTGATGCTGGCCAACAGCGTCCTGCCGATTTCCTTGCTGGCAATGCGACGCAAATCCTCCAGCACATTCGAGACGAAGAATGGCTTGGCCACCGGATCGTACTGAACACCGAAGCCAGGAAACTCTGGCAGTTTGGCTCTTGTCATGGACATTTTTGTTAATCCTCAATTGGTATGAAAACCAGGTTTACATCCTGGGGCAATAATGGAAACTCATGCTTGGCAAAGACACGCATCGAACTGCCAAGCAGCTAATATATTAATCTACGTAGCGCCGCCTGAAGTGCTGCCGTAGATCAAACAATCTGATCATCTTTGCCGCCCGACGGATAGGAAATTCAACCGCATGAGGGCAGGTATGGCACGGGTTTTAGGTTCCCAAGCGTCTGTGACTTGTGCAGTTTGAGCCGTCACGGTAGCTCAATGGTGCCCACCGCAGTTCGGACACAGCAACGGGAAGACTTCGTAGATGCGGGCAATCAACACCGCCCACAGGTAGAGTGCTATTTGGCAATTAATGCTTGCACATGCGCGTCATGGCACAGTGTCTATTTCAGATTCTCACAGACTGTGGCGTTGGCCAGGCCAGCACTGGCAGGCCTTGGTGCTGCCAGCTTCAGTGCGACACGGCGACCGGAAAATCAGGGATGCCCTGCGGCACGATGGTGACCGGCGACTGCGTGCCACGGGTCAGAGCCTTGACCCGTTCCGACACATAAAGGTCAAGCATCTTGTGCGTGACCCGGCCAGTTTGCGCCAGGTCGGCCTTGCCACTCATGCCTTCAATCACCGCCCGGGTGAAGGCACCGTTGCCCCACTCGGTCGATTCTTGCGCCGATTGGCGACCCGTCGATGCGGCAAAAACGATCACGCCATTTTCGGCACTGGCCAGTTCGTTGACTACCGCTGTCAGGTCTTTGCCGATGGATCGCCGTCCGGTGCCCAGCACATTGCCTGAATGGCAGGTGTCAATGAAAAACAGCGCCTTGCCAGGCAGCGATGAGAGCGTGTTTCTGATCTCGGTAAAAATCACGCCAGTGCGCTTGAGTTTGTCGATGTCGGTGTCCTGGGGCAGATAGTAGTAAACCCCGTCACTGTCGTTGACACCATGCCCGGCCATGAAAACCACGCCGACATCGCGTGCCGTCATCTCGCGCCGAATCCACTCCAGACCATCCAGAATATCGTCACGCCGGGCCGTGGCATCGGTCAGCAGCTTGACCTCAACCTTGCGGTAGAGCTGGTTTTCCTGCCGCTTGAAGACGCTTGCAAAGTCACCTGCATCCTTGGCCGCAAAGTCGAGCTGGATTTGTTTGTTGAGGTACTTGCTGACACCGATGGCCAAAACGTAAAGTGCAGGCCGCAAATCTGCGGCTGCCGCTGGGCTCGAGGGTGCTGGCTTCAGGGCAGTGGACTGGGATGCCGGGGTTGGGCTGCGACTGGGATCGGCCCAGCGCAAACGCAGCACAGCAGGTGTCGAGTAACCATTGCGACTTTCGGCAAACAGCATCAGCTCGGCATCTGCGCCGGGCAGACGGATGCGTTGTTGATAGTGCAGTTCCTGCACTCCTGCAGCACTGTTGCGCGTGTTGCTGGCCAGCAGGCTGGCAGCCGGCAAATCAAACAGGCTGCCGTTCAGCCGCGCACGCAAGCGCAGCGCAGGTGCGCCAGCCGGGCTGTTGATGCTGACGCGCAAGGTGATCTCGGTATCGCTGAAACTGTCGCCATCTTTGGGCGACAGCACGCTCACCACTGGCGGTGTTTGCTGCTCAATGGCAGTGCTGGCCAGCACCGGGGCGGTTTCAGGGGCGGCCAGGGTGCCGACTGGACTGGCCGTAGCGAGGCGCTGCGCGAGATCAAAATCGGCGTTTGCCAGCACCTGGGCGATGACCTCCGGGCGGAAATACCGGGCACGAAAACGTGAGCCAGGGAAAAAATCCGCTGCACGCGCTGGCCCCCGATCCAGTTGCCAGCCAAACAGGTCTTCGCCGCCAGGGCTGGCGCTGTAATAGCCCGGTGCAGTCCAGGCAACCCAGCGCTTGCCATCGGCGTGCAGCAGCAGGGCCAGCATTTCAAGCCCGTCGCGGCTGCGATACCAGCGTACCGTGCCGTCGGCAAAAGCCGCCATGACCCAGCGCCCGTCAGCCGAGACATTGACCTGCCAGGTGGTGGCGGGCACCGCCACGCGCCACTGCTCGGTGCCAGTGCGTTGGTAGTAGCGCAAATAGGCACTGGTGCCCAGCGCAAAGCCCGAACTGTCAGCCGCGACGGCGGCAGTCATCGACACTTCGTTGTCGGTCAGGGCCAGCAAGCGGCGGTTAAGTTTGGGCTGCCGGCTCTCAAACCAGTCTTCCAACAGCAGCTCGCGGCCACCATCCCGGGCCGCCGTCCAGGCCGCTTGTGGGCTGGTCCATTGTGCATTGGCAACATCAAACGCTGCTGTTTCGAGCGTACCGGTCTGGCGCCTAAAGCCAAAAGAAAACGCGCTGCCATCTTTGGCCACCCGAAAATCGCCGCGTTTGCCGCGCAGATCGGTTAAACCGCTGGCAAAAATTCGGGCGGGTGCGGTGTTGCCGCCGGTGCCTGTGACGGCTGGTCCGGCTAACCAGCCCCAGGTGGCATCGGTGGCGGCAAACAGCACTCGCCCATCGGCCAGGCCGTGCAGGCCAACCACGCTGTTGCTGGCGAGGTTGACATCACTGAAGCCGCCGCGACCAGCATCCGACCAACGCCGCAGTGCGTAATGGCCACTGCCGCGACTCCAGGTGCCAGCGGCCAGCAGTTCACGACCATCAGCCGACCAGGCGACTGCGGTCAGGCTGCCGTTGTCGATGTCTTTGACATCGGGCCGGTAGGCGGTCTGCAGCGTGCTGGCATCCAGCACCAGCAGCGCCGGGCGGTCTGAATGACTCAGGGCAATGTGCTTTGCATCGGGTGAAAAGGCGATGCCAAAGGGGGCTGAGCCAACGGTCGGCCGGGTGCTTTGCAGCAGTTTCAGGCGCTGTTGACCGACATCGTACAAACGCACCAGGCCGTCCTGACTGCTGGTGACCAGCCGACTGGAATCGCCAGAGAAACTGGCGCCATAAGATTCGCCCTGATAACTGCTGTCGCTGTCGGCTTCACGCAGCTTTTGCCAATCGGTGCTGCCGGCAAAAAGGCGCACGCCATGGTTGCCCCACAGACTCACCAGCAGCATCTGGCCATCGGGCGAAAAACTCAAGCGTGTGATGATGTTGGGCAGGCCAGTGATGCGCTGCAGCAGGTGGCCGGTCGCGCGCTCAAACAGATACACATCGTTTTCTGCTGACCAGCCGCCCACGGCGACATAGGCACCATTGCCGGTGATGGCCGCTGCGAACAATTTGCCGTTGTTGCCAGCACCGGCAGGGGGGCGCAGCGTTTGCCGCAAGCGGCCATCGCTCAGATCCCAGATGCGGGCGGTTTTGTCTTCGGCGGCAGTCACTGCATAGTGGCCTGCGCCATCCACCGCCAGTGCACGAATGGGGGCGCTGTGCGCGCCGCTGTCAATGCGCAGCAAGGGTGCAGTCGGGGTCTCGACAGCCAGCGTGGCGCTACAACAGACCCAGGTCAGCAAACCGAGCAGCAGGCACCTGGCGCGCATGCCGGTCGCCCTAGCAAGGCCCGGGTTTGAACTCAATGCGCCGATCCAGTGCATCTGAGGCATCCTCCCGTCCAGTGGCCACCAGCGCCTGCTGCGATCCGTAGCCCCGCGTGTTGATGCGGGTTGCCAAAGCCTGGCGTTCAGCGACCATCCGCTGTTTGACATATTCGGCGCGCTGGAGCGAGAGTTTTTCGTTCATGGCTTCCAGACCACCGCGCCCGGTATGCCCACTGAGTTCGAAACAACTGCTCCTGGCCTTGGCCGTCAGATCGGACTGGATGGCCAGTTCCTTGATCCAGCCCTCATAAGGACTCTCGTTCTTGGCAAGGATGACACTGCCTGGCTGAAAATTGAACTTGACGGCCAGCCGTTGGGCATTCAGGCCACGCTGTGCCATCTGGGCAAATGTTTTCATGGCCGGCTCGCGTCGGCCCAGCTTCAGGTTGGACAGATAAATGCCGGTAAGTACGCGCGGCTGGTCGCCAGTCTTGCTGCGCAGCAGGGCCGAAAACTGGGCCAGCGACTCCTTGTATTGCTTGTTGTTGTAGGCATGGGTGGCCTCTGCGATGCCGACCACCGACAGCACTTTGTCGAGATAGTCGGGGTTGATCGGGTCGCCGGCCTTGCTGCCCTGGCAGGTCTTGATGTAGCCCTCGACGATCTTGTCATTGACCCACAACGGTGCATCGCGGAAATAAGGCAGCGGGCTCGGATCAACCCCGGCGGTCTGGGAACGGGCAAAACCCTTGCTGACAATTTTGCCGGTCTTCAGGTCGGCCAAGGCAAAACAAACCCGATAGGCATCGCGCTCACCCTCGCCCTTGCCTTGCAGGTTAATCGGGGTGAAGGTGCCGATAAACACCAGCGGCAGGGCCGCCACATTGGCGGCATTGAGGGGCTTGATCTGGAACTTGGGAAACTCGCTGCTGACCACGCTGACCAGGCGTTTGCCAATGGCTTCGGTGGCCACGGACTGCATGCCGGTGCTACCGTCAACCAGCGGGTCAATCACGACGCTGATCGGCTGGTCGGAGGTGATCTGGGCCTTGCCAAACAGGTCGCGTGCTGCCATCAGCACGGCTTGGTCATGGGGCAGTGCCACCGGCGGCGGTGGCGCGGACGCGGCACTGACAGGCGCTGGCTGGGCGATGACTGTCGCGGCCGCCTCAAGCTTGGTTTCAGGTGCGGCACAACTCGCCAGCAGCAACCCGATACCCAGCGCTGCAACGTAGCCGCTGGTGCGCCGCAGAGGGCAGGAAGTTTCGCAAGAACTTGAATTCATGAACATGGTGAGCCCCTTGAAGATGGTTGTCAGCACCAACGCCAGTCAACCGGGTCAATGACTGTCCGAAGACTGGCCGAAACTTTAGCAGAATAGGTGCCTGGCTGTGCAGGTATTGAAAGCATCTTCGCGCTGGCCATGGATGGCCGGGTCATACTGCTTGCGCCGCCCGACCTGCTGAAAGCCCTGCGCCTGATAAATCTGGATGGCGCGGCCGTTGCTGGCCCGGGCTTCCAGCCATAGCCATGACACTCCCTGGCCACGCGGCCACAGCGCCAGCGCGTCCATCATGACCCGTGCCCAGCCCTGCTGCGGGTACTCTGGGGCCACTGCAAGCTTGAGCAGATGCACTTCTTCAAAACCCTTCATGGCGACAAAATAGCCCAGCGAGGCCTGCCAGGCTTGCAGCAACTGGGCCTGGACCGATAAAGGATAGGAAATTCAACCGAACGTGGGCAAGTATGGCAGGGGTTTTAAGTTCCCAAGCGTCTGTGACTTGTGCAGTTTGGGCCGTCACGGTAGCTCAATGGTGAGACTTCTGGCGAA
>JFJP01036309.1_pt1 | contig 10537 bp, 10 predicted proteins | sample 431651 | NCBI WGS metagenome assembly JFJP01 (sample SAMN02602958, study PRJNA72255) | Microbial mat metagenome, whole genome shotgun sequencing project. | biome: fresh water; feature: sink hole; material: water; isolation source: purple microbial (photo- and chemosynthetic) mats found in... | reverse complement strand
CGGCCCTTTCCACCATGGACATACCCGCCCGCGAACTGGGGCGGCTCGGAATCACCCGGCTCATCGGCCGGCTCGAATCGCAATCCAACGGCGGCCCGACCGCGAGCGACGGCCCCACCCTCCTTCCCTGTATCCTCTCCCTTCGCGGCACCACGGGCACGGTTCGCGCCCACATAAAAACACAAAGGAAACACCCATGAAATTTACCGACGGATTCTGGCTCGTGAAAAAAGGTCTCAAGGCGCGGAGGACCGCGAAGGGACGCTCGTCGTCCACGCGCCGGTCAAGAAAGTCGTGACGCGCGGCGACGTGCTCAATTCGCCGCTCCTTACCGTCGAGGTGTCCGCGCCGATGCGCGACGTACTGAAAGTACGCGTCACCCATTTTGCCGGCGCCCGCGACGACGGTCCGCACTTCATGCTCGACGGCCCGGACACCGGCTCTCCGTTCCGCGGCACGGTAAACGTGACGGACGAAGCGGCATCGATACAAAGCGGCGCCCTCGAAGCCCGCTTCCGCCGCGGGGACGGACCCTGGGCGCTCGAATTTTTCGGCGACGGAAAGCCGCTGACTGCGAGCGAGACGAAGGGCATGGGTTATATCGAAACCGATTCGGGGAGGACCTACCTGCACGAGCAGCTCTCGCTCGGCGTCGGCGAGACGGTGTACGGACTCGGCGAGCGCTTTTCGGCCTTCGCAAAAAACGGACAGTCGGTGGACATCTGGAACGAGGACGGCGGAACGGCGAGCGAACAGACTTACAAGAACATTCCCTTCTATCTGACCAACCGGGGCTACGGCGTCTTCGTCAACCATACCGAAAAAGTTTCCTTCGAGGTCGCTTCCGAAAAAGTGAGCCGGGTGCAGTTCAGCGTCGAAGGCGAATATATCGAATACTTCGTTTTCTACGGTCCGGACCCGAAATCGGTGCTGACGAAATATACGGGCCTCACCGGACGCGCGTCCCTGCCGCCGGCCTGGTCCTTCGGGCTGTGGCTCACGACGAGCTTCACCACCTCCTACGACGAAGCAACCTGCACTAAATTCATCGAGGGAATGGCCGAGCGCAACCTTCCCCTTTCGGTATTCCATTTCGACTGTTTCTGGATGCGTGAATTCAACTGGTGCGACTTCATCTGGGACAAGCGCACCTTCCCGGATCCGAAGGGCATGCTCGCGCGGCTCAAGGCCAAAGGACTCAAAATCTGCGTGTGGATCAACCCCTACATCGCACAGCGTTCGGTTCTCTTCGAGGAGGGCATGAATAACGGCTTTCTCGTGAAGACGAAGGACGGCGGCGTCTGGCAGTGGGACCTCTGGCAGGCGGGCATGGGCCTCGTCGACTTCACCAATCCCGCGGCCTCGGCCTGGTTTTCGGCCAAGCTCGAAGCCCTCCTCGATATGGGCGTCGACTGCTTCAAGACGGACTTCGGCGAACGGATCCCCGTCGACGTCGTCTGGCATGACGGCTCGAATCCCGAGCGCATGCACAATTTCTATACCTATCTCTATAACGAGTGCGTCTTCGATCTCCTCAAACGGAAACGCGGAGCGGGGGACGCGGTCCTCTTCGCGCGCTCGGCGACGGCGGGGGGCCAGAAATTCCCCGTCCACTGGGGCGGCGACTGCAACTCCACCTTCCCCTCGATGGCCGAAAGCCTCCGTGGCGGACTGTCGCTCGGGCTTTCGGGATTCGGTTTCTGGAGCCACGACATCGGCGGCTTCGAGGGAACGCCACCGGCGGAGCTCTTCATGCGCTGGATAGCCTTCGGCATCTTCTCGTCCCACTCGCGCCTCCACGGTTCGAGTTCCTACCGAGTGCCGTGGATCTACGGCGACGAAGCGGTCGAGGTACTGCGCCGCTTCACGCACCTCAAGATGCGCCTGATGCCGTACATTTTCGCGGCGGCCGTGGAGGCGACGAAAACGGGCGTCCCGGTGATGCGCGCCATGCTTCTCGAATTCCCCGACGACCCGACGACGGCCTGGCTCGACCGGCAGTACATGTTCGGCCCCGACCTGCTCGTCGCCCCCGTGTTCGATCCCGAAGGCCGCGTCGAGTATTACCTCCCCGCAGGAACATGGACGCACCTCCTCACCGGAGAATCCCGGACCGGACCCGCATGGTTCCGCGAAACGTACGGCACGAAGAGCCTCCCGCTCTTCGCCCGCCCGGGAGCCCTCGTCCCGTTCGGCAACCGCGACGAAAAGTCCGATTACGACTGGACGGCCGGCCTCACCGTCGAGGCCTTCGGTTTCGACAACCCGGAGAACGATACCCCTTCGGTCAGGACGATTTACGATTCCCGTGGAAGCGAAGCCGGCAGCGTGATCCTGCGTAGAAAGGGCGGAACCATCGAAATCGCCGTCACCGGAAAACTGGACTGCAAGGCCGTCAAGGTACGGCTCGCCGGCATCCGTTCGGGAACAGTGTCGGGCGGCACCGCAGACACAGGCGACAAGTGGCTGCTCGTAAGACTCGCGCAGGACCGGACGACGGTCACAATCCCGTGACGGATAATTTATGCAAGGAACGATACCGCTTTCGCCGTGGACTGCTGGAGTTTTTCCCGCATGAAAAACTCCGCCTGTACTGTACAATCAGGGCCGCATCCCGCTAAAATGCAGGCCGGAGAAACCGATGGACAAGGCGACCGACGACATACTCGCGAAGGTAAAAAAACTGATGGCTCTCGGCGCTTCCCCGAGCGAGGCCGAAGCCGCATCCGCACTGGAAAAGGCGCGCGTCCTCCTCGCGCGGTACGGACTGTCGCTCACCGACGTCGAGGCCCATTCACCCGAGGTCATCGAAGGCGTGCTGCTCGAGAAGAAACGGCTCAGACCCTGGGAATCCCGCCTCGTGCAGGTCATCGCCGAATGCACCTTCACGCAGGCCCTCCATGTACAGCGGGGAGAAGGAGGGCAGGTTGTCCTCATCGGACGCGAACTGAACACGCTCGCTGCGGCCGACCTCTTCGGCTACCTCCATCTCGTCGTGCTCAAGCTCGGCCGCGCCCATTCCGAAGAAGTCGCGCATCTCGAAAGCTTCCGCTGCGGGGTCGTCGTCCGCCTCGGCGAACGGCTGGAGGACCTGAACGAAGGCGCGGAGGAGGGCGGCGGTCCCTGGGCGGGAAAACAGAAGGAAGGCGGCGACGCACGAAACGGAAAGACGGCGCGGGAAGACGCATCCACGTATCCCGCGCAATCAGGGCCATCCGGCGTCCCGGGGGACCGTCAGCTCACCGTACAGATGCACAATACGGCAGAGCGCGAGAACAAGGCTTTCATCGAGGACAAATACGGCAAGACCAGGACCAAGCGCGTCGGCCGCCGGGTGGACGCCGAGTCCTATCACCGCGGCCGCAAGGCCGGCGACACGGTTTCGCTCAACCGGCAGATACGGTAAGGAATTCTCCCGTTACGAAACTTGCCGACCGCACGAATTCCGCCTATACTGATTGAAATGAGGTCCACAATGGTAAAGCACGAACGCGAAATAAACTCCGTCGAGATGGCCGGAAACGGCGTTGTCGGGGTGACCAAGAAGATTTTGATGGGACCGGCGGACGGATACGACGGATTTTTCCGCGTATTCACGGTGCAGGTCGGCGGACACACTCCGTATCACGCCCATGAATGGTTCCATTCCAACTACATACTCGAGGGAACGGGAAAAATCGTTCTTGAGGGTGACGAACAGGCCATCGAAGCGGGTTCGGTCGCCTACATAGCGGGCGGAAAAAAGCACCAATTCGTCAATACCGGCGCGAATCCCCTGAAGTTCATCTGCCTCGTCCCCCAAAGCGGCGACAAGTACTGATCACTCGTACTCCGCCATAGCCGCCGCCCTGCCGCTCTTTACGAGCATCGAGTAGACGCAGGTTTCCATCCGGATGTCCTGTAAAGGTCCTCCGCCGGTACGGAGATCGAGATCGGTGGACGCGAGCAATGCGAGAATGCGCTGGACGGCGCCGGAATCCCAGCGGGCAGCGGCCCGGCGGTACTGGTCGATCGCCCGCTTGCTCGTGAAGCCGGCTTTTTTGAGCGAAAACTCGTCCATGCCGCCGGAGGCCGCCAGAAGGTGCCATTCCCCGAGCCGCCTGAAGCAGAACGTGAGCCCGGCGATGGTCTGGACCGGAGCCGAATCCTTCGACATGGCCAGCTTTCGCAGGATCTCGAGGGCACCCGCAAGGTCGCCTTCGCCAAGGGTATCGAACAGGGTGAAGGCGCTTTCCTCGCGGTTATGGGCGAGGATGTTTCCCGTATCGGCCTCGGTAATGCAGTAACCGGCGGGAAAAAACAGTGTAAAGCGCGAACAGGCCGTGCGGAGTGCATCGGTGTTGTTCTCGACCAGGTCGAGGATGGACGAAACCGCCTCGTCCTCGATGCGGTAGCCTGCCTTCCGGAAAAAATCGTTGATCCACTGTTCCTTCCGGTTCTCGAACAGTTCCCAAAAAATGCGCTTCTGGTCCTTCGGAATCACCGCCTCGATTTTCTTGTCCACGCCGATCTCGTCGGACAGGAGAACAAGGAACGCGTCGGTCACGACGGCGGATTCGCCGACCCAGGCGACAAGCTGTTCGATTTCTTCCTTTTTTTTGAGGACTTCCGCGTTCCGGAGCACGACGAAACGGGCGTCAGCGAACAGGGATCCGTTCTGCAAAAGGGATATGACATCGCCGATCCTGACATCAGCCGCATACAGGCTGTGCATGTCCAAATTTCCGCATCTCTTTGCGGCGGCGGTTTTCAGCTGTTCGACGGCGGTATTCCGCTCGCCTATCTCGGGGCCGGTAAAAAGCCATACGGGGGCGACTGACGGCATCGTGTTCCTCTCTTCGATTGTCCGGCGATTATAACCGGATTACGGCCTTTTTGTCCGCCTTTTTTTTGCTGTTTTTGCCTTCCGCGATCGAGTTCAGGAGCGAGGCCGTTTCCGCCAACTCGTCCCGGGAATGCGGTATCACGCAGAACGAATGGTCCCCTTCCGCGAGCCGGGCGGTCGCTTCCGTGATCGAGCGGATGGGTTCCGCCATGCGGGAACTCGCGAACCAGGCCAAAATGACGACCATCAACAGGGAAGGCAGCGAAAAAAGGATATAGATCCAGACACCCATGAGCGGCAGGAAGGGTTTGAGCTTTTCGATGACTCCGGCCTGTACCGAAGCCGCACGGATGGTGTCGAGCCGCTCGCGGAAACCTTCAGGAAGAAGCGAGGTATACACACAGAGATAGGTGCTGTTGCTGTACCGGACGACCTGTCCATACCGGAAGAGGGGTTCCCCGGCGTCAAGGGTGAATATGCCGTGGGTAACCTCCGAAAGCCGGTTGCGGGGGACGAATCGGGCGGAATCGCCGATTTCGAGCACGGGAAAAAAGAACGAGCTGTCGTCGGAACCGTCCCGGCTGTAGACCTGGCAGGCGGCGGCATGTGCGTCGATTGAGCGGATTTCGCTCATCCAGTCGACGGGCCGGGCGCGGTAATTGCTGATCGAAAGCCCGGTGAGGAACCGGGCGGAAACTTTATCGATGGAACGGATCCGTTCGGCGGTATACAGATCGGCGAGATCGCCGGCCGAAAGGAGCGAATCGGTAACCGAGCGGTCGAACCAGGTACCGAGGGAGGTATGCACGAAGCGGCCCAAAACGAGGGTTTGCGGAAAAGTCGCGGAGAAAACGAGGACGCATACGAGAAGAAAGAGGCGAAGCCTGAACCGGTTGCCGGTCCCGTGATGCAGGGATTCCGATATGAGGCCGAACAGGAAGAAGGAAAGGAGGACGATGAGGGCAAGCGGGCCGACGACCAGCAGCAGGATGCCACGGGGCGTGTTGAAAAGACTGGCCGAAAAGACGCCCTCGAAACCGCTTACGGCAAGCAAAAACGAAGAAACCAGTACCAGTACGAACGAAAAAACGAGAAAAGGAAAGGTATACAAGGCCGAAGGAAGCCTTCGCCTGATCTGTTTCAATCTTCCTCGAATTTGTTCTCGAAAAGGGCTTCGATCGCGTCGACGGCTTCCTTTTCGTCCGTACCGGTGGCGCAGAGTGTCAGCACGGAATTATAGCTGGCGGCCATGGTGATGATACCCATGATCGACTTCGCGTTTATCCGGGTGTCTTCGCGTTCGATCAGTATCTCGGAAGCGAACCGGTTGGCAGTCTGGGCGATCAGCGCAGCGGGGCGGGCATGGATGCCCGCACGGTTTTTAATGGTGACTGTCTTTGTGATCATCTGTTTTTTCCTTCAATAAGAATCGTCGGCACCGTAATACGGCGCGCGGGCTGCGTCTGTTTCGATCCATTTAAGCACGTTCTGGTTGAATTCCTTCGCGGAGAAATATCCCATGCTCTTGAGACGTTCGTTCATCGCGGCCGTTTCGAGGATGATCGGGATATTCCGTCCCGGCTTGACGGGTATCTCCAGTTTCGGGACTTTCACCCCCAGGATGTCCATGGTCAGTTCTTCGGTTCCGAGCCGGTCGTAGACCTTGTTCGCGTCCCATTCCTCGAGTTTCGCCACGATCTGCACTTCCTTCCGCTCGCGGATGGAGCCGACGCCGTACAGCTGCGTGATGTTTATGATGCCGAGGCCCCGGATTTCCATGTGATGGCCGATGATCTTGTTGGCGCCCTGCCCGATGAGGCTGTTGCCGTTCAGGCAGGAAATTTCGACGACGTCGTCGGCTACGAGCCGGTGTCCGCGCTCGATCAGTTCGAGGGCCGTCTCGCTCTTTCCGACGCCCGAATCGCCCAGGATGAGGATGCCCAGGCCGTACACCTCCACGAGGACGCCGTGGATCGAAACCTTCGGTGCGAAGATGTTTGAAAGTATGCGTAAAAGCCGGGAGGAGAATTCGCTCGATTCGAGCCCCGTCTGCAGTACCGGACAGCCGGTCTTTTCGGCAAGGTCGACGAAGGCCTGCGCGGGATCGAGATTATGGGTGAATATGCAGCAGGGCAGAATGAACGAAAAGAACTGCTCTATGTTCTCGAGCTGGCCTTCGGAAATGATCTTGTTGAGATATGCGACCTCGCCGCGGCCGAAAAGCTGCACGCGCTGGAAGGCGAACGAATCGTAGAAGCCGGACAGCGCGAGGCCGGGGCGGTTGAGGTCCGGAATGGTTATGTCGCGGACCAACCCCCGCCGGCCGCAGATGCAGCGCAGATCGAGGGAATCGTGTTCCTTGAGGTTCAAGTCAAGCAGGTCCAGTACGGAAAACCGTTTCAAAGCCATACCTGACTATAACCTCCCGTTTCCGTTATGTAAAGTCGACGGCTGGAAGCCGTTTCGTCATTTCTTCTCCTGGATCTTGTCCTTCTCCTTCTTGATTTTCTGGTCGAGGATGTCGATGAGCTTGTTCACGCCCGTCGCGAATTCGAAGTCCTCGGACGAGACGTGCGCGTTGCCTCCCCAGCGGAAATTGACGGTACAGTCGAAAAGGAATTTCTTTTCGTACTTTATATTGAAAAGAACGTCGGTCAGGAGTTCTTCGGCGTATTTGATCCGTTCGAGTTTCTTGTCCACAAGCGCTTTTTGATCTTCATCCAGAGTGAATTTTTCGGCTTTTACGTTGATGTTCATTCGGAACCTCCTCGGGAATGTACGTCCGGCGCACGACCGGCTCTCATTCAATAATAATACGTTATGTCGGTAAAAGCAAAATCATCTTTCAAAAGAGGATTTGATGGTCAATTCCGTGCGGTATTTGGCGACGGTCCGGCGGGCCAGGGTAATTCCCCGGGCGGCCAGGAGATCGGCGATTTTCTGGTCCGAAAGGGGTTCCTTCGCCTCCGCGACGATCTCCCGGATCACTTCCTTGACGCCCTGCTTGGAGAAGCGGCCCGTCGCGTTGGCTGCCGTACCGGCCTGAACCCCGGAACCCCGGGCGGGACTGACTTCGTTGCTGAAAAAATACTTGATCTCGAAAAGACCCCACTCGCATTGGAGGTACTTGCCGTTGGCCGCGCGGGAAACGGTGGCCTCGTGCATGCCTATCTCGGCCGCGACGTCCTTCATCCGCAGGGGAGCGATATGCGAGGGGCCCTGGTCGAAAAAGTCGCGCTGGGCCACGATCAAGGCGCGGGCAAGCTTGAGGATGGTCAGGTTCCGCCTTGAAATCGTATGGATGAACCACTGCGCTTCCTTGACCGATTCGCGCGCGAAATCGCGGGCTTGGTCATCGTCGGAAGCCGAACCGGAAAAGCCGGCTTCGAGTTCCATGAAGAACGGGGATATCCCGAGAACCGGTATTTCCTCGTCGTTGATGACGACCGAATACTCGCCTTCGGTCTTTTTGACGATGACGTCCGGCACGATGTACGAGCCGGGACTCGAGTCGTAAGCCCGGCCGGGAAAGGGATCCAGGGTACGGATCAGCTCGAAAATCTCCTCGGCTTCCTCGAGATCGACGGTAAAACCGGCTTCGGGCGTTTTTTGCAGCCCCTTGACGAGGGCGTCCGCCCGGCCCTTTTCCAGGAGGGTAAAGTGGTGTTCGAGTATGGCGATGGTATGGATAAGGACGGGATCCTGGTGTGCGGGCCGGTATCTGAGGGACAGGAATTTTGCCTGTACGACGAGGGATTCGTGAAAGTCGGTCGTACCGCAGCCGGCAGGTTCGAGTTTTTGGACGGTATGGAGGGCGGCCTCGAGTACGGCCGAAACTCCGGCGGCCGAAACTCCGGCGGCCGAAACTCCGGCGGCCGAAACTCCGGCGGCCGCATCGCCGGCACCGGGCAGATCGGAGGGAGGAACGACATGGAAGCCGTCATGGTCGAGATTCTGGATGACGAGCGCGGCGAGGGCGGCGACCGGGTCGGGAAGGGAAAGTTCCCCGAGCTGGGAAAGCAGGTGTTCCTGCAGGGTTTCGTTCCGGTGCAGGGTGCCTTCGATAAAATCGCGGTGGTCGTCGCTTTCCTCGTCGCCGCCTCCCTGGGAGGCGGAAAATTGTTCGGGACCGGACCAGGAAGCGGTCCAGTCCGGTGCGACCGCCGGATCGGAAGCCTCGAAAGGGTCGGCAACTATTTCGAGGGCGGGGTTCTTTTCGGCTTCCTCGATGATGCGATCGCGCAGGTCGGCAAAGGGCATGGCCATGAGCTTGATGGATTGGACCAGTTGCGGGCTGAGGTTGAGGCGCTGTTGTTGTACGAGAATCTGTTTTTGACCCTGCATACCCTAAGTATGAAGATACAGACCAAAAGAAGTCAAGGGCAAGCCGAAACTCGTCGCGGTCGTCCGGGAATGTCTTGTCCGGACGGTCTTTTTTTCGTATCATGGACCGCATGAATCAGACAGAAACCTTCAAAAAATACGCGCTTTCCGTACCGGACATCCTGCTTCCCCGTGACACAGCCGGCCTTTCCCGCTGGGCGGTCATAGCCTGCGACCAGTTTACCCAGGACAGGGAATACTGGCAAAAAGTCGCAAAACACGCGGATGGCGCCCCTTCGACCCTCAACATCATCCTGCCCGAAGTGTATCTCGAGGATCCGGGCAGGAGCGAACGACTCGCATCCATACGCAGCACGATGAAAACATATCTCGAACAGCCCGGTATCTCCGGGCAGGGCGTTTTCGGCCCGCCCGTTCGCGGTTTTGTCTATATCGAGCGGAAAACCGCCTACGGGAGGACCCGGAAAGGTCTGGTGGCAGCCATCGATCTCGACGCCTATGACTGGAAACCCGATTCGACCGCCCTCATCCGGGCGACCGAAGCGACAATCGTCGACCGCATCCCGCCGCGGATGGAAATCAGGCGTGGCGCACCGGTCGAGTCGCCGCACATCATGCTCCTCGTCAACGATCCGGCGAAGACCCTCGTCGAGGGCACGGGAAACCGGGTGCGCACGAACGTGCCGTTATACGAAACAAAGCTGGAGCCCGATTCGGGCTCGATAACCGGATGGACCGTCTCGGCGGATGCCGACCTCGCGCACGCGGCCGATGCGGTCGCGGCCCTTGCCCGGGCGGGAACGGCGCCGGACGGCTCGTCCTTCCTTTTTGCCGTCGGCGACGGCAACCATTCACTTGCGACGGCGAAGGCTGTCTGGGACGAATTCCGGACCGCGCGCGAAGCCGAGGCCCGCGCCGGAAAGATCGACCTCGAAAACCACCCTGCCCGTTTCGCGCTCGTGGAAATCGTGAACCTCTATGACGACGGGCTGACCTTCGAGCCCATACACCGCGTCCTCTTCGATACAAACACGGCAACGCTTTCGGCTTTCCTCGCCAAAAAACTCGGAGGGACACTCAATACAGCAGGATCGGAAAAAGAACTTGAAGAACTCGTGTCGGCCAAAAACGAAACCCGTTTCGGTTTCGTCTGCGGCGGCATCTGCTCGTACCTCGACACCCCGGATCCCGCCCTCGCGGTAAGCCGCCTGCAACCGGCCCTGGACGAATTTCTCGCCCTGAATCCCGCAGTCAAGATCGACTACATCCACGGCTCGGAAGAGGTATTCCGCCTCGGCAGGGACCGGAATACCGTTTCACTGCTCCTCCCGCCGGTCGAAAAGGACAGTTTTTTCCACACCATATCGA
>JFJP01022140.1_pt1 | contig 10537 bp, 7 predicted proteins | sample 431651 | NCBI WGS metagenome assembly JFJP01 (sample SAMN02602958, study PRJNA72255) | Microbial mat metagenome, whole genome shotgun sequencing project. | biome: fresh water; feature: sink hole; material: water; isolation source: purple microbial (photo- and chemosynthetic) mats found in... | reverse complement strand
AGCCGAAGCAGGGAAACCGGCAGAAGAAAAAGAACTTTCCGAAAACATTGCTGTGGTAAACGGAAAGGGCATCAGCCGGAAGGATTTTGACAAAGAAATCGATCTCATGTGCAAGCAGATGATGATGCAGGGGCAGGAACTTGATGAAGCCAAAATTACAGAAATTAAGAAAAATCGACTTGAAATGCTCATCAATCAGGAACTGCTCTATCAGGAAAGTCAGAAAAGCGGAAAAAAAGTTGACGAATCGGCTGTGAATGAAAAATTTTCCAAATGGAAAAAACAGTTTCCCGAAGCGCAATTCAAGCAAGTTATGGCGATGATGAATCTTTCCTCTGAAGACGTTGTAAAAGATAAGATCAGGCAGCAAATGTCGGTGCAGCAGTTTATCGAAAAAGAAATCGGCTCGAAAATCAAAGTTTCCGAAGAAGATATAAAGGCTTTTTATGATAAAAACAAAGAGGCTTTCAAGCAGTCTGAGGAAGTGCAGGCAAGTCATATTCTGATCAAATTTGATCCTGCCGGGGATGCAGCCAAAAAAGCTGAGGCGCGCAAAAAAATAGAAGAAATTCAGGGAAAGCTGAAAAAAGGCGAAGATTTTGCAACGCTTGCCAAAGCGTCTTCGGATTGTCCGAGTAAGGACAGAGGCGGCGATTTGGGATATTTCAGCCGGGGAGAAATGGTGAAGCCTTTTGAAGATGCGGTGTTTGCGTTAAAAACCGGAGAAATGAGCGACATTGTTGAGACGCAGTACGGCTTTCATCTGATCAAATCTTCGGATAAAAAAGCTGCAAAAACCCTCTCCTATGAGGAAGTCAAAGATCAGATTGCCGAGCGTCTCAAGCAGGAAAAAGAGATGAACGAGGCGACGCAGTACAGCGAGAAATTGAAGGAAAAAGCCAAGATAGAGAAATATTTGGAGTAGTTTTCGCTTATTCTTTTTTATTCCGGAGTGCTGACTGTCTTATTAAAAACAGAGCGAAGCGAAATTTTTGCATCTGCATCTGCTTGTAGTAAAATTTCATTGTAAAGCGAGTTTAAAACTTGCTTTACTGTCTGATTTCATTGTAAAGCGAGTTTAAAACTCGCTTTACTGTGTGCTGTGCTGAACCGATCTTATATCTGTTTTATTAAAAGCGGGGTCATTTCAGCACTCCGGATTGAAAAAAAGAATGTGCTGACAATGGACAACTAAGAAATGACAAACTTAATTGACAGATACAACAGGCATCTGAATTATCTGCGAATATCCGTTACAGACCGCTGCAATCTCCGCTGCATTTACTGTCTGCCCGAAGAATTTGTTCCCAAACTTTCCCACCCGGATATTCTGACTTATGAGGAAATACTGCGGATTGTCCGGATAGGCGTGCGTCTCGGTATCTCCAAAGTCAGGATCACGGGCGGAGAGCCGTTAGTCAGAAAGGGCGTATGCGATTTTCTCAAATCTTTATCCGAAATGGAAGGCATTTCAGATGTTTCGCTCACGACCAACGGTGTGTTTCTGAAAGACAAGATTCGGAAAATCCGTGATGCGGGCATCAGGCGGATCAATATCAGTTTGGACACGCTGGACAGAGAAAAATTCAGGCAGATCACCCGCCGGGATAATTTTGATCAGGTCTGGGAAGGGATCGGACTGGCGCAGGAATTAGGTTTTGATCCCATCAAAATCAATGTGGTGGCGCTCAGGGGCATCAACGATGACGAACTCACAGATATTGCGGCGCTTTCTTTTTCCTACCCTTTTCATATCCGCTTCATCGAACACATGCCCATGGGAAATTCTGAGTTCAGCATTCAAAACTCCGATCCGCCCCTGCTCGCGCCGGAAATTATGACTCGGATCAGCGTTCTGGGAAAGCTGAATCCTGTGAAAAATTCCAGAAATGACGGGCCCGCAGATCGCTTCAGATTTGAAGGCGCAAAAGGAGAAGTCGGCGTGATCCGTCCCCTGAGTCATCATTTCTGCTACAAATGCAACCGCCTGAGACTTACAGCCAGCGGGCAGTTGAGAGCCTGTCTTCTGTCTGATTATCAGGAGGACATGAAAACGCCGCTGAGAAACGGCTGCTCCGACGATGAGCTGGCAAATATTTTTTTCAAAGCGGTCAGCATGAAACCGTTTGAACACAGGCTGAGTAATGAAAATGCTGAAAGTGTGTCAAGTCCAATGTCGGCTATCGGCGGTTAGCGGAGGACGGCACGCTTTCCGGCGCGCCATCCTCCGATTCCTCATTGTCTCCCACAAAATTATCTCCGAAGGAGTTATATAAAAATGCCGGAAAGAGACTGTGAGATATCGGAAAGCCCCGAAGAACTGAACAGCTCTGCCCGGAGTCTGTCCGGTCGCCCGGATACAGCGTTTTTGCAAAAATTACTGCATTTACGGTGCTGTCGGAATATCTGACGGCGGAAGTCTGTTTTCCGGGTTTCCGAATATGAATACGGACTTTTTCCGATATTTCATCGAAAAATTTTCTGAATTATTTTCAGACAGTATGAACGTGCTGCTCATTGATAACGCAGGAATACACAAAGCAGAAAGATCAGTCATTCCCGAAAATATTATATGTCTGATATTTCTGCCGGACTACAGCACCGGGCTGAACCCCGTTGAAAGATTTTGGCAGTATATTAAACGGTATACAAAGGGAGAAATTTTTTCCGATCTTCGGGAGGTGAAAGATTATGTCGCTGATATCTTAAAAAAATGCTCCGAAGAGACAATCGCATCTCTTACCGGGTTTTCCTTAGATACCTGAGTTAATTAATGTATAATTTCAATAGAGATTTAATATGAAACCGTTTAACCGGATCGGTCAAGCGGACAGCGGGATAAGCCCGCCGCCGCTTATCTTATCGTTCGGTGACAAGTTATGATGAAATTGAGTGATCTAGGTTTTGGACGCTGGTTTGAAGCATATTCCGATGACATCCGCCATGAGGATCAAGGCATTGCACGCGTGTCAGCAGTTGACCGAAATTCCTACATTATCAGGAATGAACTCGGAGAGATTCCTGCTGAACTTGCGGGGAAGTTCTATTTCCATGTTGAGTCATCGGTTGAGCTGCCATGTGTCGGCGATTGGGTCACCGTGCAGTATCACAATGATGATACCTCAGCAATCATCCATGGCGTCTTTCCGCGAAGGACGTTTTTACGCCGAAAGCGTGCCGGCGCAGAAGTGGACTACCAGATGATTGCAGCCAACATTGATATCGCTTTCATTGTCCAGTCATGTCACTTTGACTTTAATCTTCCCAGGCTGAATCGCTATTTAGTAATGGCTGCTGACGGACATGTTGAGCCGATTGTCATTCTTGCCAAGACGGACCTGATCTCCCACGACGAGCTGCAACAGAAGCTTGCGGCTGTCAGACAGGCTGGCATAACGACCAGGGTTGTTGCACTCAGTAACATAACCGGCTCCGGATTTGACGAATTCCACCAGGTATTAATGCCGGGTCAAACCTATTGCCTGCTCGGGTCATCCGGAGTCGGCAAGACTACACTGATCAATCATCTGACTGGACGGGATGATCTTGATACCAAAGCGGTCAGCGGAACAGGAGAAGGCACACACACAACAGCGCGTCGGCAACTCATTGTTCTTGATAAAGGCGTTATGTTCATTGATACACCCGGAATGAGAGAATTAGGCATTCTGGGTGCCGGTGAAGGCTTAAACAAAGGGTTTGAAGATATTATTGAACTTTCCACGGCTTGTCGCTATGCCGATTGCAGCCATACTCAGGAATCAGGCTGCGCAGTTCTTGCTGCAATTACAAACGGCGAGTTGAGTGAAGAGCGCTATTCCAGTTATTTGAAACTCAGGAAAGAGTCAGAGCATTATGAGATGTCGTACTTGGAAAAACGTAAAAAGGACAAGGCATTCGGACGTTTCATTAAGACAGCAAAGAAGAATATGAAAAGATGAATGACCTGCACCGAACAAACGGCTTCGGACTGACGCACTACTCTGTTGATTTACTGAAAAAAAGACTGACGAGGCTGATTGAGAAGTCACCATTTCTCACTTCTCATTTCTCACTTCTCATTTCTCAATAACCACCCTTCTCGATTCCTCATCCAATATCTCAAAACGGATGCGGATAGCTGCGGATAGCGTTTCTTTGTCAAGGCGTTCCGCCCATTCCACAGCCGCCACTCCTTCCCCTTTCCGAATAATGTCGTATAAACCGATTTCTTCAATATCGGCAGTGCGTTCAAGCCGATAAAGGTCTGCATGAAAGAGCGGGCATCTGCCCGGATATTCATTCACCAGGGTATAAGTAGGACTGGTGATGTAATATTCCGTCGGCACGCCGAGACCCCGCGCCAAACCCTGAACAAAAGCGGTTTTTCCGCTTCCGAGCTCGCCGGTCAGCGCGATGACCGCGCCGGGCTTTAGGGATTCGCCGATTTTTCTGCCTAAGTTATATGTATCTTCCGGCGAGCGGCTTATCATTTGAGACGGTTCATTCATCATTATGGCTTTGCAGTGTGAAGTGACAATCATCATCTGAAGTGCAAAAATGAGTGAAGGCTGACATACATGTAAAATTGCAAAAATTTCATTTTTGCACTCCGGACGGTTTATCCGGAGCGCAAAAAATGAGTGAAGGCTAACATACATGTAAAATTACAAAAATTTCATTTCAGCATTTCGGAAGATTCATCCGGAGTGCAAAAATGAAATTTTTGCGTGCGTGCAGTGCTGAACCGATTTTATAAGATCAGGCATTTCAGCAGTCCCTTTAATGATCGCAAACATTTGAGCCGGTTTTCAGCGTGTTGTTCAGATAACTCATAATAAGCGTTTCCGGATCGAGCGCTGACGCGCCTGTGACCACTTTTATGCCGTTTTCTTCAAAAAGCCCGATGGCTCTTTGTCCCATTCCGCCTGCAATCACGATGTTTATCCCCAAATCATGCAGCCATTTGGGAAGCACTCCGGGTTCATGGGGAGGCGGCACAACCGTTTCTTTCTTTTTGATCTGACCGGCTTCAACATCAACCAGCGCAAATTCCTGACAATGACCGAAATGTGCGGTCAGCTTTCCATTAGCTAAAGGTATTGCAAATTTCATAATATGATTCCCTGATGCTTCAGTTTTTTTTTTATTATCAGCAGAAGGCACTCTGCCCCCTGCCATTCTTTCCGCAATAGACAAAAATGCCTTGCTTACCGGTGAATCTGCATATTTTTCCTGAAAAGAAGTGCCGGAATCCCCGCAGGAAACCACGTTGGAATCAAAGGGGATTCTTCCCAGAAAATTGATTCCCATTGTCTTTGCGGTTCTTTCTCCGCCCCCGGTTCCGAAGAGTTCCACTTCTTTGCCGCAGTGGGGACAGAAAAAACCGCTCATATTTTCCACCAGCCCGAAGACTTCCATCTTCACGACTTTGCAGAAATTGATGGATTTTCTCACATCGCCGAGGGCAACCTCCTGGGGCGTGGTCACAATAATTGCCTTTGCATCGGAAATCACCTGCGCCACCGACAGGGGTTCGTCTCCGGTGCCGGGAGGAGAATCAATAATCAGATAATCCAGATTGCCCCATTCCACTTCACCGATAAACTGACGGATCACACTGTGCTTGATAGGCCCCCGCCAGATAATCGCATCGTCCCGGCTCGCGCTGAGGGACTCAATGGAAACTGCACACAGATTTTCCGAATAATTCATGGGAATCAGTTTCTGATTGGGACTCAAGCCCATCATTCCCTGAATGCCCAGCATTCTCGGAACATCAGGACCGTGAATGTCAACATCCATCAAACCCACTTTAAATCCTTTTTTCGCCAGCGCCATGGCAAGATTGACGGAAACGCTTGTTTTTCCAACGCCTCCCTTGCCGCTCATAACAATAAATTTGTTTTTAATCTTTTCCAGCGAACCCTTTACAGCCATATCCTGATCGGATTGCGCTTTTTCCTGTTTTGATGCACAGCCTTTTGACTGACATGACTCCATTGACTTAAACCTCCGTGATTGAATGTCTCAATCTTTATTTAACACGAAATTTAACACGAAAGCACGAAATTTATGAAAGAGATTTCGTGTTTTCGTGGTTCAAAATTTGTGACAAAGGCGGATACGCATTTTATACCCAGTGTCCGTCCACATTCGGTGACTGTGCAGACTTAAATTCACCGTTCTGATATTGCTGAATAACGTCTTTTATACTGCCTTTTGCCCCGGTGATAACCTTCACACCGGCATGTTGGAGTACCATAAATGCTTTGGGCCCGCAATTTCCGGTGATCACAACATCCACTTTTTTATCCGCAATTGTTTTTCCCGCCTGTATCCCCGCACCTTGAGGAAGATTGAGATTCTGTTTGTTTTCAATAACTTCAAACTTCATCGTTTCCGGTTCGATGATAAGAAAATACGCCGCTCTTCCAAAACGCGGGTCCATCTCCGCCGATAAGTCCCTGCCTGTTGATGAAATGCCTATCTTCATAATCTTATCTCCTGATCTGTCCTGAATTTTAAAAACTTACACATTAAAAACGTAAAAACATCCCTTGCTATCATTTAAGCACGAAAATTTTTAACAGCTTTCGTGTTTTTCGTGTTAAAGATTTGTGTCTGTTCGTGGATAAAGCTGCCGCCTGCATAAGAACGGTCCTTTCACTCTCCTGACGGCGGTTCATCTGCAACACGCTGAAAATATTCATGCTTACACGCCGGACAGCCTTCAGGTCTTCCGGTGCCGCAGGGTTCTTCCCATTTATGGCTGCATTTCCGGCACTGGAATATTCTTTTTTCGCTGACAAGTGTATAATTTCCGCCTTCGACATTAATGGCTTTTCCGTTGATGAGCGCGTCTGCGATAATTTTTCTTGCCTGCTGAACAATCCGCCCGAAAGTGGCTCGGGAAACACCCATTTTCTGACCTGCCTCTTCATAAGGCATCCCCAGAAAGTCTGCAAGCCTTATGGCTTCCCGTTCATCCACTGTGAGGTGAACCTCATCCAGTTCGGTCATAGGAATGCCTCTCGGCTTGAAGTAACTGATGTCCGGGTTAAACGCTACAATACGATTTTTTTTGGGTCTTACCATAAAAGCTCCTTTTATGAGAATAAACTCACAAGAATGAAATGTAATTATTTCCATTCCGGTTGTCAAGAAATAATTTCTCAAAATTCTGATGACAGGCGGCGAACATCATCATGCGCCTTTCCAAGCCGCAACATAAACTTGATGCCGGTACAGACGTAGCAACTCGACAACCCCATTTTTTTTAGGAGTTACGCATTTGGAATTTCCGCATCGTGAAAATTAACCGCAAAGTTGCGCAAAGTTCCCGCAAAGTTGCGCAGAGTTTCAAAATATATCTTTGCGGAACTCTGCGGTTTACTTTGCGCAACTTTGCGGTTAAAAAAAAGCAGTATTCAACTGCGTAACTCCTATTTTTATTAAGATGATAAAAATTGTCAAATCTTTACCCCGAATTATTTGTTACAGGAAAATGTTTGAAAATTCAAGGCAGAATCCTTGTCACTATGCTTAAAATTTAAAGACTGTTCAATTTAACCTTCCTAACTTATTTGTTTGTCTGAATAAACCCGCATCCCGATTTTATTCATATTTTTAAAAGATTATGAATAATATTCCAATTTTCAATTTAATTCAAAACATTTTTGAGGCAGACTTTTAAAACTCCTTGATAAGTATTTTCATATTTGATACACAAACCTTAATCGTCATCATTTTAATTTAATTTAAAACATTTTTCAGGCAGATTTTCAAAACTCCTTGATAAGTATTGCCGTATTTGATACAAAAATCTTTATTATCATCAATTTTAAACTTTTCACTTCTGAAAATCAGAAATCGGTTCAGGGAAACATCTGAATGGGAAAGAAAAATAAAAAGAAAAAAAAGCTTCAAAAAGCGGTGCAGTCGCAAGTTCATGATCTGACACCGGACCAACTGCTTGAAAAAGGGGCGCAGGAGCTTGAAACCGGAAAAGCAAGGGATGCCATTGCCACTTTTAAATTTGCGGCAAAAAAACACGGCATGTCCGATACCGTCACGACCTTCCTTTTTCGGGCATATCTGATGCGGGAATCCCAACTGCGCCAAAAAAACATGCTTGTTGAAGCCGAAGCAATGAAAAAACAGGCAGAGGAATATATGCCGGAAATAAGAAAGTTCTCCGAACAGGACATGCTTGCCTTCATTTCCGCGTGTTCCACAAGGGAAGCTTTTGACATTTATGCAAAATACACAGCCGTAAACAGAAGGTCTCCTGCCGCCGAACAGTTTCTTGCAAACCGGCTTTTCAAAAGCGGCAAATGGGATTTTGTCAAAAAACTGGATACTTCTCTGCCCCTCTGCCGCGATGCGGGTATCGTACAAAAAGCCATGCCCCTGATGAACGAAGGAAAATGGGAGGAGGCGCTGGAAGCGCTGGGGGATATTTCCCGACAGTCTCCTTTTGCGCCCGTTCGGATGTTCTGCCGCGCGATGGTCTGTTTTTACAAACAAGATGATGCGGATATGCTCAAAGCACTTTCCATGATTCCGGATGATTTTCCGCTGGCTGATCTCGTAAACGAACTGAAAGAAGCCGCAGGCGGGAATCCGCCCGCCTCTCCCCGCTTTCATTTTTTATGGGAAGGCACCGTAAATATGAAGGCAGAGGTCAGAGAACTTTTACGTCTGCTCGAAGAGGGGCAACTGCGTCAGTCAGCGCAATCCATCATTGTTATCGCAGATGCTGCTTATCCCCGGGATCCGCTCGCGGCGCGGGTGTTCATACTGGAAATTTTATGGAATCTGGTGATGCAGGACAAAATCGCCGATGAGGACTTCCATAAATTGGTGCTGAATCTGATAGAGGGCAAATATGCGGATACGCTGCTGGCAAAGACTCGGCTGACGCGTTCCCGCAAGCCTTTACATGACCTGGGCCGCTACATTTCATTTTTGGAAACAGAATTTCCGGAACCCCAAGCGGCAAAAATCGCACACTCAACTGTTCTGTCATATACGGCGCATCTGCTGGGCAATGTCGGACTTAGCCCCGCCGATGAAGACAGCGGCTTTGAAAAATATAAAAAACTTTTGGGCATCCGGTCTGAAGAGCCGGAAACGATTCTTGTTGATATGATAGCAGAATCTGTCCGACTGGATCCGCTCAACCGGGCAGCCTATCAGGTTCTTACGGAACTGCCGAGATTTTCGAGAGCGGCTAAAAACGGCGCGGAAGCCGTGCTGACCGACATGCTCGGGCATTTTCCCGACGATCCTTTTCCCTGTCTGGAACTTGCCGCTTTATATTATGAAAAAAATGCGTTCCGAAAAGCGGAAAATATTCTGGAAGAAGCGATGAAACGTGCGCCCCACGACAGCCGTGTCATTGACCGGAATATCATTGCGCTGCTGGTGTCTGCGGAAAAAAATATTCGGCGGGAAAAATTTCATTTAGTTGCAAAAGACATTGAAAAGTCGGAGAATCTGAAAAGCAGAAAGCTTGCGCCCTTTATTGCCGAGAAGCGGATACTCTGCCGGCTCATCAGCGATTTTCATTCCGACGGACCGAAAAAGCCGCCGGAGAACATTATGTCGGCGGAACTTGAGCCGCTTCCGTTTTTTGAGCAGTTGCGAATTTTGTCCGTCCTTGTCACGGATATAAAAGAGCATCATATCGCGTTGCAGCAGCCTGCTATGCTGGCAGATGCGGAAAAGCTGTTTGAACAGAAACTGAAAAAATCAGCATCCTCGCTTTCTTCTTCCGATTGGGTCAGACTTCTGATGCCGCTGGAAAAAGATTTTGCATCGCTGTTTCCTTTTCGGCAGATGGCACCGGTTTTCCTGAAAAAACATAAAAACATTCTCAAAGGCGTCGCTGACGCGGAAATTTTTCCGATTTTTGACACGATATTTGAACCGGCATGGTTTGATCTGATCAAAAAGGAAATAAAGCGGAGAACAAAGACGGCAAATCCCAAGGACCGTCTGTTGCTGGAATTTTATCTTGTTACCGTTCAGCATATCACCGCTCATGCTTATGATCCCGGTCTTTTTGAAAATATTATCGGGCAGGCATCGGGTCACCTGCTGGAAGAACTTAGGACAGCCTCCCGGCGGCTTTCCAAATATGCTGACGGGGTTTTGAAAAACGCTTTGGAAATGTTTGACTTCGGTATTTTGGAAGAACTTGACGATGACGGGGATTTCCGGGATGATGAAGATGATGATTTTTTTCCCGAAAAAGACATTGAAGCCGGACTTGAAAGAATAATGGAGCGGCTCCGAAAATTGGAAGACAAAGGGAATGTCTCAGAATCGGAATTTCTGAATGAATTCATAGCCGGTTTTGAGTCATTCGTGGACACCTTGGAGATTCGGGGCGCGCCGGAACTCATTCTTTTCGGATTGAGAGAAATGCTCCGGGTGACCCCGGGCGCATGTCGGGATTTTGACGAACTGGCAGAAGCTTTTGAACATGCAGGCATCAAAACCCGGCTTTCCCGGGAAGCCCGGCTGATATTGTTCGGAAAGAAAGGAAAGA
>JFJP01020627.1_pt1 | contig 10537 bp, 7 predicted proteins | sample 431651 | NCBI WGS metagenome assembly JFJP01 (sample SAMN02602958, study PRJNA72255) | Microbial mat metagenome, whole genome shotgun sequencing project. | biome: fresh water; feature: sink hole; material: water; isolation source: purple microbial (photo- and chemosynthetic) mats found in... | reverse complement strand
ATTCCAGTTCATCGCTCCGGCATGCCACCAGGCGCGCTGGCCCTGCTCGGGGCAGGCCTCGAGGTAGGGCGCGAAGAGGCGCTCGCCAGCCAGTTCGGCGAGGCGCCGGCGCTCGCCGTCGTCGAGCATCGGGCCGAGCCATGCGACCGTCCAGCCGAACAGCGCGGCCATCTCGCCGGTTCCGAGGTCGAAGCGCTGGCCGGGTCCGCCGAAGCACGACCACAGCTTCCACGCCGAGGCGCCGTGCAGCAGGCGCAGCGCGTCCTCGGCCGCCGCCGATTCACCGCTGAGCCGCGCCCACAGCGCGACGGTGAGGACGCGGCGCTGCAGCCAGCGCGCCTCCTCGAGGATCCAGTTGTGGCGGGTACGGTCGATCGGCGTGGCCGGTACGCTGCGGAAGTGGGCAGCGCGCAGGCGCAAGGCCTCGGCATAAGGCCGCCAAAGCGGTTCGGCGAGTCGCCGGCGGGCACGGGCGAAGATCGCCTCGCCATCACCCAGGAGGTCGACGGGAGCGATCGTGGGCATGTTCAGGCGTTCCGGTTGGTCGAAGCCCCGGCAGCCGGGGCGGGCATTGCAGGCGCGACCGGGTCAGCCGCATTTGGCAGGTCCTCGGCGAAGTCGAGGCGGATGACCAGCGGCTCGCGTGCCGCGAGTTCGAGTGGCAGATGGCGCAGGCGCAGGTGGCTGGCTTCGCGCGGTTCATCGACCAGGGGCAGGCGGCGCAGGTCCCAGGCGACCGGGCGGCCGTCGTTGAGCAGCGTCGCCGACTGCGGAGCGATGCCGAGCGGCAGCAGCGGCAACCCATCGCTGGACGGCTCGCGGTGGAGGATGGCATAGAGGCTGTGCCCGCGCCGGGTCAGCAGCGCGTCCTCGTTGCGGATCAGGGCGCTCGCCGGGGTGGTTCCGGTGAAGGCCTCGGCCACGGCGTGGTACCACGCACCGAGATCGCGCAGGCGGCGCCCGGCCTCGGGAGGGATGACGCCTTCAGCGTCGGGACCGACGTTGAGCAGTTCGTTGCCGCCCTTGGCCAGGGTCGTCGCGGTCTGGTAGAGGATCGTCTTGCTGGAGGCGTAGTCCTCATCCTGTTTGTAGCCCCAGGCCCAGCGGCCGACGCTGGTGCAGTGCTCGGTCGGGGTGGTGAAGTGGCGCTGGGCCATGACCCCGGGATGGTAGTCGCGCTCCGGCGAACCAAGGTCGCCGGCATCGAAGCCGCGGTCGTTGATGATGCAGCCGGGCTGGTTGCGACGGATCAGTTGATTGATCGACGGATCACGCCACTCCGGCACGTTCATGTCCCAGAACCAGCTGGATATGGTGCCATAGCGCGTGGTCAGCTCATTGACCTGGGCGCGCACGAATTCGATGTAGGCGGCCGGGTCGGGCCGGTCTCCGGGTTCGGCTGGCAGCTCGTGGTGGCGGCCCAGGTTGGGATAGGCCGGGTGGTGCCAGTCGACCACCGAGTAATAGAGGCCGAGACGGATGCCGCCGCGCCGGCAGGCCGCTGCGACTTCGGCGACGAAATCGCGGCCGCAGGGGCTGCGCATGGCGTTGAAGTCGGTCTCGGCAGTGTCCCACAGGCAGTAGCCGTCGTGATGCTTGGTGGTCAGCACGAGGTAGCCCATGCCGGCGGCGCGGGCGGCCGCCACCCAGGCGTCGGGATCGAAGCTGTGCGGGGCGAAGCGCGCGGCCAGGGCGCGATAGGTCTGGCGGTCGACGTGGTAGCGCCACTGCTCCTGTTCGTGCCGGCCATTGAGGGCGTAGATCCCCCAGTGCACGAACAGACCGAGGCGCTCGCCGAAGAACCAGTCGCGGGCATCGCCAAATCGCTTCATGGGGAGATTTCCATCGCCGTGTCTGCGATCTCTACCGTGCGTCCGGCGATGCGATAGTTCCCCTTCCACACCCGCAGGGTGGCGCTGCCGTCGGCCGCCAGGGTCACCTCGCGGTCGGTCCACCACTGCCCGCGCAGCAGGTCGAGCCAAGCCTCGCCGCTGGGCTTCAACGTCCAGTCTTTGCGGAAGAGCAGGGCGTTGCCCTTCCAGTGCGAGCCGTCCCAGAAGCCCCACAGGGTCAGACCGTGCACCGCCGGATGGGCCATGACCGCGAGCAGGAAGTCGCGTGCGTAGTCGGCCTGCAGCTGCTCGTCGCCGGTGTTGATGTCGTGCTCGGTGATGGCGATGGGCAGACCGAAGGCGGCGAAGCGGTCGAGGATCTTCCAGAGCTGCTCCGGCGGGGTGAAGCCGGGATACATGTGGCCCTGGAAGCCGAGGCCCTGCAATGGGGCCTTGGCCGCCTGCAGTTCACGGATCAGGGCTTCGAGGAAGTCGCGGTGCGCTGGGCTGGCTGCTCGCGAATCGAGGATCTCGTAGTCGTTGAGCACCAGCCGCGCGGCAGGATCGGCGGTGGCGGCGAGGCGGAACCATTCTGCAGCTTCGGTCCGGCCGAGGATGCGCAGCAGGTCGGCCTGGGTGTAGGGCTCGTTGATCACGTCCCAGGCGACGACCCGGCCGCGCAGCGTGGTCGCCTGCTCGCTGACGTGGGCGCGGACCTCGGCGCGCAGCTTCTCCGGATCGCCCTCGAGCGCTTTCAGACGCTCCGGCAGGAAGTTCCAGCCGCCCCATACCAGGGTATGGCCGTACACCGCGATGCCCCGTTCGGCGCACCTCGCGGCCATTTCCTCGGCCACGGCGCGGCGCTTGGGCTGTTCCCAGGCCGGCCACTTGTGCTCGCCCTCGAAGGTCACCTGGGTGAAGAGACGTTCGATCTCGGTCCGGTAGCGCTGCTGATCGGGACCGCCGATGTTGCCGAAGGCGTTGCTGCTCAGGGCGGTGCCGATGGGGAAGGCGTGGCGCAGCTGCTGCACGCGCACGGTCGAGCCAGGGGTGCCGCGGAGGGTCAGCTGCTGGGTGCGCAGGCGCTCGATGCGCTGCGCCGCCTCGATCCGCCACGGCGCGTCCGGCGCCCGCCCGGCATAGTCGAAACCCTCGCTGGGCAGGTCGGCGACCCGCACGCTCGCCGGGTAGGCGGTCACCGACACCCCGCCGACCTGGAGCACCTGGGCATCGACGCCGTACTGGATCTCCAGCTTGAGCGCTCCGGCGGCATGCGCGCGGGTGGCGACGGCGGCGACGCGGAACCGCTTCCAGGTCGCGTCCGCATTGAGCGTCGTCTTGAGCACCTGCTCGCCATTGCCGCTGATGAGCACGTAGGCCTGGACCACATAGGCGGCGCTCTGCAGTTCGACGCCGCGCAGGCTGACGTCGAGAAGCAGCGGCTGGCCGGCAGCCACTGCAGCGGTGGAGACCCAGGTGTGCTTCACGCCATGCACGGCGGTCGGCCGGCGCGTAGTGCGCACCTCGAAGGCCTCGGCAAAAGTCCGCCCGGTGATCGCGACGGTGCGCGCGTCGCCCAATCCGGTCCAGGCCGAGAATACGGGGGCGGCCCCGGCGAAGGGGTCGCTGCCGCGTGGGATGGTGGCCGGGGGCGGAGCCGCCGGTTCGACAGCCGGGGTCGGCTTGGTCACCACCGCTGCTGGTGCAGGCGCCGGTTTGGCCGGTGCCGGTGCGGGTTCTGCGCTTGGCGTCGGGTCCGGATTGCTGCCTGAACAGCCGCACAACAGGACGGCGAGGAACAGCGCGGAGATGCGGAGCGGCATTGGCGATTCCGACTCAGTAGTTGGCGGTGAGAACTTCTGGACGACGGATCGACTGCTGGGCCGGGGTCCGCCTGTTCGGCTGGTCGCGGATGTAGGGCAGACTCTGGACATGACCGTCGAAAAAGGCGTAGTTGGCCTTCTTGCCGTGCCGCAGCATCGCCAGCTGCTCGCCGACCGGCGGGTCGGTGGTATCGGCCCACGGCGTGGCGCCAATCGACCAGTTGTTGCCATCGCCGAGGAGGATGCGTCGCGCCTTCACCTGCACCCGCGAGAGCTGGGCGTAGCCGCCACCGGCGACGGTGAGATCGATGTGCAGGCCGAATCCGGAGGCGCCGGCGAACGGCCAGTAGTTCATGCCATAGCCGGGAGCCGAGTCGTTGGCATAGGTGTAGTTCGGACAGCCTTTGACCACCTTGCTGAGATCGGACTGGGCGTTGGGGTCCTTCTCGAGGTAGGAGGAGACGAGCTCGAACCAGTGCCGCGCGCTCTGGTTGTATTCCGCCAATTCGCTGGCGGTCGCGCTACGTTTTCCCGGTGGGATGCAGCCGTCCCAGTCGGTCGGGTAGGCCATGCAGGCCATCGCCATCTGACGCAGGTTGCTGCTGCAGTTCGTGCTCTTTGCCGCCTCTCGTACCAGGCCGATGGCGGGCAGCAGCATCGCGGCGAGGATGGCGATGATCGAGATGACGGTGAGCAGTTCGATCAAAGTGAAGGCCGTGCGACTGGTCCTGATCATGGCGTCTGCGCCCGCACCTCATCGATCCATCCGGCGGCAGTTTCCTTCCAGTTGCGGATGACCACGCGCTGGGCTGTCCCGAGGTCGAGCGGCTTGCTGTCATCGACGCCACCAAGCACCGCGGCGTCCTGGCGGACTTCGATGTGGATCAGGCCCTCCTTCCGCGTCAGCACCATGGTGTAGGCATGGACCTCGCTGGTCGCAGCTGGCGCGGTGTAGGTTGCGAGCGACGACTCCTTTTCGGCGGCTTCGAGACGGCGCACGACCACCCGGCCATCGCCGGAGATGCGCAACTCGTAGGCCGGCGGATAGGTCTGCTCAGCACGCAGCCCGAAGCAGATCTGGCCAGCGGACTCCAGCTTGGCGGTGCAGCCGAGGGTCACTGTGGGCGCCGTCGGCAGGGTCGCCTGCGAGGTCAGCAGGAGCCTGGCGCCGATGACCAGGGCGTTGTCGTTGCCGCGCGGTTGGGCGATCTGGTTGGCGGCCTGCGCCGGGGTTGTCGCCTGCCAGGCGGCAAGGGCGTTGGCGGCGGAGAAATCCTCGTTGATCGCAGCGGCGGCCAGGCCACCAGCGAGGGTCAGGAGGGTCAGGGTTTTGCTGAGCATGATTGAGACTCCAGGTCGGGCACTTGGTAAGACAGTATGATACCGGTATCAACGTCAATCGACTATACAAAAATTAGTTGATTGTTGACATTGATGAGCCGATTAAAGAATACCGGTATCATGCCAAAGCGCGGTGGCGTAAAGCTCGAGGACATCGCTTCTGCGAGCGGATTTGGACGAGCCACCGTCGCCCGCGCCCTGTCGCGGGACAGCAAATATCCGTTGGCACCGGCGACACGCGAACAGATCCGCCGGATCGCCAACGAGCTCGGTTATGCTCCGAGCTGGTCAGGACGGGTGCTGGCGACCGGCCGCACCGGTCAGATCGGTCTGGTCTATGCCGGTACGGCGCCGATCACCGCCGGCATCCTCGGCCAATTGCTGCAGACCATCCCCGACGATCTCGCAAAGACCGGCCACCGCATCGTCCACGTTCCCGTCCCGCAGCAGCCGGGAGGGTGGAATCTGCAGGAGGTCGGACGTTCGCTGGACGGTTGCCTGATCCTTCCGCCGTCCCCGCCAGCGCTCGCGGTGGAGCCGGAGATGCCGACGGTGCTGATCAATCTGGAGATGGATCTGCCGATCCCGCGCGTCCTTGCCGATGACCGTGCCGGGGCGGTCGAGCTGACCCGGCACCTGCTCGGGCTCGGCCATCGTCGCATCGCATTCCTGCATCCATCGGGACCGCAGACGCACTATTCCAGCCGGCTGCGCGAAGACGGCTGCGTCGAGACCGCCCGTGCCGGCGGGGCGGTGATCGAGGTGCTGGCGGCGACGCCCGCTGAAGCCTTGGCGCAGTGGCTGCGGCAATCCGTAAAACCGACCGCGGTGATCTGCTACGAGAACATGGCCGCAATCAACCTCCTGCAGGCCTGCTGGCGTGCCGGCATCTCCGTTCCGCAGCGCCTCAGCGTCGCATGTTTCAACGACATCTGGCCGACCGAGGCGTGCATCCCACCGCTGACCACGGTGCGCGTGCCGATGCGCGACATGGCGCATCACGCCATTCGTCTGCTGCTCGACATGCTCGCTGGGGAACGCGGCGGGGGCGCTGCGGCGACGGTCATCCTGCCCGAGTCCCTGGTCATCCGCGAATCCACCGCCACTCCGGCAGCGGACCGCTGACGGGTCAGTGCCGCATCAGGGCGACCATTGCCCCGGCCACCGCCAACAGCAACAGCAGGATGATCACCGGCACGACCCACGCCGGGGTTGAGCGCGGTGCGGCGAGGCGCTTGCGGAAGCGCGCCTCGTCATCGGGACGCTCGAGCACGGCGCGGAGTTCGCTGATCAGCTCGGTCGCGCTCTGTGGCCGGCGCGCCTTGTCCTTGAGCATGGTCCAGCGGATGCAGGCATCGACCCCGGCCGGCAGGTCGGCAAGGTGGCTGCGCGGGGCGGGCGCTTCGGTGCGCAGGACCAGCTCCATGACGTCCTGCGAATTGCGTCCACTGAACGGCAGGCGGCCGGTGACGGCGTGGTAGAAGGTGGCGCCGAGCGAGTAGCAGTCGCTGCGGTGGTCGGCGAGCTTGGCGTCGAGCACCTGCTCGGGCGGCATGTACGCTGGCGAACCCATCGCGACGCCCGACATGGTCAGCTGCTCCCATGAGCCGCTGCCTTCGATCTGTTTGCCGAAGCCAAGGTCGGCGAGCTTGGCGACAGTGCCGCCGGCGAGCATGATGTTGGCCGGCTTGATGTCGCGGTGGATGATGCCACGCGCCGCCGCCGCCTGCAGCGCGTCGGCCACCTCGAGCACCCAGCGGGCGGCGTCGCGCCAGGGGATGCGGCGTTTGCGCTCGATCTCCTCTTCAAGGCTGTGCCCCTCGACCAGTTCCATGGCGAGGAAGAACTTGCCCTGGTCGAAGCCGAAACCGCGCACCCCGACGATATGCGGGTGGCTGACCTTCTGCGCCAGCTCGGCCTCGCGCTTGAAGCGGGCGAGGAATTCCTGGTCGCGGGCCGACTCTTCGTTGAGCACCTTCAGAGCAACCTTGGAGCCATCGCCGGCGACGGCCTCATAGACCGAGGCGGTGGCGCCTTCACCGAGCTTCCGGCCGACGCGGTACTTGCCGAGCATGCGTTCACCCGGTTGCACCGGCACTGGCGAGCGGATCGGCACGCGCAGGATCTGCCCGCAGGCCGGGCAGGGCAGCCGGCCATCGGCCGGCGTGGTCTGAGGCACGAACTTGTGCCGGCAGGCTGGACAGCGGAAGGCTTGGGTCACGCGCTGAGTATGGGAATGGCAGGAGGGCGTGCCAGGGCCGGCTCAGCGCACCGGCACCAACGGGGTCAGTTGCGGCGTCGCGTCTGCGAAGGTCAGGCCGGCAGCTTCGGCGGCATCTGCCAGGGTTTCCATGGGATGGCCATGGCGGTGGGTCTGGTGCCAGCGCAAATGGCCGGCAGCGCGCAGCTCGACCAGCCGGGCGGTGGCGGCCTCGCGTCGGCCGAGCCGGGCCAAGGCGATCGCCTGCATCACGCCGGCTTCGAGGTGGTCGGGATTGGCGGCGGCGGCGAAGGTTCCTTCGGCGAGCAGGCCACCCCAGTCGGCGGCGGCGAGGGCGGCGTAGCCCAGGGCGAGGCGTGGCCACAGGCTGGCCGACTCACGGCCGAGAGCGATCAGTGCATGCCGCCGCGTCTCCGCCCAGTCACCATGCGCTACCGCGTCGCGGGCCAGGCAGATGCGCGGCCAGAAGGCGCCGGGGTCGGCCTCGATCAGGCTGCGCGCCGCGCGCACCAGTCGTTCGTCGGGGCCGAAGGTCGCCAGCACCAGTTCGGCGGTGGCCGGCGCCGCCAGGGCGGTCTCCAGATCGGCACCGGCCGGCGCCGCCAGGTCGTGGGTCTCAAGCACAGCGCCGGCGATGACCCGGCCAAGCGCGCTCCACGCCCGGTCATGGCATACTGCCAGCACCGCCGAGATGCGCGCATCGGTCGGCTGGCCGGCGCTCAGGCGGGCGCGCTGCAACTGGATCAGCGCACGACGCAGGCGAGCCGCCTCGGGATGGTTCTCGACCGGGCAGGGGGCGCCAGGCTGCATCTGGAAGGCGCCGGCGAGTTCCAGCGCGGCGGTGAGCTGGCTGGTCTCTTCCGGCCATGGCCCGCGCACCCGCCAGGAACGGTCGAGCGCGTCGAGCGTGTCGGCGAGCAGACGTTGGCGGGCCGAGTCCTCGAGCACGCGGGCGGCAGCGTCGAGCCGGGCCTCGGCCAGGTGCACCTCGGCAAGGCCGGGATGCGCCGCGCTCAGCGGAGCGAGGCGGCGACGCAAGGCGCTGAGCGCCGCCAGGTCGCTGGGCCTGGCGCTGGTCAGCTCGCGCACCGCCGCCCGCGCCGACTCGCGCTGCAGTTCAGCCTGCGCGAAGGGCAGCCATACCGCCACTGCGCCGAGGACCAGGCCGAGGATGGCGCTGACCGCCAGCCCCGGACTGCGCCGCAGCGCCGTCCACGTGCGGATCAGCGGGCCGGGCTGCTCGGCCAGGCTCAGACCGTGTTCGAGCCAGCGGCGCAGGTCGGCGGCGACGGCGGCGCCATCGGGGTAGCGCCGCGCCGGATCGCCCTCCCGGCAGCGCCGGCCGATCGCCGCCAGTCCGCGTGGCGCCCGTTCGCCGAGCATCGCTTCGATCAGCCTGCCGACCGCCCACACATCCATGCGCGGATCGGCGGCGGCGCCGGCGCCCTGCTCGGGGGACATCCAGCCGGGCGTGCCGCAGCGCCGCGCGTCGCCGCCGGACTTCGCGGCCAGTCCCCAGTCGATCACCGTCACCTCGCCGTGGCGTCCGATCCACACGTGCTCGGGCTTGAGGTCGCGGTGGACCACGCCCTGGGCATGGGCGTAGCCGACCGCGTCGGCGACGCGGAGGGCGATATCGGCGGCGCGTGCCGGACCCGGCGGTTCGCTGGTCAGGAGGGCGGCAAGGGCTTGGCCGTCGAGCCGTTTCATAGCGAAGGCTGGTTCGCCGAGGGGGCCGCTGCCGACGTCATGCACCGGCACTACGCCTGGATGTTCGAGCGAAGCGGTCAACGCGGCCTCGCGACGGAAGGCGGCGCTGCGCGCGAGGAATGCCGGCAGCGGCTCGTCGGCGTGGCGCGGGCGCAGGCGCTTGAGTGCGACCTCGCGGCCGAGCAGATGGTCAGCGGCGGCCGATACCTCGCCGGTGGCGCCCTGTCCGAGCCTTCCGCCGGGGAGGAGAGTGCGTTGGGCGGCAGTGAAGAACGGCAGGCTGGTGTCAGACGCCGGGGTGCCGGCGATGGGGCTGGTGTTGCCGGCGAGCAAGCGCTCCTGCTCGTCAGGCGGTAGCGCATCGAGTTCGCGAGCCACCAGCTCGGCCTGGTCGGCCGGCAGCCGCCCGTCGAGGTAGTCGCGCACCGTCTGCGGATTCACGCCTTCCACCATCCCAGGCGCAGGCTGTTGCCGACCACGCACAGCGAGCTGGCAGCCATCGCCGCTGCCGCCCACGCCGGATCGAGCCGGCCGCTCATCGCCAGGGGGATGGCGGCGAGGTTGTAGATGGCGGCGAAAGCGAGGTTCACGCGCACGGTGCGCATGGTCGCGCGGGCCAGGGCGATGGCGTCGCCGGCGGCGCGCAGTGGATCGCGGCCATCGAGGATGAGGTTGCCGGCGAGGGCGGCGATATCGGCCCCGCCGCCCACTGCCGCTCCGGCGCTGGCGCGCGCCAGCATCGGGGCGTCATTGATGCCGTCGCCGAGGGCGAGCACGCGATCGCCGGCGGCCTCGAACTGCTCGACCAGTCGGGCCTTGGCCTCGGGCGAGAGGTCGCCGCGCGCATCGCCGATGCCGACCGCATCGCCGATGCGCCGGGTCTCGACGCTGCGGTCGCCGCTGGCGAGATGCAGACGCAGGCCGAGGGCGCGCAGCCGGGTCAAGGCTCCGGCGGCGCCGGGACGCGGGCCGTCGCCGAGGCGCAACGTACCGATCCAGCGCGCGTTGGCCGCGATGTGCACGACGATGCCGGGACCTGGCGGGTCGCTCGGGGGCACGGCGATGGCGAAGCCGCCGAGGAAGGCGCGGCTGCCGACCACCACCTCGCCACCCTCGACCACGGCGCGCACGCCACCGCCCGGGGTGGCGGCGAAACCGCTGGAGGCCGCTACGGGCAGGCCCTGGGTGGCGGCGATGATGGCCTGGGCGATGGGATGCCCGGATCCGCGCTCGGCGGCGGCGGCGAGGCAGAGCAGGGTGGCGCGCTCACCGCCCGGGGCGCACACCACCTCGGCAAGCTGCGGCGTGCCGGTGGTGATGGTGCCGGTCTTGTCGAGCACTGCCGTGCGCACCGCCGCCAGGTTTTCGATCGCGGCCCCGTCGCGCACCAGGATGCCCGAGCGGGCAGCGCGCCCGACCGCCACCGCGATGGCCGCCGGAGTGGCCAGACCGAGGGCGCAGGGGCAGGCGATGACCAGCACGCCGAGCGCGGCGACCAGACCGGTGCGCCAGCCCTCGGCGCCGCCCAGCCAGCCCCAGCCGGCCAGGGTGGCGAGGGCGAGGAGGATGGCGGCGGGCACGAAGACGCCGGCGACGCGGTCGGCGAGCCG
>JFJP01044922.1_pt2 | contig 10538 bp, 15 predicted proteins | sample 431651 | NCBI WGS metagenome assembly JFJP01 (sample SAMN02602958, study PRJNA72255) | Microbial mat metagenome, whole genome shotgun sequencing project. | biome: fresh water; feature: sink hole; material: water; isolation source: purple microbial (photo- and chemosynthetic) mats found in... | reverse complement strand
ATCAAAAGCATCGTTCGGTTCAGTATCGTTTCCGTCGGGCAGCAAAGTTGGCACAAATTCGTTTTTAAGCGAATAAGTTCCGCTTCCGCCGCTGCTTATGCGCACGTAATAAGTTCCGGCTGCCAAGTTCGCAAATTCCAGCACATCAATTTCGCCTATGCCTTTGCAAACAGAACATTGCTTAATGTGCGAACTTCCGTTTGTATCGTACATATCAATATAGGTGTCTAAACCGGCTTGCGGTGTAAGGGTGAAAGTTATTTTGCCGTTGTAGGTGGTCGTAAATTTAAACCAATCGCTCGCATCGCCGTTTATGCCAATGCTGCCGGTCGCGGTAGTGTTAATAGCCAAGGTGTTGGCTTCAGTAAAAGAATTGTTGGGTTCGGTTTCGGCTTGGTTTACCTCCAATACCGTACTTAGGCTGAAGGCTAAGCTTGTTTCAACCTTCAAATTGTTCGAGCCAGAAGCTTCGTAAGCCAACAAATTGCCTGAGCTACCAAGCAATACGTTGCCTATTCCAAAGCAAGAAAACAATAATAAGAGTAAGTTTTTCATTTGTTTTATTTTTAATGGGAAATGTTAAATTTTAATGGTTGCTAAATAAGTTCCTTACCTTCGAGAAATTTAAAAATTGGTTCGTTGTTTTGGGTATCCATCGGAATGGCATCCGAATTGCTAAGTATAATAAACGAGTCACATTTTACAATTCGTTCCGTATAGCGCATGTTTATCAAATGATTGGCATGTACTCTGAAAAACAAAGAGTTTTTCAGCACGTTTTCAAACTCATCAATAGGTTTGTCGGTAGTGATTAAAATATTTCCCAACAAAAAAACGGAAGAGCCGTTGAGGTTCGATTCAATGCGTAAAAAGTCGCCGGTGTTGAATTTCAGAAAGTACGAATCGGCTGCAAGAATAAGTTCGCCTGAACTGGTTTTCATGTTCTTTTTGTTGTAAAGAATAGGGTACGGAATTTCATTTTTTTCGAATACGCCATCGAACCATAAAACGGGCAACAGATTTGTAGCCGATTCTTGTTTTTGATTTGCGGAATTGTATAATACTATTCGGTACATAACAATCGGTATTTTAATGAAAGTTACGCCCGTTTCATTTTAAATAAAACAACAAATAACTATTCGTTGCCGGTTTTTGATTATTCGTAGCAGGCGTTTATTATTCGTTTTTTCATCGCTCAAATTCAGTTTGTTTTGGTTTCCTGATTTCAATAATTTTCAACTTCAAGGATTTTAACACTCGAATTTATATTTCTTTTAAATGAAAAAAATGTATATTTGTAGCAACTTCAAAATAAATGATTTATTAAAAACCTAATACCTTACCACTATGTTTTCATTTTTCAAAAAGAAAAAGCCAAGCTTTATCAATACAATTTATATGACCGATGCGGCAAAACTGAATGCCCTGTTTCAGTTGGTTAAAAATGCTGCCAATACCGAAGCTGTTCTTGTTTTTTCTTCGTTTGAAGAAAGTTTATTCGAGCTTAAACGAAATGCCGAGCTACAAGGCATAACTTGCCACGAAATGACCTCGGTTGCCGATTTTAACCAAGGCAAAGTGCTTAATTTGTTGGCATCGGTAAGATTATTGGAACCAAGTTTCAGCAAACCGAATGCAATGGCAGCGGTAAAAGTTTTAGGATTAGAACATTACCCAATTTTGAAAACCAACGAGCTACTTTTTGATGCGTGTATTAAAAACTATGCTAAAGCAGTGCCGGTCATTTACTTGTCGTTCGACTCGCCGGTAATGACCATTTTTGGTTCGGACAGAATAAAAGAAATATTGGGCCGATTGGGCATGGATCCCAATGAAAGCATTGAGCATAGCATGATAAACGATTCGATTAAAAATGCGTTGGAAAAAGTAAACGGTGCAGTTACTTTTGAGAAGAAAACTACTTCGGAAAGTGAATGGTATAAGATGAATTATAAAAGTAAATAGAATGAAACCGGGCAGCGTTACTGCGAAGTAGCTATAGGTAGGCGTTTCATATCAAATAATGAAAATTGGTGTTTAACATACTTTTTAATTTTGCGTTGCGAAGTTAAATTCTGTGCTTAAAAACTACGAAGTAGTTCAATATTAGTAACCGTAACTTGCAATCTCAAAAGCAAACGGTGGCCATTAAAATTAAACAGTTTCGCGGTTTTTATTGCAAAAATTTACTTCGTAAAATAGAATTAATTGTTCGAGTTAAGAGGTTGAATTGTTTTGGGTAACTATATTATTTTTAAGTGGTTATCTGCGTATTAAGTTTTCATTATACAGAACTTCTCAGAGAAAGCGCAATTACTGCCGAGCTGTTTTTTCTACGCTGAATTCACATTCACTATTTTATTATTGCTTGCAGCAATTTATAGGCATTGTAGCCTAAGTTTAATTATTTTAAAAAAAATAACTTCCGAATTTGTAGGTCTTAATTGAAAATATGAGCCTCATTTTTTATACTTTCAGCCGCTGAAAATTATTTCGAATTAAAATGCTATTGTTATGAGAAAAAGTGTTTGGTTTTTAATGGTTGCGGTAGGATTGTTTTCGTGCCAAAACCAAGAAAGTAACGAGCCGGTTGCTGTTTTTTCCGAAAATGAAATTGTGCTGAATGGCATTGCCGATGAGCCGGTTTGGGAAACCGCTCAATGGAATGCCATAAGCGAAGTTTGGTTGGGCGAGGTACCCAATTCGCTCGATTTTGCCGGTAAATACAAAATAGCTTGGCGACCCGATGCCCTATATTTGCTGGTTGAAATTACCGACGATTCCTTGGTGGATGTTTATGCCGATAAATTTACCCAATGGTGGGACGACGATTGCGTGGAAGTTTTTGTTGATGCCAATGCTTCGGGCGGAAACCACCAATACAACCACAATGCGTTTGCTTACCATATTGGGCTCGATTATCAAACCGTTGATTTTGGCCCCGACTCTGTTCCACATTTATACCCACATGTTGAGGCAATTAGAACGGCCAATGAAAATACCTATACGTGGGAAATTAAAGTCCCTATTTTCAACGATAAATTCGAAGACGGCAATGCTGAAAATTTACCGGAAGTTCTGGAGGCTAATCGAATTATCGGCTTTGCCATAGCGTATTGCGATAACGATACATCGGAATTGCGCGAAAATTTTATTGGTTCGGTAAAAGTGGAAGGCACCGATAAAAATAGGGGTTGGATTGATGCCGAAATTTTTGGGAAACTAAGGTTGAAATAGGGCTAATTAACACAATTTTTTGAAATGAAAAACAACATAGTAACCAATCTGTTTCTATTTACTGCGCTTACTTTTGCGTGTAATTTGAAGGCGGAAAGTGCATACAAGCACCAATTTACAAAAACCGAAAATGTAGTTTGGGCAGTAAAGGGTAATTTTGAACTTACCATGGATATTTACGTACCCAAAACCCAACGAACCGATTATCCGGTCCTCATTGTTTATCATGGCGGTGGTTGGCTTATTAATACCGAAGCTATTATGGATCAGATGTCGGCGTATATTGCCGGAAATGCCGAATACATTGTTTGTAATGTGAATTACCGATTACTTACAGCCAACGATAATACCACCGGTATGAACGAAATTATTGAAGATGCCTTTGGTGCCGTACTTTGGGTAAAAGAAAATATTAAACAATACGGGCAGGCAACCGACTCGAAACCGCCGGGTTTAAAGGCAATACTCCGGGCTTTTGTCCAAGTTATTTACCTAAGGGCGAAACTGCCGAAAGTATAGCTGCGAAAAACGGTTTAAACGTTCAGGCAGCCATTATAAGCTACGGCGCATTCGATTTGGTAAACCGAATAGGAAAAGGTTTTGAAAGCGATTCGAACTTTTTTTGGCAAATGGGAAAAGCAAAAGCACGTGGTATTTTTGGAGCCGGAATAAGTATTGAAACAAATCCGGAGTTTTATAAAGCTGCTTCACCTTTATACAATATTCCGTTGTCATCCAATACAAGTTTACCCCCGCAATTATTTACCGTAGGTTCAAACGATAATACCACACCGCCCGAAAGTATTTTGGAATTTGTAAATAAACTAAAAGAAGCCGGGCAGCCTGCAGAATATTGGGTTCACGAAGGTCGTCCGCATGCGTTTTTGGATTCGGGTTCGAATACCTATTTAGGCATTGAATTCGAAAAAGATGCTCCGCCTGCAATTGATAAAATGATTGAATTTTTGAATTCGGTTTTTTATAAATAGAAAATTTTAACCGGCGTTGGTTTTCGAAGAAAACTAAACGCCGGTTATTATCTTTGACTTTGATTTTTCGGAATAAGAAAAACACCTCACTTGCCTTTGTTATGTATTTAATTTTCGCTGTCGTATACCTTCATTTTCAACAACAGTGAAGGCTTTTTCAATGCTTATATTTTTGTTTTCCAATATTTTGAGCAATAGTTTTGCTGCATCTTCAGGTTGGCTTCCTTTGGTTCGGAAATATACAACAGAAGGTGGATTTTGTGCCTTATATTTATATATCAACTCACCATAATCACGGTCGAATGTCAGAATAACATAATTTTTCGATATGGCAATTTCTAAAACAGTTTCATCTGTAATTCCGGGTGTGTTTTCTGCTATACTTTCAACCCAATAGCCCATTTGTCGCAAAATACGAACACTTGGTGCCGGAAAATTTTCGTTGGCTAAAAAATTCATAATTAAGCAGTTTTAGCAAAAGAAAAATATCGGTCGGTTTCTAAGTTTTCTTTCAAAAACAAAAATACAGATCTTATTTGTTCGATTGAAAGTTGCGGATAGCTTTCAAAAATCATCTCGTATGTCCATCCCAATGCAAATAATTCAAGTATAAGTTCAACCGAAATACGTGTACTTTTAATTATTGGTTTACCATTTAAAATCTTAGAGTCTGTGGTTATATAATCGCGCCAATTTATTTCCATTGCTGCTATTTTTTTATTTAGTACAAATATACAATTTTTATTTTATTTGCCAATAAAAAGTATGCATTACCCAAGAAGCGTGCTTAGAATTTTGTCTTTGATTTTTCGGAATGAAAAATTAAATGATTGCATAAGAATATATAAAGTCGGAGTCCAATCTATGCAGCATTTCCGTATAACTATTTTAATCTCAGTTATATTTTTTTGTTGAAAATTACCACAATTGCTACTTCATTCTGAATATTTTTTTGGTTTGAGAATAAGCATTTATTGATACCATTTTATTGGTGTTTTTTTATTTTTATTTAGTTTCATTCTAAATTAACAGTTTTTTGTGATTTTTTTCAGCTTTTAAGTGTGTTATATAACCTATTTTGAAGTCTTATTTAGCTGCATATCATTATTTTAAATAAAAATGCATTCATGATTATTAACGTGTGTATTATTAAAGCAATATGGTTTATATGTTGAAAATATCTTATTTTGCACAAAAATTTCAACTATATGGAAAGTGAAGGCTTAATATTATTTTTTATTATTGGTGCAGTTTTGGTTGGTGCGGCCGTAGCGGTCTCCAGCTTTGCTCCGCCTACTTCAACAAATCCGCAGAAAGCAGAAACCTACGAATGCGGTATCCCTACCGAAGGAACTTCATGGCTTCAATTTAATGTAGGGTATTATTTATTCGCAATTTTATTCCTTATTTTCGATGTCGAAACGGTGTTTTTATTTCCGTGGGCAGTGGTTATGCGCGAAGTAGGAATGGTTGCCTTTGTCGAGATTCTTATTTTCTTGACAATTTTAGGTTTAGGTTTAATTTACGCATGGAAAAAACAAGCATTAAAATGGGACTAACAGAAAAAAATGACAACATTGACTATTTGGCAGCTCAAGTAGGTGCCAAACAGGGCGAGGCAGGTTTTTTCGTAACCACAATTGATGACGTAATTAACTGGGGGCGTTCAAATTCTATTTGGCCGCTTACTTTTGCAACCAGCTGTTGCGGTATCGAAATGATGTCGGCAGGTGCACCGCGCCACGACTTTGCTCGTTTTGGTATCGAAGTGTATCGCCCATCGGCTCGCCAGGCCGACGTAATTGTAGTAGCAGGAACCATTGTACAAAAAATGGCGCCGGTATTAAAACGCTTGTACGACCAAATGCCCGACCCTAAGTACGTAATTGCTATGGGCGCATGTGCCGTTTCGGGCGGTCCGTTTTATTACAACTCGTATTCGGTTATACGCGGGGTAGACCACGTAATTCCGGTGGATGTGTACATTCCCGGTTGCCCGCCGCGCCCCGAAGCATTGCTATACGGTGTAATGAAATTGCAAGAGAAAATTAAAAACAGCGATACGATTATGAAAAACCGTACCGACGAAGCTGATAATGATTTTATTTAACCTTCTCAAATATACCTTATGAGCAACGAACAATTACAAAATTATATCAAGGAATTGGTGCCCGAAGTTGTGTTTGAAGAAAATACACAATATTTGGTTGCCGTGGTACCAACCGAAAAAATTTATGCCATAACCGAAAACTTAAAAAAGAATGCTTCAACGGCATTCGATTATATGCTTTCGCTTACCGGCGTTGATTACCCCGACAGTTATGCAGTGGTTTATCACTTGGAATCGACCAAGCACAACCATTTGATAGTGCTTAAAGCCAAAATGGACAAGCAGAACCCGAAAATTGATTCGGTGTGCAAAGTTTGGCCGGCTGCCGAATTGCAAGAACGCGAAGTATTTGACTTTTTCGGCGTGCATTTTAATAACCACCCCGATTTACGACGACTTTTCATGGACGAGGAATGGCAAGGCTACCCGCTGAGAAAAGACTACAAAGACGAAATTAATATTGTTGAACTATAAAGGCTTCTTCAGATGTCAGATTCCAAAATACAAGAAAATTTGCAAAAGGAAGACGCGTATTACGTTAATATGGGCCCTCAGCACCCTTCTACGCACGGTGTGTTGCGTTTAAGAGTAGGCTTGCAGGGCGAAAAAGTAATACACGTTGAACCACATTGCGGATACATTCACAGAGGCATTGAGAAAATGTGCGAGAAGGATACTTATTCGCAAATTATTCACCTCACCGACCGACTTGACTACCTTTCGGCGAATACCAACAACGAAGCGGTTTGCTTGCTTGTTGAAAACGCTTTGGGTATTGAAGTTCCGGAACGCGTTAAAATTATTCGTACCATTCTCGACGAGCTTACCCGTTTGGCTTCGCACCAATTGTGGTGGTCGGTTATGGGTATGGACTTGGGTGCGCTTACCACGTTCTTCTACGGTTTGCGCGACCGCGAAAAAATTCTGGATATTTTCGAAGAATCGACCGGCGGACGTTTATTGCCAAGCTTTAACACACCGGGTGGTTTTATGCACGATATTCATCCGAATTTTGTACCGCGTACCAAAGAATTTTTGGCTTATTTCAAAAAGAAATTGCCCGAGTATAACCGTTTGCTTACCGGCAACGTAATTTTCCAACAACGTACCAAAGGTATTGGTATTTTGAGCAAGGAAGATGCCATAGCTTACGGCGTAACCGGCCCTTCGGGTCGCGCTTCGGGTTTTGCTTGCGACGTTCGCAAACACCACCCTTACAGTGCTTACGGCATGGTCGATTTTAAAGAAATTCTGTACACCGAAGGCGATTCGTTTTACCGCTATGTAGCCCGTATGGACGAAATGTGGGAATCGATGAAAATTATTGAGCAATTGATTGATAGAATTGAGGACGGCCCATACACTGCTAAAATGAAACCAATTATTAAATTGCCTGCCGGCGAATACTACCAACGAGTAGAAACCACCCGAGGCGAATTTGGGGTTTTTGTTATCAGTACCGGAGATAAAACGCCTTACAGGATGAAATTCCGTTCGCCTAACTTTGCAAACTTATCGGCATTGGATTACATGTCGCGAGGTTTCAAAATTGCCGATATGGTTGCTATTATGTCGTCGTTGGACTTAGTTATACCCGACATTGACAGATAATTAATTATTAATTGAAAAAATTAGTTTTATGGCTATAGATATTTACGATTTTACGGGAATGACTTCTGCCATTCACGAAAGTTTATCAGCCGTTCTTTCGCCTGCAGCCACTACCATTGTCGAAATGACCATTATAGGTATAGTTTTCATTTTATTTTATGCCTTAGTTGGTTTGTTTTTAGTGTATGCAGAACGAAAAGTATGTGCATTTATTCAGTGCCGCTTAGGCCCGAGAAGGGTTGGCCCGCGCGGTATTTTTCAAACCATTGCCGACTTTATTAAGCTTTTGATGAAAGAGCTTTTGATGACAAAAAATGCCGACAAATTCTTGTTCAATTTAGCCCCTTTTATCGTAATTATTGCATCGTTTATGGCAATTGGCGCAATGCCGTTTGCTAAAGGCTTGCATGCACTCGATTTCGATATAGGAATTTTGTACGTTTTGGCAGTTTCGGGAATTGGAGTAATTGGTATTTTGTTGGCCGGCTGGTCGAGCAACAACAAATACTCGCTTATTGGTGCCTTGCGCTCGGGTGCACAAATTGTAAGCTACGAATTGTCGGTAGGTATGGCACTTATGACAATAATTATTTTTGCCGGAAGCATGCAACTTTCCGAAATTGTAGCCTCGCAAGCCAACGGTTGGTGGTTGTTTAAAGGACACATCCCGGCAATTATTGCCTTCGTCATTTTTATGATTGCAAGTACCGCCGAAACCAATCGAGGTCCGTTCGACTTAGCTGAGGCAGAATCGGAACTTGTTGCCGGTTTCCATACCGAATATTCGGGTATTAAATTTGCCTTTTTCTTTTTGGCCGAATATATGAATATGTTTGTAGTTGCTGCTTTTGGTGCAACGGTATTTTTAGGTGCTTGGATGCCTTTCCACATAAGCGAAATGATACCCTATGCCGAATATTTTAATATGGGTATGGACTTTATTCCCGGGTTCATTTGGTTTTTTGGCAAAACAGGAATGCTTATTTTGCTTATGATGTGGTTTAAATGGACTTTCCCTCGCTTACGTATCGACCAATTATTAACCTTGGAATGGAAGTACTTACTGCCGATAAACTTGGTAAACATAGTTATTACGGCATTTTTTGTACTAACCGGATTTCACTTTTAAATCATTGATTATGAAAGAAATAATTCAATATTTTTCCGATGTGTTTCATGCAGTAAAATCGTTGCTTACAGGAATGCGAGTAACCGGTTATTACTTCTTTCACCATAAGGAAATTGTAACACAAGAATACCCCGAAAACCGTGCGACTTTAAAAATGTTCGAACGTTTTAAAGGCGAAGTACTTATGCCGCATACCGAAAGCAACGAACACAAATGTACCGGTTGCGGTATTTGCGAAATGAACTGCCCTAACGGCTCAATCGAAATTCTTACCACTTTTGAAACCGTTGACGGTAAAAAGAAAAAGATTATCGACAAGCATATTTACCACCTGAGTATGTGTACTTTCTGCGGTTTGTGCGTTAAAACTTGTCCGTCGGATGCCTTGGCATTTGGCAACGATTTTGAACATGCCGTATTCGATCGTCAAAGCTTAACCAAAGTTTTGAATAAGCCGGGCTCAACATTAAACAAAGAAGTAAAAGAATAATATGACTATATTTATGTTTTACCTAATGGCGGCCATTATTATTGTTTTTTCAATAATGAGTGTAACCAGTCGCCGAATTTTGCGCGCTGCCGTATATTTGCTTTTTGCTTTGTTAGGCACTGCTGCAATTTATTTTATGATGGAATACTTTTTCTTGGCTGCCGTACAATTAACCTTGTATGCCGGCGGTATTGTGGTGCTTATTGTGTTTTCGATTTTGCTTACCGGCCGAATTGAACAGAAGTTTGAACCTACCGAAGCTAGAAAAGCGCTGGCAACCTTAGCCGCCGTTGGGGTTGGCTTAGGTGTTACCCTATATACCATACTGAAACACCCGTTCGTGGGCAACGGACAAGCTGCAACCGAAGTAAATATGAGAGTGATTGGAAAAACATTCTTGAATTACGGCGACCACGGCTATATTTTGCCTTTCGAGGTTATCAGTATTTTGCTGTTGGCTGCCATGGTTGGTGCCATAATTATTGCAAAAAAACAAATTAACAATTAGCGCTATGTTAGAAGGAATTCCATTAATTCATTTTATAATTGTTGCAACCATCATGTTTTTTGTGGGTATATACGGTTTTCTTACCCGTCGAAATTTGATTACTATTTTAATGTCCACCGAACTTATTTTGAATTCGGTAAACATTAATTTCGTTGCATTTAACAAGTACTTGTACCCTAACCAGTTGGAAGGGCACTTCTTCTCAGTTTTTATTATTGCTATTGCCGCTGCCGAAGCTGCCGTTGCTATTGCAATAATTATTAACATTTACCGCCGATTCACGACCATCAATGTCGAAGATGTTAATCAAATGAAATATTAAAGGTTATGGATTATACATATACATTACTCATTGTATTGGTTCCGCTTTTCATGTTTGCTTTTATCGGCTTGCTCGGTAGCAAAATGAAACCGCAAGTATCCGGAATTTTGGGTACTATGGGACTCGGGTTCTCGTTCGTTCT
>JFJP01034890.1_pt1 | contig 10538 bp, 8 predicted proteins | sample 431651 | NCBI WGS metagenome assembly JFJP01 (sample SAMN02602958, study PRJNA72255) | Microbial mat metagenome, whole genome shotgun sequencing project. | biome: fresh water; feature: sink hole; material: water; isolation source: purple microbial (photo- and chemosynthetic) mats found in... | reverse complement strand
CACCTTGCCTGAGCACGCCAGACGGACAGGATCTGGCACACAGGCCGCAGGAGAGGCACAGGCGGCTGAAACGGGCCGTGGACACTGAGCCCGGAGGGCTGGCCCACGGTCTGGCCGTACCGTTCAGCACGACGCCGGCTTCTGGAAGCGGTAAAACTCCCTCGGCTTTTCCACGTGCAGCAAGGCTTGAAGCCAGGCCCGCGGCCGGAAGGGCCAGGGCCGTGGCCGCGATTCCGGTACCACCGGCGAGCATGAAGCTGCGGCGACTGATTCCCGCAACAGCAGGTTCTGGCTTGTTCAGGGTTGGGTGTAGAACTTGCTGCGGCGGGCTTGAACGGGTGAGCCCGTAACGGATGCGCCCGTAACGTGCTGAACCGGTCGGGCAGACCGCAACGCAGTCAAAGCAGGAAACGCAGGCGCTCGGGTCGATGTTCTTGCCGGCCGAGTGGGCAGCGCCGGTCCGGCAGACGCGCTCGCAGGCACCGCAGGAGGTGCAGGTAGGCACATCGATGTGGAACCTGAAGGGTGACCGTGAGGCAGCAAGGCCGAGCAACGCGCCGGATGGGCAGAGCCAGCGGCACCAGGCTCGTGGTTTCAAGACAGCGGCAACGACGACCAGAAAACCCGGCAGGAAGGCAACTGTCAGCCAGACAGCGTCAGTCCGCAGGACAGGAGCGGGTAACTGCAGGCCGAGCCGCACGCCGGCCTCCCCTGCCGCTTCCCAGGCAGTGCCGAACAACGATGCCGAGAAGCGTGCGGCCAGTGTGTACGGATCCAGCCAGGAAAGGATCGCGGGCGCCAGCATGGCACCGAGCACGCCAGACGCCGCGAGGGCCACCGTGAAAACGACTGGAACCGGATGCCTTGCGGAACTTCCTGCCCGCTTCGTCCGGCTGCCCGTTGGAAGTCCTGACCTGGTGGGCGAGTTTGGTTTCCTGTGAAATATGCGCGTGGCAATGGACGTGGCACGCTGGGCCGCATCCTGCAACAGCCCCAGCGGACACAGCACCGAGCAGTAGAAGCGGCCGGTCAGGGCGGTCAGGGCCAGGATGACCAGCCAGGCTAAGCCGGAGCCGGCGAGCCCGGTGGCAAAGGCGGTGGCGAGGGACGGGAGGAGCTGGACGGAGGACAGCAGGGTTGCGAGCCGGAGCGCCGCGCTGGAAGCCGCCCCGGCGGCGATGCCACCGATGAAGGCGGCGGCGACCAGGGAGGCCGCTGCGATACGGCCGGCACGGAACAAACTGGCCTGGCGGGCTCGGGGTAATTCGGGCCGGGTCACAGCACGATCCGCCGCACGTCCAGCTTGTCCAGATTGCTTATTCCGAGCCCCAGCTTCTCGGAGCGGTCGATGTAGCCAAAAGCTGAAGGCTCAAATCCCAGAGCCCGGGCCGCGGCGGCGTCCGCGGCGACCGGGTCTACCGAGGCTACCAGCATCTTCATGAGTTCGCGCTTGCTGGAGGGGTTGCCGCGGGGGCCACCTGTCTTCATGACGCGATACATGTCTATGATGGTCAGGTCGGCCTTTCGGGCCAGGCTGGCCTCGGCGATGCAGGCGTCCAGCCCCTTGCGGTGGAACTCGTTGCGGTCCCATACCATGCCCATGTAGTTCTTGAGGGCTGCGGTCATGCCGGCTCCTCCATGATTCTTGAGTACCGGCACGTTGATCAGCACGTCGCTGGACAGTACGAGTTCGTGGACTTTGATGGTCCTGAGCGTAGTACCGCCCCGGAGCGATACGGCCTGGTACTGGCTCTCGGAATATGCGGGTACGACTTCTGCGCCGGCATTTCTGGCAGCAGTTTCTATGCCGCTGTTTGAGTAGCAGAGTCGCCAGCTATCACAGGAATTATCAAAAACGTATACTTTTTTTGCGCCAGCATCCAGGCAATGCTCGATGAGGCGCTTTACAACCACCGGGTTGGTATTGGCGCCCAGGTCAGGGGAGACAGCCCAGCCGATGTTGGGTTTGATGGTTACCGTCTGGCCGCGTCTGACGAAGCGGCTCATGCCACCCATCGCAGTGACCGCGGCATCGACAAGAGCGGCGGGCTCGCCGTTGCGTACAGCGACCAGGTCTGGCGCCTGTGCAGCAGCGGCTATGGCAGGGATGCTGGCCGAGTATACTCGTTCCAGACCGCTGAAACCAAAGGTGGCCGCTGCAGCAGCGGTACCGATGGTTTTGAGGAATTCACGCCTGTCCATGCAAAACCTCCACACTATGGTATACTATTCGCTCACTGCAAAATAAACACGGATTTCATATCTTCGTTACAGTGTACTGCGACGCAGGCCAGAGCGCCAATGTTTCAAAGTTGGTGGGAATTGCAGGGGTGGTAGATGTTTGATACCAGCAAGATTGTGCATGATGAACGCAAAGCCTACAGGATATTCCTTGTCTCCCTGTCGATGATAATCCTGATCCTTTTTTCTGGAATATTCCTGGGCGTGGCCTGGCGCAATACGACCCTTGTAAAGGAAGTCATAGTGCAGAAGGCCCAGGGGTTGTTCCAGCAGATCGTGCTGACCCGCCGCTGGGCAGCTGAATATGGCGGGGTCTATGTAAAAAAGGGTCCCGGTGTAGAATCCAATCCGTGGTTGACCCATCCAGACATCGAGGCAGCCGACGGGTCGATGCTTACCCTCCGCAATCCGGCGCTTATCACCAGGGAAATTTCAGAAATCGCGGAAAGGCATGAAGGGTACCGTTTCAGGATTACAAGCCTCAAGCCAATCAATCCAGGAAACGCGGCAGATGACTTCGAGAGCCGCTCGCTACAATCTTTCGAGACCGGACGTACCGAGGCATGGGAAACCATCGATGGCCCTGAAGGCAGGGAATTCAGGTACATGGGTGCACTCAGGACCGAGGCTTCCTGCCTGACGTGCCATGCGGTGCAGGGTTACAAGGAAGGCGATGTCCGCGGTGGCATTTCAGTCAGTTTCGAGGTAGGCTCCGTGGAGCGCGAGCTTGCACGCACTATGATGTTCATCATCATCGCAGCCCTCCTGGTGACGGCGTTGACGCTGACAATTGTTTTCATGTTCGTGCTGAGGTTGCGTCATGAACTGGACCGAGTGCGCGACGAACTTGCCCGGGCGGCGAGTACCGATGCGCTTACGGGGCTCTTCAACCGCGGGTTCGTCATGGACAGGCTCAGGCAAGAAGTGGAAAAAGCCATACGTACCGGTACCGAGCTTTCATGCGCCATTCTGGATGCCGACGATTTCAAGTCCGTCAACGATGCAGACGGACATCCCATGGGAGATCTGGCCCTCAAGACCATTGCGGATTCTCTGCAGGCCAATGCCCGCACCTACGATATCGTAGCCCGCTATGGTGGGGAGGAATTCATCATCGTATTCCCGGGTGTGGGAGTTTCCGCCGCGCGGATTGCCTGCGAACGCATTCGTGAATCGATTGCACAGAACACGGCAGCGGTCATGCCCCGTAACCAGGCAGTTACGGTAAGTATCGGGCTTGCCGGTCTGTCTTCAATACTGGCGACTCCGGCAATGGCTACACAAACGCAGAACCGGAGATCAGGCAGAAGCCCGGAACTCGTCGAGTTGCTTTTAAAGGATTCCGACTCTGCCCTCTACAAGGCCAAATCAGCCGGTAAAAACTGTTGCAGGATCCATGAGGCCTGATCGCTAAAGAACCCGCAGATCCAGTTCCTCCGAGAGCCGTCGAAGCGCATCCAGGCCGGCGGCGGAGTTGCCCCGGTCATCCAGGGCTGGCCCATAGACGCCCAGGCCCATGCGGTCACGGACAGCAGCCATGATGCCGCCGCCGACACCGCTCTTGGCGGGAATGCCTACATCGACGGCAAACTCGCCGGAACCGTCGTACATGCCGCAGGTGACCATGAGGCTCTTGCATACGCGCGCCGTGCGGGCTTCCAGCACACGCTCGCCGCGAACGGGGTCTATGCCGTCAAGGCAAAGCACGGCAGCTGCACGAGCAAGGTCCACCGCATCGACCGAAACAGCGCACTGCCTGAAATAGACATCGAGGGTCTCCTCGACTTCACCAGGTAGAAGGTCCAGTTCCTTGAGAAACCAGGCTATGGACCGGTTGCGCGCGGCAGTGCCCTTCTCGGACAGGTACACAGCTTCGTCGCGCTCGACATCCTTGCGGCCGATGAGTTGACCGACAAACGCACGGAAGCGCGCGCCTTTGTCTTCAGGTGAAAACCCCGGCATGAGTCCTGAAACGACTATGGCTCCGGCGTTGATGAGCGGATTGAACGGCTTGCGGCCGGCGCTGGTCTCCAGCCTGATTATGGAATTGAAAGGGTCGCCGGTGGGTTCCTTGCCGACGCGGGAAAACACGGCGTCTTCACCCAGTTCGGTCATTACGTAGGCCAGGGCGAATACCTTGGAGATGCTCTGGATGGTAAACCGTGTGCGGGCATCGCCTACCGCGAAAATTTTGCCTTCGGCCGTAACGGCAGCAAGGCCCAGGGCTTCAGGACGGGCAGAGGCCAGCGCGGGGATGTAGCTGGCTACGGAGCCGTGCGCTGAAGCATGTTTCGATTCAGCATGTATACGCTGGAGGATTTCTTTCATGCCGGCATTGTATTCAGGTGTAGCAGCTTGGGCAAGAACAGGGGTTGTAGCGGGTATCAGTTGGCCAGAGCCTGCCTACCGTGCTTCTTGACCATCAACACCTCGGCTATGCCTTCGCGTGCAAAATCAGGGAGCACACCCACCTTTACATACCCGTGCCGTGCATAGAATGCCTGCGCAGCCTCGTTGAAATCAGACACCAGCAGGCACCAGTCACGGCCGACCGCAGCGGTGCGCGATTCAAACTCCGCGAGCAGGGCCGCTCCCGTTCCCGCACCACGGAGCGCCTCGTCCACGGCTATCAGGCGCAGGTACGGTGCCGAAGAAAAAGCTCCCCTGGGGTCTATCCAGGCAAATCCTGCCACGCGTCCATCTGTTTCGGCGACGAAAAGCTCCGAGCCGGACGCCAGGGCATTTCTGAGTACAGCCGCCATGCTGTCGGGCTTGAAACCGTAGCGTTCACCCACCAGGGAGGCGCAGACCATCACGGCGCAGGCCGCGGTGTCGCCCTCGGCCATGTCGCGGAGGCTGGGAGTCATCATCACGCGCCGCCGTACAGGAAGCAGGAAACCTGGTGACCTTCTTCCGCCTGCATGAGAGAAGGAGGCGACAGGGCGCATTTTTCCATGGCCTGCGGGCAACGCTCGCGGAACGGGCAGCCTTTGTATTCGATGCTGGGTGAAGGCACATCACCCTTGAGGATGATGCGACGTCGGCTGCGTTCCTTGCGTGGATCGGGGAGCGGCACAGCCGACAGGAGCGCTTTTGTATACGGGTGCAACGGGTTCCGGGCCATGGTGGCGGCATCGGTGATCTCGACGATGCGCCCGAGGTACATCACGGCAATCCTGGTACAGAAATATTCTATCACTGCGAGGTCATGGGCTATGAACAGGAAGGTCAGGTCAAAGTCCTTCTGGAGGTCTTTAAGGAGGTTGAGTATCTGGGACTGAATCGATACGTCGAGGGCTGACACCGGTTCGTCTGCAATGATCAGCTTGGGTCCGAGAGCGAGGGCGCGCGCGATGCCGATGCGCTGCCTCTGTCCGCCGGAGAACTCGTGCGGGTAACGAGTGGCAAATGACGCGGACAGTCCGCAACGGTCCATCAGCGAGAGTGACTCGCGTTGTATCGCGGCTTCGTCCATGGTGATGAGTCCGTTTTTCGCGAAGATGCGCAACGGCTCTGCGATGATATCCTGGGCCTTCTGGCGCGGATCAAGGGAGGAGTACGGATCCTGGAACACGAGCTGGAAATCCTTGCGGGCCGCACGGAGATCCTTCGCAGACAAAGAGGCGAGGTCCCGGCCTTCCAGGAAAACCTGGCCTGCGGTAGCGGTCTGCAACTGGGCCACAGCCATGGCCGTCGTCGATTTGCCGCAACCGGACTCACCGACCAAGCCGAGGGCTTCGCCCTTCTTTATGCTGAAATCCACGCCGTCCACGGCGCGTACCCAGCCGGCCACTCGCTTGAAGATAATGCCCTTCTCTATGGGAAAGTGGACCTTGAGGCCCCGCACGTCGAGGAGGTTCTGGCTATCAGGCATTCTGGTTCTCCTTGGTGTGCAACCAGCAACGGACGCTTCTTGAAGTTGCGGTGTCCAGCACCGTTTCAGGCGGCGTCGCCTTGGTGCAGACTTCCATGACCCTGGAACAGCGGGGCGCGAACGGGCAGGCGTCGGGCAGGTCTATCAGGTTGGGTGGCGCCCCGGGAATCGAGTACAGGCGGTCTGGTCCCGACAGGTCTACACTGGGTATTGAATCGAGGAGGCCACGGGTATACGGGTGCTTTGGATCGTAGAACAGTTCGTCCACAGGGGCGCGTTCGACGATGCGGCCAGCGTACATGACGCAGACGGTGTCGCACATGCCGGCCACGACTCCCAGGTCATGGGTAATCAGTATGACCGCTGTTTTATCCTTGGCTGAAAGGCTTTTGATCAGTTCCAGTATCTGGGCCTGGATGGTGACATCGAGGGCCGTAGTCGGCTCGTCTGCTATCAGGATGTCGGGATTGCAGGACAAGGCCATCGCAATCATGATGCGCTGCCGCATGCCGCCGGAAAACTGGTGCGGGTAATCGTCGGCGCGGCGTTCGGCATCGGGTATGCCTATGAGCTTCATCATCTCCACGGCCTTGGCCTTGGCTGGCTTGCGGCCCAGGCCGTGGTGCAGCTGGATGGCCTCCGCTATCTGCATCGACACCTTGAGGACGGGATTGAGGGAGGTCAGGGGGTCCTGGAATATCATGGAGATGTTCTTGCCGCGCAGCAGCCGGACTTCTTCTTCAGACGCCTGGAGCAGGTCCTGCCCCTGGAAGAGTACCTTGCCCGCGGCAATGTTTCCTGGCGGGCTCTGTACGAGCCTGAGTATGGACAGGTTGGTGACCGATTTGCCCGAGCCCGATTCACCCACGATGCCCAGGGTCTCCCCGCGGTGCAGGTCAAACGAGATGCCATCCACGGCCTTTACGAGCCCGCGATCGGTGCTGAACTGGGTAACAAGGCCTTCTACCCGGAGTATGCTTTCTTCACTCATGCCGGCCTCCTATCGCACGTTCCGCAGGCGCGGATCGAGTATGTCCCGGAGGCCGTCTCCGAGCAGGTTGAAGCCAAGTACCAGAAATACTATGGCCAGGCCTGGGTAGATGGCCGTCCACGGTGCCAGCACCATCACCTTGCGGGCGCTGGAGAGCATGTTGCCCCAGGATGGAGCGGGCGGCTGCACGCCGAGTCCCAGAAAGCTCAAAGAAGACTCGAGCAGTATGGCTACCGAGAGCGAAAGCGACACCTGGACGATGAGGGGCACAAGTATGTTGGGCAGCAGGTGCTTGCGGAGGATGAACGTGGAACTTGCCCCGTTGGACCTGGCGGCCTTGATGAACTCGCTCGATTTGATTGTGAGTATGGCTCCGCGGCTGATGCGGGCAAACTGGGGTATGTAGACGATGCCTATGGCGATGATGACGTTGTAGGTTTTCTCTCCCAGTATCGCCATGACGAATATGGCCAGCAGCAGGGACGGGAATGAAAACATCACGTCTGCGACGCGCATGAGCCAGTGATCCCAGCGGCCGCCCAGGTAGCCGGCCCAGGTGCCCATCGTCGTACCGATGACCGCGCCCAGGGCGGTGGCGGCGATGCTGATGATCAGCGATATCGAGGTACCCTTCATGATGCGTGACAGTATGTCTCGGCCGAACTCGTCGGTACCGAAGAGGTGGCCGGTAGCCAGCGAAGGCCCTTCAAGCAGGTGGTCGATGTCCATCTCCACGGGATCGAAGGGCAGCCAGAACGTGGAGACGAGTATGACGAGCAGGTACAGGCCGATTATGGCAAGGCCCGTCATCGCTATGGGGTTGCGGGTAAGGCGGTTTGATTTCATGAGTGCCTTGCTCCATTGTCCAGCCGTATCCTCGGATCGACGAGGGAGTAGATGATGTCCGTCAGCAGGTTTACAAGGACGAACAGGGTGGCTATCACCAGGACGATAGCCTGGATTACGGGATAGTCGCGCTGATAAATGGCGTAGAGGGCAAGTCTGCCCATGCCCGGCAGGGCGAACACTTCTTCTATGACGATGGCGCCTCCGAGGAGGTAGCCGGTATTGAAGCCCGCCACGGTAATGACGGGGAGTATGGCGTTTTTAAGGGCATGCCGGATTATGACTATCCGTTTGGCCAGGCCTTTGGCCTTGGCTGTCCTGATGTAGTCCATCTGCAGGACCTCGAGCATGCTGTTGCGGGTATAGCGCATGATCACGGCAGAAAGGCCTATGCCGATGGACAATGAAGGCAATAGCATCATCCGCAGGTTGCGCAGTGGATCATCGGTAAACTTGATGTAGTTGCCCATCGGTATCCAGCCCTGGGTATTGGAGAACGCGAGTACCATCAGGGAAGCCAGCCAGAACTGTGGCAAGGACAAGCCCAGCAGTCCGGCAATCCGGTTGAGCACGTCGCTGACAGGATTCTTGCGCAGCGACGACAGAATGCCCTGCGGTATGCCGATGAGCAGGGCAAGAAACAGCGCTATGACAGTGAGTTCGAGGCTCAAAGGCAGGCGCGAGAGGATGTCCGGCAATACGGCGCGGCCGGTGCGCAGCGAGTGGCCAAAATCACCCTTGAGTATCCTGCCAAGCCACTCGGTGTACAGCACGACGACCGGCTTGTCCTCGCCGAATATACGCTGCAACTCTATCATCTGTTCAGGCGTAGCCTCGACCTGGGTGCCCATGTACATCTCGAGCGCGGAACCGGGTATCAGCCGGACCAAGAAGAAGACGATCAGGGAGACTCCGAAGAGCACCGGTATCAGGGACAATAGTCTCGTGGCAATGTATTTTCCCACATCCAGCTCCGGATTTCGTAAGGTATGTTGAGGAAACCCGCCGCGCTGAAGGCGCGATGCGCCAGCATTGCGCGGCGGGTAAAGGAGGTCAGAGGATCAGGGAGCGATCTTGGTAAAGGTCAGGTAGAACAGGCTGCCGTTTCCGACCTGCTTGAAGCCGGTGACTTTCTTGCCCAGTACGTGGTTCTCGTTGGGGCTGTACAGGAACACTGCAGGCGCCTTCTCGATGAGGAGTGACTGCAGCTTGTCATAGCTGGCCTTCCTGTCGGCAAACACGGTCTGGGTGCGGCCCAGGTCCAGGTACTTGTCGACCTCGGCATCCTTGAACAGGAAGTTGTTGACGCCGCCGGTGCTGTAGAACGTGCGGTACAGGAAACGGTCAGGCTCGCCTGATCCGCCGCGCAGTTCCACCATGGTGGTGAAGTCGCGCTTGACCCACTTGTCTATGTAGACGCCCCACTCGACGACCTCGAGTTCAGCGGTCACACCGATTGCCTTGAGTTCGGACTGGACAACCTGGGCCACGGCGAGTCCGCCCTCGTAGGTAGAGGCGCAGGTGATCTTGAAGGTGAAGCCCTTGGGATAACCGGCTTCAGCGAGGAGTTTCTTGGCCTTGGAGGTATCGGGCTTGGCATAGGGCAGCTTGGTCAGCGGGAGGGCCCACTGGGTAGCGGAGACCGGTACTGGTCCCGTGGGCTTGCCCATGCCGAATTCGGATATGGTGAGGATTTCAGCACGGTTCAGGGTCATGGCGAAGGCCTGGCGGACCCGGACGTCGTCAAACGGTTTGGCCGTGGTGTTGAACGAGAAGATGCGGACATTGAGGCCCGGCTTGCTCATCACGGTGACTTTTGATTCCTTGGCGGCCAGCCTGATGGTAGCACCGTCGCTGATGGTGGCCATGCTCAGGTCGCCTGATTTGACACCTGAAAGCAGCGAAGCCTGCTCGGGAATGACGCGGAAGATGACCTTGTCCAGATACGGTGCGCCTGCTTCAAAGTAGCTGGGGTTCTTGACCAGGGTCATGGAGTTGTCCGGAATCCAGTCGGCCAGCATGAAGGGGCCGGTGCCGCCGGTTACCTTCTGGAGGTTGCCGTTGGCTTCAACGACTTCCTTGGCCACGATGGACAGGTTGTTGGTGCACAGGCCATCAAGGAACGAGGCCAGTGGGGCGCTCAGGGTAACCTTGACAGTGTAGGCATCAGGAGTCTCTATCGAAGTGATCGACGAGATGTATGACCTGCCCGGCGAGGCGGTCTTGGCATCCAGCACGCGCTCGAGCGAATACTTGACGTCAGCGGAGGTCAGCTCTCGGCCGTTGTGGAACTTGACGCCCTTGCGGAGGTGGAACACGTAGGTGGTGTTGTTGGGAATGTCCCACTTCTCTGCCAGGTCACCGACGACGACGAGGTTGTCGTCCAGGCGCACGAGGCGGTTGTACAGCAGGTCAATGCGCCGCATCGACGAAAAAGCGGTAACGACGTGCGGGTCGAGGCCGATGGCCTCCTGATCAACGCCTATCGTCAGGACTTTCTCGCCGGGGGTCGCGGCAAAGGCCCCGGCTCCGGCGAGAACCAGCATCGCCATCATGGCGATGAGCAGAATTGACAGTTTCTTCATT
>JFJP01030938.1_pt1 | contig 10538 bp, 12 predicted proteins | sample 431651 | NCBI WGS metagenome assembly JFJP01 (sample SAMN02602958, study PRJNA72255) | Microbial mat metagenome, whole genome shotgun sequencing project. | biome: fresh water; feature: sink hole; material: water; isolation source: purple microbial (photo- and chemosynthetic) mats found in... | reverse complement strand
TCGGTGAACCCGGTGATGAAGTCCTCGTGCAAACGCCGGTCTATCCCCCGTTCCTGTCGGCTCCTGACCACCAGGAACGGTGGTTGGTCACAGCGGAACTGTCCACGGAATTACACAATGGGCGGCTTTACTACACGTTAGACGATGACGCCTTCACGGCGGCGATAAGTCCACGCACCCGGATGTTCATTCTCTGCAACCCGCATAACGCTCTGCGAACGCCACGACCTCACGATCTGCTCCGACGAGATTCATTGCGACCTGCTGTTGGATGGGCGGCAACATACACCGATAGCGGCCCTGAACCCGGATATCGCCTGGCGCTGCATCACCCTGATGGCTCCCAGCAAGACCTTCAATATCCCTGGTCTGGGCGCGAGTTTCGCCATTATTCAGAACCCGGAATTGCGGCGGCGCTTCAAACAGGAGCAGCGTGGCATCGTCCCCGATGTCAACGTGCTGGGGCTGACGGCAGCGCTGGCGGCTTATCAACACGGCGACGAGTGGTTACACTCCTTGTTGCGGTATCTGACCGCCAACCGGGATTATGTGGTGAATTTCGCCCTCCAATATCTGCCCGGCGTTCGCGTCACCGTCCCGGAAGCGACCTATCTGGCGTGGCTGGACTGCTGGGGCACGGCCATTCCCGGCAATCCGCACGAGTTCTTTTTGCAAAACGCGGGCGTGGCGTTGAATGACGGCGCGGCTTTCGGACCGGGCGGCGAGCAGAGCGTCCGGTTGAATTTTGGCTGTCCACAAGCGCTGTTGGCAGAAGCCCTGGAACGGATGCAGGGCGCACTGGCCGACTTGCCCCCACCGGCTGAAGAAGAGGACGCATGGCCGCGGTGATTGAACTCAGCGCCGTCAGCAAGGTTTTTCATCAGGGTCGGCCTAATGAATGCCCGGCGCTGCGCGAGATCAATCTGACGCTGGAATGCCAGGGCGTGACCGTGTTCAAAGGACCGAGTGGCTCCGGCAAGACCACACTACTGACGCTGGTCGGCGCACTGGCGCGTCCCACCCGTGGGCGGATCACGCTCGATGGCCGTCTGATATCAAACCTGCCGGAGCGGTTTTTGACCGAGGTGCGGCGCCACACCTTCGGCTTTGTGTTCCAGCAATTTAACCTGATTCGCGGATTAACCGTGTTGGATAACGTGATGTTGCCGGCCTACCCGCTGGGCCGACCGCATGAAGAACTGGTCAGTGCGGCGCAGGCCCTGCTGGAACGCTTTGGTCTGGCTGAAAAAGCCGCCAGTCAGGTGGAATGGCTGTCGGGCGGCGAGGCGCAACGCACCGCGCTGGCTCGCGCCCTGATTAATAACCCGACCATGATTATTGCCGATGAGCCGACCGCGCATCTGGACAGCGCCCGATCCCGCGAAGTCCTGGCGTTGCTGGTCGAACTGGCCGAGCAGGATCGAGCGGTGTTCATCAGCAGTCACGATCCCTTGGTGTTCGAGGCGATCCCGGTCAATCGGGTCATCGAGTTGCAGGATGGGCGCGTCGTGGCCGACTCCTCATGCTGATCACTCCCGCCATTGTCGCCTTGCAACTGATCGCGCTCTGTGTTAACGGGGCGCTCTTACTGGCCAGCGGCTTCGCCTGGCAGATTCTGCGCTGCTGGGATATTCACAGCGGCAGTGAATTACAGATTCAGTTGGAGCGGCAGACCTATCTGATTTCCACTCTGCTCGGTTTCGCTCTGGGCGCTGAACTCTTGTCCCTGCTGCTTTTCGTCCACACGACGGAAAACTTGTCCAGCCAGTTCGTCGGCGCGATGTGCGCGACCGGCGTTCTCAATATCAACGCCTTCGGTTTCCCCACGCTGCTACTAAAAATCACGGTGTTTTTCCTGGCGATCCTGTGGCTGTGGCTAAACCGGGTAGATAACCAGGGCTACGACTACCCCTTGGTGCGGGTGAAATACGGACTGCTGCTGGCGATGGCACCGCTGACCGTGCTGGAAGGCGTCGCGCAAACCAGTTTTTTTCTGGGGCTGGAGCCGGAAGTCATCACCTCCTGCTGCGGCTCGCTGTTCAGTGCAGAAGGTCGGGGGGTCGCCGCAGAACTGGCCAGTTGGCCCGTCCGACCGGCGTTGGTGCTGTTTTACGGCGCGGCAGTGGGTTTGCTAATCACCGGATTAGCGTTCCGGCGTTGGCTAGGACTGGGACCGTTATTCGCCGTCGGTAATATCCTGAGCTTTGGCGTCGCCATCGTCGCCATCATCGCTTTCCTGTCCCCGTATGTGTATGAAAATCCGAATCATCACTGCCCATTCTGCCTGTTAAAGCCGGGCTATGATTACGTCGGCTATGTGCTCTATATCCCGCTGTTCGCCGCGACCGCCGCCGGATTAAGCGCCGGCCTTTTGACCCCGTTCCGCAACATCCCCAGTCTGCGCGAAACCATTCACCGGGAGGCGCAGCGGTTGACGGGGTTAGCGCTCATGGGTTTTGGGTTATTTTATGGACTGGCAACCTGGCTCATCTGGCAATCCCCCCTGATTTTGCTAGGCTAGGCAATTCGAGTCGCACTGATGACTGCCCATCTGAAACCCGTTCTGGAGGAATCCCCATGTCTGTCGAGCTTGCGAACAATCTGCTGAATACCTTTGGCCTGACCATCGGCCTTGATGGACTGTGCCTCGACGATCAAGGCTACTGCTGTCTGCGGTTCGACGCCCTAGACACCCATCTGCAGTACGATCCCGCGAATGACCATCTGGTGCTGTTTGCCCAACTGGGTAAACTCGATGAAGACGCCCTGGCCGAGGGTTGTGCCTGGATGATGAACGCCAACCTGTTTTGGGCCGGGACTAACGGCGGAACCCTGGCTTTGCAACCCGAACTCAATCTGGTTTTTCTGCAAACCAAGACCTCCATTCAGGGCATTGATTACCCACGCTTTGAGCGTTGGGTAGGCGAATTTGTCAGTGCTACCGACCAGTGGATACTGAACCTCCAGAAACTTAATGCCGGCGAAACGCCCACTGCGGCAGAGACGGAAACGTCAGCAGCAACTGTTCCCGGCGCGAATGCTCTGTTCGTCTAGGATCTCAAACGGGGAGGATCTGAAACATGGCGATTGATATTCAAAACTTCCGCAATATCTCCGGGGTCAATCGGGTTCTAATTGATCAGCAGGGCGGTGGTGAGGCGGTACAGACCAAGGGTAGTCATTTCTTGGGCAAGGCCGTCACCTGGATCAAGGACGTGTTTGGCGGGCAGGATCGCGTTGCCGAAAACCTTCAGGCGCGCAATACCTTTTATGGCGCATTAGTGCGTGCCGAAGGTCAACCGGCGGCTGATCGAGCCATGACCTCGGTACTCGGGCGAAACTGGAACACGGATTTTCATTCCCTGAGTGGCCGAGAGGTCCAGCTGGGGCAGAACCAGACAGCGGCGACCCAGTTTGGCAATGCACTGGCGTTACCCAATCTGATCAACACGGTGTGGACTGGCGTCCGCCACACCGAAATCAATGTCCAGGGTACTCCGCTCGGCGACCGCCTCGACCAGGCGCGTCAGACCCATGGCTACCCAGAGGCGGGCTTCCACGACCGGCAAGTGTTCGAGCGCTTCATGGGCCTGGTCGCCAAAGACCCCGATTTCCCTCGGGCGTCCTTGCCCCCTGAACGCCTGGAAGCGTTAGCCGATCAGGCCATCACCGAACATTACCAACAGGTGCAGGCCAATTTTGATAAGGAACACCCCGGACTCGCCGAATACGGTCAAGGCCACCCGCAGGAAGTCGGGTTTCGCAGTCCATCCCTGCTCAACCGGCTTGAAGGTCAGGTACTGGATAACACCATTGCTTTCGATGAAGGCGACCACAAGGATGCGGCTTTGCACGCTATCGCTTTACTGAAAGCAGCGCCCAACATACTGGGCGAGATCAGTTTCGACCACGGCAGAGTCACGGATTCCATCCAACAAATCGGTGAACTGGCCAACGCGGTACGAGAAGTCCGGGAACAACTCGATCAGATGGCACACATCGAGGAGGGAGGCCAGAATCTTGATCTCCTTGCCGCTTTGCACACGGAGTTGGGGACTCTCAGAACCATCCGTTCTCCGAGAAAAATGTCGCTTACACCCGCTTTATGCTGGCGGAGACCGGCAAGGAAAGCGCGTTCACTCACCTCTCCGCCAAAATCAACGACCTGAAAGATCAGCGGAACCAAGCTCCGCTTGATTCGCCGGAACGTCAGCATCTGCAAACCGCACTTGATACCTTGGTCGAAAAGGCTGGACGTATCATGCAACAACTGGATCAACACGTTCTGGATGCCAGACAGGCCTACCAGCAGGCCGATCCGAACGCGGTGGTTCCCAAAGAAGAGGTTGCTGAGTCTCCCCTGTTCCGTACCGAGAAGAGCGAACTGACGTTCGTTAATCAGCTCCTCAAGGACGAGGGACTGGATACCGTTAATAAGAAAGCCTTCCAGGGCGTTCGGGATCAGGTGCTGAATACCCGCCAGGATTGGTCAACGGTTGACCGCACCATTGTCACCCAACACCAGCGCACCACCCAGGTCGCGCATAGCGTCATCGATTCAGGCATCAATCTCGACGGCTCCTATACGCAAAAGCAATTGCAAGATCAGGGCTTGCAAGGGGTCAGTTCCCATACCAAGACCGCTGTTGCCCCCGAGATCCCGAAGAATCTGCAACATTCCAAACTGGTCGTGGATGGCGAGACCAAGGTGGACATGCTCCGCCATGGGATCATCGCTAATGAGGCACAGGCTAAATCAGTCGTTAGCACCGCCATCTGGTCCGATCCCGTGTTGCGCAATCTGGTGCTCGACCGACTCGACCAAGGCGACAACACCCCCATTAACTACGCCTTCAACAATGTCAATTTGGAGTCGCCCTGGTCGAAACCGGTCGGACTCATCCTGGGAGACCGGCGGGGAATGCAGGATGATCACATCGCCGCCTTCAAGGCGCTGGCCAATGCCCCGCAACCGGTCGATATCCCCTTCGTGGATCGAAATGGCGTTGAAACCACGGTACGCGTCAATCTCAAGGTCTCGGTGCTCGCTATCCCGGTCAACAATGCCGTGGGCATCCTCGGCAAGGTGGGTGGGGTTTGGAGCCATGTCGAAGCCACTAACCGTGAGGGATTACAGAACCTGGTCGGCGATCTGGGCGATCCAAATCACGGGGTCGAAGGCTCGGCGCGGGGTACGCCCATCGGCGGCATGATCGGCGATATTGCCCAGCAGATGGATCAACGCATCCAAACCCTGAAAGATCTGGATGCGCCCAGCCAGGCAGAGACTCAGGAATTGGCTCAACTCACCCAACTGCGGGGCAACGTCCAAGAAGCCGTGGACATTATTCGGGATGTGTATTGTTCCGGGAACTACAAGGATAATGATGGCAACCGTTACAAATTCGCCCTGGCGGTCATGTTCGCCAACAACCTGGCCAAACAGGCGCATACCGCACTGGAACTGAGCGCAAACGGCGATGGTTTTGGCTCCTCCCAAGGCGATGCCTTGCTTAAATCCCTCAATCTGTCCTCGGAACACGCCTTCAAGTTGTTGCGGTTTAATACTGAGTTGAGTCCTAACGAGATGGTGGCCATGCTCGATGTGCTGCCGCCGGAGGATGCCAAGAATATGCTCATTATCGGTTTGGGATTTACCGGGCAGTTTGAAAACCAAAAGCTCCAGACTTTAGTGATGGGTTCGAAAAACGCCGGCGATTTGATGCAAGCCATCAAGAACGACCCGGAAGCCTATCCCCTGTTAAAGGGTTTGTCGTCTTATGGGGAGGCCTGATCCGAAAGCCTTGTCTGGGCAACTCGGTAGGTGGAGCCTCTTGTTGCTCATCTTCCTGGTCGCCTGCGGATCAGAACTACCGGCTATTCGCAACGGCGATCCCGCTCCCGCGTTCACTCTGGAACGACTGGACGGGGTCACCGTTCGTTTCCCGGAACAGTATCAAGGTCAGGTCGTCGCCCTGCGCTTCTGGGCCGACTGGTGCCCCTATTGTCACGGTGAAATGCAGGCGCTGGAACCGGTCTATCGCCAACATCGAGACCAGGGCCTGACTATTCTTGCCGTGAACGTTATGCAGTCGCCGGAAACCGTGCAAAAGTTTGTCAAGGACATCGGCATTTCCTACGAGATGCTGCTAGACCGGCAAGGTGAGGTTATGCGCCGCTATCAGGTGATCGGTCTGCCCGTCACCTACCTGATCGACCGACAAGGCATCGTCCGCGCCCGGATCATCGGCGAATCCACCCCGGACGTTTTCGCTCAGGCGATCAATCCATTGCTTTGAGAATTTTCAATCACACTCACCCGGAATTGCCCTAGAATTCCGCTCTCCTTCACAACAACGACACCCTCTCCATGAACGACCCAGTTCAAACCGAGCGCCGCCAAGCGCTCCGTATTCTCGCTGTCACCGGCGCCACCGTCGGCGTTGCGGCCTTGAGTTCCATGAGTTCGTCCGCTCTGGCGGCAAAATGTGAACATGACGGGACTCCGTTGCAATTCATCCCCAAGACCGCGCCGGATTCCGCCCCTCTTGAAAATGAGTTAGCCAAATATCCGAAATGCCCTTATTGCGGCATGGACCGGAAGCAATACCACCACAGCCGCCATCTGGTGCATTACCAGGATGACCTGATCGATCCGACCTGCTCGATCCACTGCGCTGCACTCAGCCTGGCGCTCAACCTTGATCGGGGACCCAAAGCGATTTACGCCGCCGACTTCGGCGCAAAGGCCGAACCCAAACCGCTGATCCCTGTTGACGACGCGACCTACCTGATTGGCTCAAAACTGCCGGGCGTAATGACGAAACAAAGCAAAGTCGCTTTCGCCACCAAAGCTGCCGCCGAAGCCACTAAAGCTGAACAAGGCGGCGAACTGGGTAATTTTGACGCCGCACTGGCCGCCGCTTACCAAAGCATGGCCAGCGACACCGCCATGATTCGCAAAAAGCGGGCGGAAAAGAAAGCTCATGCCGGACACGGGTAAGAAATCCCCCCCTGCCCCCCCTTTTTCAAAGGGGGGATGTGCGCGGGCTTTTTCAAAGGGGGGGTATCCACTGGCGGCGCTGCTTCTGCTGGCTCTCAGCCTGTTCTCCCCCGCCTGGAGCGAAGGTTTACCCCTCCCCGCTCCCGGCCCCAAGGAGACCTGCCCGGTTTGCGGAATGTTTGTGGCGCTCTATCCTGACTGGGTAGCGACGGTGCTTTATAAAGACGGCCACGCTCATCATTTCGATGGCGCCAAAGACCTGTTCAAATATCTGCTGAATCTGCCCAAATACGCGCCCGGTCACAACCCGGCTGACATCGCCGCTATCGGCGTCACCGAATATTACGGCGTCACCCGCATCGACGCCCGCGCCGCCTGGTACGTCATTGGCTCCGACACGCTCGGACCCATGGGCCATGAACTGGTTCCACTAACCACCCAAGCGGAAGCCGAAGAGTTCCTTAAAGATCATCAGGGTAACCGTATCGTCCGCTTTGCCGATGTTGATCTAAAACTGCTGGAAAACCTGGATTTGGGGAAATTTGAATGACCGTCTATTTCATCGGTGCCGGTCCCGGCGATCCTGAACTGATCACTGTCAAGGGCCAGCGACTCATCCGCGAATGTCCGCTGGTGCTGTACGCCGGTTCGCTGGTGCCGAAGGAAGTTATTCTTACTGCCAATCCCGACGCCGAGATTGTCAATACCGCTGATCTCAGTCTGGACGACATTATCGCCCGGATTCGCGCCGCGCATGAGCAAGGGCTGAACGTGGCGCGGGTGCATACCGGCGATCCGGCACTGTACGGGGCAATTGGCGAGCAGATGCGGGAACTGGAGAAATGGGGTATTCCCTATCAGGTTATTCCCGGCGTCACTGCTGCTTTTGCCGGAGCCGCCCTGTTGCGCCGGGAACTCACCCTGCCGGGGATCAGCCAGACGATCATTCTCACCCGCCATGCTGGCAAAACACCGATGCCTGAAGGTGAGAGTCTGGTGGAACTGGCTCAACACCGGGCCACCATGGCCATTTATCTCAGTGTGGACAAACTGCGGGAAATCGTCGCCGAACTGACGCCGTTTTATGGCGCGGATTGCCCGGTTGCCGTGTTGCATCGGGTCTCCTGGCCCGATCAGGATGGCGTCGTCGGCACCCTGGCGGATATTGCGGAACAGGTGGAAACCAAGGGCTTTACCCGCACCGCGCTGATTCTAGTGGGACAGGTCATTCAACCCCAGGGATTTCCGGCATCCTATCTGTACAGTGAGGAACATGCGGAATGGTATCGGCAGAATCGCTGATGGGCCGATTCAGCAACGCCTCAGCCATGGATGATACATCGTTAAATTCCCGATCCGCCGTCGGCAAGGCCGGACGTTCCAGCATCACCACCGGAATTTTCAACTGCCGCGCCGCTATAAGCTTGGCTTCAACTGCGCCGCCTCCACTGTTCTTCGCAACCAGTACGTCAATCCAGTATTTCTGAAGCAGCGCCAGTTCCTGTTCCAGTGAAAACGGCCCGGTCGCACAGAGTAGGGTCAACCGCGACGACATTGGCGGTTCCGCCGCCAGACAGCGCACCAGCCAGTGCTGATTCAGCGGAATTTCCGCAATATGGCGCAAAGGTTCCAGGCCGATGGTAAAGAACGGTCGCTGGAATTCCTGCAAGGCAGTCATGATTCCGGACCAACTGGTTACAGAACGCCCATCATCACCCGGTTCCGGTTGCCAGGCTAGACGCCGGTACGCCCACCATGGAACGCCGGTCAACCGCGCTGCCAGAGCGGCATTTTGGCTGATTTGCGCCGCATAGGGATGGGTCGCATCGATCAGCAATTCAATGCACTGCTCGCGCAGAAACGCCGCTAATCCCTCCACACCGCCGAAGCCGCCCACGCGCACCGCGACCCCAGGCAATGCCGGAATGCGCCCTTTTCCGGCCACGCTGTAGGTAACGGTATGCGTCGAGGCTAACGCACCAGCCAATTGCAACGCTTCACCGATCCCACCCAAAATTAACAGGCGCATCGTAAGCCCTTACCTCCCCCCTTTGTAAAAGGGGGGCCGGGGGGGATTCCGCACCGGCGCATCTTCGATCCTGTGGATAATTCCCCCAAAAAATTGGCGCGGAAAAGACCGCTCGCTACGCTCACGGTAAAGGGTAAAAGACCAAAGAACAAAGGGTTATAACGATCTGGCGAGACGGAAACCGGCGCTGTTGTCGCGGCTAGCGGGCGCGTACCCGCCGCGGTACGCCGAACGCACCCCGGCGGGAACGTTGAACCAGGAACCCCCCCGCAGCGCACGGGGGCCGGTTGTATCATTAAAATTACATTCATTCTCGGCTCCGCCATACTCCTTGTCGTACAGCGAACACGTCCATTCCCACACATTGCCGCTCATATCATACAGGCCAAAACCATTCGCCGTCTTCTGCCCCACCGGGTGCGTCTTGCTATCACTGTTACCGTCATACCAAGCCAGCCGACCAAGATTATCGCCACCGCAGTAGGTTTGCCCCGCCGCCCCACCCCGACAGGCATATTCCCATTCCGCCTCGGTCAGCAGCCGATATTCCTTCCCCGTCCGCTGATTGAGTTTCCCAAGGTAGTCCTGTACGTCGTTCCACGACACCTGCTCCACTGGACAGTTGGCGCAACTCTCAAAGTAAGAGGGATTGCGACCCATCACCGCTTGCCATTGCGCTTGCGTGACTTCGTATTTTGCGATCTCGAAACTCTCCACGCACACCCGATGTTGTCGCTCATCGTCATACCGACCCGTCTCCGACGCCGGACTACCCATCTGAAAGCAGTCCCCGGTGATGGCCACCAACTCGGGTTCATACGCCTGCCGTTGCGGCCTCGGCTTTTCTACCGGCGCAGGCGTCGCGACCACCGGCGGCGATTCCGGCTCCAATCGTGCCTGCGCCATCCGCGCATAACGCCCCTTCGGGTAATCCGCCAGATACGCCCGAAAACACGCCGCCGTCCCGCACTTCTCCGCCGATTTCCACGCCTCATGGTCATAATCCAGCGCTGGCGCGGGTTTCTCCGCCGCTTTCTTCTCTGCCTCCTCTTGCTGAATATACTGATCCACCCGTCGCTGTACTTCCGCCTGGTCCACATCCTGACCCAGAATCACTCCCGACCAGCTCACACCAGCCATGAACACCAACCCCAATTGCCTGCCGCGTCTACTCACTGGCTTAATCTCCCCCGCGTTTTGCGTGACACCCTGACCCCTGAATCAGCATCAATCCCCACCACCCGATTTCACCCCAAGCCATCCATAGCCTGCAAACTTTTGCTACACCCATTATACTATTCCGAATCTGACACTATCGCCCCGTCATGTTGCCCGGATCCCCTGATGAGTACCTCGATCCCGCTCTATTGTGAAACCCTCGCCCATCTGTTGGAACCCATCCAGTCGTTTCTGATCGATGCTGGCGTCACCGAAATCATGATCAACGGACCCGGTGAAATCTACATCGAACGGGCTGGACGCCTGGAACTCACCGAAGCCCGCTTT
>JFJP01044470.1_pt1 | contig 10539 bp, 7 predicted proteins | sample 431651 | NCBI WGS metagenome assembly JFJP01 (sample SAMN02602958, study PRJNA72255) | Microbial mat metagenome, whole genome shotgun sequencing project. | biome: fresh water; feature: sink hole; material: water; isolation source: purple microbial (photo- and chemosynthetic) mats found in... | reverse complement strand
CGGCGGTAATCTCGGAAATTTCAGCTGTGATTTTGGCTTGACGGGCTTTGTTAAATTTAATGGTGAGCATTTTTACTACCTCCTTACTCTTATCAGTAGCATTTTTCATCGCCACCATACGAGCGGAATGTTCAGAGGCTTTGTTTTCCAAAAAGGCGTAGAAAAGGATAATCTCCACTAGCTGTGGAATCAAGGCATCAAACACGGCTTGGGCATTTGGTTCAATAGTGTGATCAATCACCTCATCGGCTGGCACCAAATCTTCGCTAAACTTGCCTTTTCGGGGACGAATACCACGCATAATGTAATGTACTTCACTTGGATCAAGTGGGAGCACTTGGCGCATAGTTGCTTCTTGTTCAAAGGTAGAAATAAAGTTTTGGTATATCACTTCCACTTTAGCAAAGTCAGTACCTGTAAAAGCTGTTAAAACTGTATTCTTAATAGCGGAAACATCAGCCAAAGTCACATCGTCACGAACGTTGGTATAGCGACCAAGTAACTCAATATTTGATCTCTCGGCAAACTCGACCGCCTTTCGACCAACTGCCACCATTTCCAACTTAGCACCCGAAACCCTTAGCTGTTCAACTTTCTTTAAGACGGCACTATTAACACTACCCGCCAAGCCTTTATCACTAGTAATCACCACCAAAAGCACCTTCCCTTCTTCTCGCTTCTTGGCAAGGGGATGATTGGCAATCGCTTCTGATTGTGCCACTCGCGCCAAAATACGCATCGCCGAATGCACATAAGCACGGCTAGCAAAAGCTCGCTCCTGACTTTTGCGCATCTTTACCGCCGAGACAGCTTCCATCGCCTTTGTCACTTTGCCAGTCTTTTTGGTAGAGATGATTTTGTTTTTAATTTGTTTGAGGGCCATAAATTGTCTTACCTAAAATTTACTTACGCAACAAATGTGTAATGTTGAGGGTGAGCTTCTTTGTAGTCTTTGATGGCTTGATTTAGTTTTTCGACGAGTTCATCTGTTAACTCACGACCAGTTTCAATTTTTGAAAGAATTTCTGATCGGTCACGGGCTATGAACTCAAGGAACTGGGTTTCAATCTGACTCACTTTTGTAGCATCAGTATGTTCAAAAAGACCACTGTTAGCAGAAAAGATAGAGACCACTTGTTTGTAAAATGGCATTGGGTCATTTTGTTTTTGCTTCAAGAGTTCGACATATTTACGACCACTGTCAATACGCTTCTTAGTATCATCGTCAAGATCAGAAGCAAATTGCATAAAGGCTTCTAGTTCTCGAAACTGTGCCAACTCCAGACGAATCTTACCCGACACTTTCTTCATCGCCTTAGTTTGAGCTGAACTTCCTACTCGTGATACAGAAATACCGACGTTCAAGGCTGGACGAATACCCTTGTTAAAGAGATCAGTTTCTAGGAAAATCTGTCCGTCAGTAATTGAGATGACGTTGGTTGGAATATATGCCGACACGTCACCTTCTTGAGTTTCAATAATTGGCAGAGCCGTGATTGATCCACCACCAAGTTCTTTTGAAAGTTTAGCTGAACGCTCAAGGAGACGGGAATGAAGATAAAAAATATCACCTGGATAAGCTTCGCGTCCTGGTGGGCGTCGTAAGAGAAGTGACATTTGACGGTAAGCAACAGCGTGCTTTGAAAGGTCGTCAAATACCACCACAACATCTCGACCTTGTTCCATAAAATATTCTCCAATCGCCGCTCCAGTAAACGGGGCAAGGAAGAGAAGCGGTGAAGCTTCAGCTGCTGAAGAAGCGACAATGATGGTATATTCTAAAGCTCCGGCTGATTCAAGCTTAGCCATAATACTGGCGGTTTTAGAACGCTTTTGGCCAATCGCGACATAAATACAAATTGGGCGCTTTTCTTTTGGTTCATACTTTTGATTGATGATAGTGTCGATAGCAATAGTAGTTTTGCCAGTACCGCGGTCACCAATAATAAGCTCACGTTGTCCACGACCGATTGGGATCATAGAATCGATAGCTTTAATACCTGTGTGAATTGGTTCGTTTACTGAAGAACGCTCCATCACACCATAAGCCACTCGCTCGATAGGCATATCTCTATCGGTAGTGACAGTTCCCTTCCCATCAATCGGTTCACCGAGAGCATTAACTACTCGCCCGACTATCGCTTCACCGACGGGAACTGAGAGAAGTTTGCCGGTGCGACGCACGGACATACCTTCTTTAATGAGCGCACTTTCACCAAGTACCACCACTTTTACCGTATCTTCTTCAAGATTCAAAACTAAGCCCACCAGAGACTTTTCTTGTTTGACGGTTTCAGCCAGTGTTGCACCTTCTTTGGTTTCAAACACTACCATTTCCATCATCTGGGCTCGAGCAAGCCCTTCTATCTCAGCGATGCCGTCACCAACACTAATTACCACTCCCATTTCTTCTGGAGTAGCACTAGTGTTTAGATTTTCAATTTCTTTTTTAATTCGGTCAATGATTGCTGTACTCATAAAGTTTTACGATTAAGTTTTTTTAATTTGGTGAAAGTGCTATTTAATTACTTTGCGATAAATCTCTCCCAGGGCACTCTTATAACTACTATCTATTATTTTGTGTTTAGCGGTAACAATAAAGCCACCGATTAATGTCTCGTCAATTGACACAACCGCTTCGCCTTCTGCCTGTAATGAAACAAGAGCTTTTTTTGCTTTTTCTAAGGTTATAACATCATCTTTGGCAAGGACAATTTTTGGAGCCTCAGCTTTTAGATGATGCTCGAGCTGTCGAATTGCTCCACGCAAAACTGAACCCCAAAGTCGAGTATGCCCTTTCTTATCCAAAAGAAATTTGGTATTAGAAAGAACTGTCTCTATCGGCTTACCGATGAGTACCATATCAACTAAAGCTGTTATATAGGTTTGCTTCATAAGAATTAAGCTCGTTCTCGCATTATCTTTTCAGCTGCCAAAACAGCTAAACCAGCAATTTCTTTTTCGCTTTCTTTGCGGGCTTGTTCTTTTATAAACTCTCGTCTCGCTTCCGCTTCCAGCAACAAAGCTGTCACTTTTTCTTGTCCAGCACCCACAATCCCTTCAGCTTGTTTGACAGCTGATTCACGAGCTCTCGCACCAATTGCCTCGGCTTCACTATGAGCCTGCGCCACAATTGCTTGTTTTTCGGTGCCGGCTTCAGTTTTTGCTTTAGCGGCATCTTCAGCATCTTTTAGACCTTGAGCAATTTTTTCTTCACGTTCACGAAGCAGATTTAAAATCGGCTTGTAAAGAAAATAACCTAAAGCCGTCATCAGAAGACTGAAGTTGACGATTTGAATGATGATGAGACGAGTGTCTATACCAAAAGCTTGAATGATTTGATCCATAGTGTCAGGTTAGAGATTGATAAGTGAGTGCTATAGCTTAATAAAATTTCTATTAGAAAAGAGAAAAATTTGTTGAGACGTACAAGTAGAAACAAATTTTTCGCACCACGACAACGCTGAACGACCTGAAATAAAAGAATTTTAAGGATTTTAGAATTGAGGACAATGCGAGGCGCCAGGAAAATTTTTTGTGAGGTGTACTTGAGGTACATTGAACAAAAAATTTTTTGCAGCAACGAAGCAGTGTTCCAATTATAAGATCCTTAAGCGAATTTGATGACGAAGGCGACTACTAGGGCAAAAATTGCCAACGCTTCCACGAACGCAATACCAATAAACATAGTAGCCTGAACCTTTCCGGCCGCTTCTGGATTACGCCCAATTGCTTCAAGTGCACGTGATACCAAGATACCAATACCAATACCCGGGCCAAATACACCAATACCAGCAGCAATTGCCATCGCAATCGCCTTCATAGCATCAGCATTCATTTCAGCAATTTCGATTGCTGTTTGTAGTTCTGTCATTTGTTTTTAATTAAGTGATTAATGGACAAGTACGAGTCGCGCCCAATTTGTTTTAACGAGACTCGTGATTATCAACTAATTTAAGTCGCACAAAAAGTTTAATTTTCACCTCCCTCTTTTTTATTCTAATTTTAATCTTATTTCATACTAAGAAATAAACTTAATGTGGCTCTGTCACCGCTACTTTGATAAAGAATAATGTTAGCACCGCAAATACAAAAGCCTGAATGAAGCCAACAAAGAGTTCAAAAGCATAAAGTGGTACCGGCACTACATACGGCACAAAGAACATAATTACCACCAAGAGCGTCTTGCCAGCAAAAATATTTCCGAAGAGACGGAATGAAAAAGAGATCAATCTAGCCAACTCAGAGATAAGTTCAATTAATCCAATGATAAAAGCTAATGGTGAATGAAAATTGAAAAACTTACCCAAATACTTAAATGTGCCAAGTGCCACAACACCAGCCATCTCAATAGTCAAAAAGGCGATAATTGCAAAAGCAATGGTGATATTGAGATCAGTTGCCGGTGGATATAGGAGTGGCGTAAAATGACCTTCGTGATTAAAGCCAATTGAAGTTACCCCCGGAAGTAGACCTAGCCAGTTAAGAGCTAAAACAAATATAAAAATTGTCATTACTACTGGAAAATATTTCATCGCCAACTTACGACTTTCAAGGACAGTACTCATATAATCATAGACACCGCCCACCACCATTTCTGTCACACTTTGCAGTTTTTTTGGTATCAAAGATAGATTACGTTTGATATAAATAGCTGTTGTTATTAATACAAACATTGTCAGCCAAGTAGTAATCATTGTTGCAGTCAAAGGAACACCAAAAACTTCACCAACTATGTATGGTTTTAATGCTACGTGTATTCCCTCTTCAGCTGCGTAAGCTGTATTTATAATATCAAACATAAAATACGTACCCAAAAACACACATTAGAGCTGTTTTTGCGACTGTATGCTACCATAAAATTTATTAAACTAAAAATATATACACAATCCTAAATCATTTTTATATTTCATTGATAATTTCTTGATATTTAATTAAGAGACCTAAACTAGTATAAAAAGTCTATTATTATAATTAGCCATACAAAACAGAATTTAGTGTAGTTTTTTTATAAAAAACAAGGTTATTATTTGACATAGACAACAAATCCTAGTATTTGTTACTCTACAAACACATATGAGTACATACACATTAGTCATAGTTGAGTCACCTGCCAAAGCTAAAACCATTGAAAAATATCTTGGTCCCAATTATAAAGTCCTTTCCTCAATTGGACACGTTCGCGATTTACCAAAAAGTAATACCGATGCTGTTGATGTAGAAAACGGCTTTGTACCTCGCTATATAATTTCACCCGGAAAAGAAAAAGTAATTGATGGTCTTAAATCGGCTGCCAAAAAAGCTGATATCGTACTACTCGCATCTGACCCAGACCGTGAAGGAGAAGCCATTGCTTGGCACGTAGCAGAATTAATTAAAGGATCCAACTCAAAACTCAAACGAGTGGCTTTTAATGAGATTACCGAAACAGCAGTGAAAGAAGCCATTGCCCACCCAAGAGCGATTGATCTTAATCTTAAAGAAGCACAAGAAGCCCGACGAGTGCTCGATCGGTTGGTTGGTTATGATTTATCTGGTTTAATCTGGAAAAAAGTCCGCTACGGTCTTTCAGCTGGACGAGTACAGTCTCCAGCACTTCGTATTGTTATGGAACGTGAAAGAGAAATAAGAGCTTTTACCTCTCAAACTTATTTCACACTAATAGCTCACACCAAAGCAAAAGGAATGAGAATTCCTTTCTTATGTATAGAAGAACCGACTAGTGAAATTGAAGCTAAGCGGATTAAGCAGGTTGGTGAAAATAATTCTTGGAAAGTAACTGGCCTAAAGGCCAATGAAGCCAAACGTAGTCCTCGCCCACCTTTTACTACTTCCACTTTGCAACAAGTCGCTTCAACCAGACTTGGTTTTTCACCATCACGAACAATGAGTGCTGCTCAAAAACTTTATGAAGCAGGTTTGATTACTTATATGCGTACAGACAGCACAAACATAAGTGATACTGCCCAAAAACAAATTATTGCTTTTTTGCAAAAAAATTTTGGGGAGTCATATATCAGTCCACGAAAATACAAAACTAAAAGTAAGTCTGCTCAAGAAGCACACGAAGCAATACGTCCTTCCAATTTTACTAAACAAAATGCAGGCGTCAGCGCTGATCAAAAAGCTCTTTATAATTTAATTTGGAAGAGAACTGTTTCTTCACAAATGTCCGACGCTACCATTAAACGCTCAAAATTAGTTATTAATATTGATAACAACAAAGAAAATATTCCTGATTTTGCAGTCAATGGTTCGCAAGTTGTTTTCCCTGGCTGGCTCACAGTTGACACAAACGCACGTGGCGAAGACACAGAAATACCGAAACTCGCCGTCGGGGATACTCTTGATCTAGAAAATATTGCTATTGAACAAAAAGCCACTCAACCACCAAACCGTTACGCAGAGGCTGGTCTAATCAAAGAACTTGAAAAACGTGGTATTGGCAGACCCTCTACCTACGCTTCAACAATGAAAACAATTACTGATCGTGGTTACGTACTAAAAGAAGGACGCAGTCTAATACCAACAGCCACTGGCGACGTAGTCTCCACTTTTTTGGAAAAACATTTTCCAAAATATATTAGTGACACATTTACAAGTGAGATGGAAGAAGAATTAGATGAAATTGCTGAAGGTAAACGTACCTATGTTAAAACTCTTACTGATTTTTATCTACCTTTTCAGAAAGATGTCCTTGCTAAAGAAAATGTAGAAAAACTAACAAACCTTGGTGCGGGTCCAGTTCAATTTCCTTGTCCACTTTGTGGTTCAACTATGATAATCAAACTCGGTAAATCTGGAACTTTCTTGTCTTGTGATCGCTTTCCAGACTGTAAAGGTTCTCGCCTAATTGATGGAAACGAACCAAAATCTGATACTCCAATTGGTACTGATCCAGAAAGTGGTTTAGCTATCTTTATCATCAATGGTAAATTTGGGCCATACGTTCAGCTTGGAGAAATACCAGAAAAAATAAAAGGAAAAAAAGCAGTTACACCAAAAAGAGCTTCTCTGCCAGCTGGTGTAAAATTTGAGGAAGTCACACTCAAAGACGCTCTAAAATATCTCACACTACCTCGGGAACTAGGTTTACATCCAACTACTGGTGAACCGATTATTGCCAACACTGGTAAATACGGGCCCTATCTTGCTCACGCTGGTGATTTTCGCTCTCTTAAAGGAAATGATGAACCATACACAGTTGAATATAAAAGAGCTTTAGAGATATATAAAGAGCCTAAAGGGACTCGCAAAGGTGAAAAATTACTTAAAGAACTTGGCATAAACCCAGTTACTAAAAAGATGATAAATGTTTTTGAGTCAAAATCAGGACGTTACCTAAAAAAAGGTTTTAAAAGAGTCAGTATTCCTGATGAAGTGGCTACAGATGACATTACAATCGAAGTGGCAATCATACTTTTGAAACAAAGTTAGTTGATCTACTCCTAAATGTTTACTTGTTATTTTTTAACACTAGTTTACAATAAAACTAATGAAAGCTCGTGATATTATTGTTCTCTGCGACCACGCCAACGAATCTGATAAAGTTCTTATAGAAAAAGCTTTTAACGTTGCCGAAAAAGCTCACGCCGTTCAAAAACGTTATTCGGGTGAACCATACATAAATCACCTCGCAATAGTTGGAGCAAAATTGGCAGAAATGGGTATGGGGGCACGAACCATAGCGGCCGGTCTTCTTCACGACACAATCGAAGATACTGACATCACTCCTGAATATCTCCAAGCTGAGTTTGGTGAAGAAATACTTTTTTTAGTTGAAGGAGTGACCAAACTTAGTTCTGTCCGTTATTACGGTAGCGACCGTCATAACGAAAGTCTACGCAAGCTTTTTATTGCTACTAGCCAAGACATTCGTGTCCTTATCATCAAGTTGGCTGACCGCTTGCATAATATGCAAACACTGCAACACGTTCCTAAAGAGAAACAACTACGTATTGCGCGCGAAACTCTTGAAATTTATGTGCCGGTCGCACACCGATTAGGAATGGGCCGAATCCGTAAAGAGCTTGAGGATCTAGCTTTTCCTTATGTATACCCAACTGAATACGAGCGTGTTCAAAAAATGCTTCTCACTAAAGCCGGAAAATCAAATGAATTACTAGAACGTGAACGTAAAGTTCTGCAAAAGCGATTGGCTGAAATTGGTCTTAATTTTAAGACTTCCTATCGAGTAAAGGGCTTCTACAGTTTATTTCATAAGTTACAAAGAAAAGAATGGGACATAAGTGCTGTCTACGACTTGATGGCAATGAGAGTAGTTGTACCAACCGTTGAAGATTGTTATCGAACCTTGGGTATTATTCACAAACTTTGGCGACCACTTCCCGGAAGAGTTAAAGATTATATTGCTTTCCCAAAACCAAACGGTTATCAATCACTTCACACAACTGTCACTACCCCAAACGGAGTCATTCTAGAAATCCAAATTCGTACTGAGCAAATGCATACCGAGGCTGAATTTGGTGTTGCTTCACATATTTCATACAAAGAACAAATTGTAACTGGAAAAGTTACTGAAAGCACTTCACGTTTCGGAAATCTGATTCCTAATTTATTTAAACCTTTTACACGCCCCAAGAGTAACTCTAAAGAAATTAAAGAGGCCAGAGAATCTTCCCATCGTGACAAAATACCACGCTGGATAGCTCAAATTGGACAGACTCACTCCAAAGACAAATCAACCGTTGAAGAATTTGCTGAGGACGCCCAGACTGACTTTTTTTCTAATCGCATTTTCGTCTTCACTCCAACTGGAGACGTAGTTGACCTACCTTTAGGAGCTACTCCAGTTGATTTTGCTTATGCTATACACTCAGAACTTGGTGACCATATTTTTGGTGTTAAGGTGAATAAAAAACTAGTTCAATTAGACACTGGATTAAAAAATGGCGACATTGTTGAAGTAGAGACTCGCAAGTCATCAAAACCTTCAGCAAAGTGGCTAACTTTTGTTAGAACAGCAGTCGCTAGACGAAAAATAAAATCTGCCCTGGAAGAATTGTCAACAAATAACTAAAAAAACGAGAAGCAAAGCTTCTCGTTTTTTTAGTTATACTCCAAAGTTTTTAATTGAATACAAATCACCGTCATCGTCATTTCTTTTTTCAACTTCAAGATGATCTTTTATCTCTTCAACATTAGGCATAAACACTACCTCACCAGCTGTCGGTTCTCCCGGGAAAATATCAGGCACAGAAACATTTGTTGCTATCACTGGAGTATTTGTCTCTGGCGTAACATACTGCGGAGCAACATATCGTGGAGTATGATAACTTGGATACAATGGTTTTACAATCTCAAAAACAGGATCTTTTTCAGCTTGTGTAAGATCCTCTACTTTGTACTCAACAGGTCTCGACTCTTCAGTTTCAGAAGTGGAAAATGAATGATCATTATTAAGTGACACGTTTGAAGGTGAAAGAGCATCTTCTTTTGACTCTGACGAAATTGTAAACACCTCCTCACTAAATGATCGTAGTGGTACAGCTGGTGCTTCTACTTGCCCAAGAATTACTTCATCACTCATAAGAGCTGTCTCGCGACCGGTATCGTCTTCTAACGGAGTGATTTGCAATGGGGTGTGTTCTGATAAAAGCGTCGATGCTTCATAAGTAACCGTTTGTGAAGCTTGTTCTTGTTTCATTCGCATCAACATTGATTCTAGATCTTCAACTGAAAAATAATCAATAGTTAATCTTCCTCCGTAGTCTGTCTTCTGGATTTGAACTCTAGTACCAAGTGTCTCCATAAACTTTTTTTCCATCTCTATCAACTCCACATCAAAATCATTAGGATTTTTCTTTCGTACTTTATCAGTTGCTATCTTACGAACAATTCGCTCCACCTCGCGAACTGAAAGTTTTTTAAGTAAAATCTCTCTGAAAACTACATCCTGCTCTTCTGGCCGATCGTTAAGCATTAGTAAGGTTCTTGAGTGTCCTTCTGTCATTTCACCTAGACGAAGTGAAGACAACATATAATCTGGAAGAGCTAAAAGTCGAATAGTATTTGAGACATATTCACGACTTCTCCCCACTTTCTTTGCAACATCAGTATGAGAAAGACCAAACACATCAGCTAATTGTCTAAATGCTAATGCTCGATCAACAGCATTAAGATCTTCTCGTTGGAGATTTTCAATAATTGCCAACTCCAGTTTTTCTTGTTGAGTATCTTCCCCATCACGAATAATCACTGGTACTTGTGATAGACCAGCAAGCTTACTAGCACGCAGACGACGCTCACCGGCAATCAATTCGTATTCGGTATAAAATGTCCCATCTTCACGCTGAATTTCATTTCTAGTGACGGTAAGTGGTTGCAAAATACCATACATCCGTACTGACTCTGATAACTCTTTTAATTTATGTTCATCAAATTCCCGTCTCGGTTGAAACGGATTTGGAACAATTTTTTCAACCTCCACCCAAAATATTGAATCTCCCTGAAATGCCATAGAAAAAAATCGGAAACAACGCCAATAATAACCTCCGCAAGGCTCCCACCTTGTGATTC
>JFJP01040870.1_pt1 | contig 10539 bp, 10 predicted proteins | sample 431651 | NCBI WGS metagenome assembly JFJP01 (sample SAMN02602958, study PRJNA72255) | Microbial mat metagenome, whole genome shotgun sequencing project. | biome: fresh water; feature: sink hole; material: water; isolation source: purple microbial (photo- and chemosynthetic) mats found in... | reverse complement strand
CGTACTTGGTTTTAACCTGAATTTCAGCACCAACGTTTTCCTGCCCAATTACATAGGACTGGGAAAGAGCGTGAGTTTGGGGTATGGGGTGGTAAGAGAAAAACGGTGAAAGAATTTTGAACGGCGCAGCCCTCACCGAAGGTAATGATTGAATGTTGAATGAACGTGCATTAAAAATAAATAAATCAAGCATAACACTTGAAAAAGCGATGAAAGAACTTACTAAACAATGGATAGAAAAAGCTACCGAAAACGAGCAAGTTGCAAAAATACTTATGCAAAAGGAGTTTCCGCACCATGCCGTTTTGTGTTTTCATTTGCAGCAGGCTACCGAAAAATTTGTAAAGGCTCTTTTAATAGAACAAGACGTTGCATTTGGCAGAACATATAAGATAGATAAGCTGATTAAAGAAAAACTTGTCGATAAATATCCTGAATTTAGTCAATACTTATCCGGTGCCAAAAAGCTGAGCAATTACGCCGTGGCGCCGCGGTATCCGAACAACAGTCCCCAAATATCCAATGCCGAAACACTGCAAGCATTGGAACATTTTGAGCAAATTAAAGCAGCCGTTTTTACAAAGCTGCACACCTAAAAATAATTTCGGAATTGTTTGTATAAAACCAAGCATTTGTAAATTGTTTTAGTATATTTACGATATTGAAAATGGAAAATTAAAAAAACTACAATATGAAAACGATTACCTTTGAATGTGAAACCATTACGCCCATGTTCCTAAGCGGCGCCGACGGACAAACACCCGAACTTCGTCCGCCTTCTATTAAAGGCGCTATGCGGTTTTGGTGGAGAGCGATGAATGGGCATATGAGTTTGGATGAGCTGAAAAGGAAAGAAGGAGAGATTTTTGGAAACGGTGGTACCAAAGCTACACAAAGTACATTTGCCATAGTAGTTGAGCATAATATGGTAAAAGCTAAAAAGCAGTTTGTGCCACATAGACCATTTATGCAGCAAGATGCTTTTATTGAAAACCAAACTTTTATCGTTAAACTATATTTTAGAAATAATGAATATATTAATGAAATAAATAATTTATTTTTACTTGTTTCATTTTTAGGCGGTTTGGGTAAAAGAAGCAGAAGAGGAATGGGAAGTTTCAGGGTAATTAATTGCAAAGAAGATGTATCGCTTGAAAAAATACTTGAGTGTCTAAATATTGTTAATCCAAATTATTTTGAAATTAAAGATAATAAAATCGTTTTCAGAAATTTCAAAGGTGAACAATATCCATTTATTAAACAAATTGAGATAGGAAGACCGGATTCGCAATTACTTGAAAAAATTAGTGAAGCAACGCATGAAACAAAAGGTATTGATAGTAGAGCGTATGAAATTTCGCTCGGGCATGCATTTAGAGGAAGATTTGCATCGCCTGTTTACGTTTCATGTGCAAAATCAGCATTGGCAAATTTTCCGATAATTACAACTTTAAATGCCGTACCAAATAGAGATAAACACCTTTTTAATATTGGTTTACAAAATGATTTCAAAACTAAAATACTATAACTTATGGAAAATGTATACGAACATAAATTAATAATTGACAAAGTTCTAATTGAAAATTTTAGATTATTTGAAAATTTAGAATTTGAATTGCATGAAAAACTCACAATATTTATTAGTGAAAACGGTGCAGGTAAAACTACGTTACTTGATGCAATATCAGGTAACCTTAATTATTTTACCGATTTCATTAAGAAAAACGTCATCAACACAAATCTTCCACGATTAGGAAAAAATTATTTTCCAAATCAATCCGACGATTTTCGAGACTTGTCAAAGCCAATTATTGTTAACATTGTTTTTAATGCCGGCTATTTTGATGAAAACGATGAACGAATTGTAGAAGATAAAGAAAATTTAGTTCAATCGCTTTTGGATATAAACAGAAATGGCATTTTAACCTATAATGCAAACCTTAAAGCCGAAAAGGATATATTGACTACTGACATAATTCAGCAAAGTATTGCAATCACTTATTTATTGAACAAAGAATTTTCGTTACCAATATTGGTATATTATCCTTGTAATTTTGCAAAAACAAAATCTGACAATAATTTGGCTAAACCATTTAATCAATTTAGTATATGGGATAATGCATTAAATGGCGAGGCAGTTGATTTTTCAGATTTTGCAAATTGGTATAAATTTCTTATAAATAAATCAAATGCTGAAGGTAAAGAAAGTCGGTTGCAACAGAATATTAAAAAAGCTGTCTTATCGATTATGAACGATGAGGGGTATGATAACTTTACCGAATTCAATTTGAATTTTGATAGTTTTCCGGAAGAATTAGTATTATTTAAATTAGGGAAAAATTTGAAATATAATCAATTATCATCCGGAGAAAAACAATTATTGATACTAGTTTCCGATATAACTCGACGGCTTTGTATAGCAAACCCCAATACAAGCAATCCGCTCGAAGGGCAAGGTATTGTTCTAATTGACGAAATTGATTTGCACTTGCACCCCAAATGGCAACGTAGGATTCTTCCCAAACTCATGGAAACATTTCCGAATATTCAGTTTATTGTAACAACACATAGCCCAAATTTACTTAGCTGTTTCGACAGAAAACATCTGCGAATTTTAAGAGATGGCAAAATTGTTAATGCCCCATTTACCAAAGGTCGCGATGTTAATTCTATTACAGAAGAAGTATTTGATATTGAAGAAAGACCGATTGAATACAAAAACAAAATTTCGCAGTTTTACAGTGTGCTAAATGAAAATACAGAACTTGCGCGCAAAATATTAGACGATCTTAAAAAAGATTTTGGCGAAACAGATGCCGAAATAATTAGGGCAATGTCGTACTTAGAAATCTTTTAATTTTATGAAGCATATTCGTAAAAAAATAGCTAACGAACCTGCATCGTTACACGATTATAGAAATAATACACCAAACCCAACATACAACGGCGGCGGCTTTAATGCAATTGAACTTAAAAAAGCATTGCTTGAGGAGCAAGGTTATATTTGTGCTTATTGCATGGGACGAATAAGTTTGGACACTAATGAGCGCGGACAACCCAATGTTGTGGTAGAACATCTATTTCCTCGGGAAAGTTACCCTGAGCGTGAATTGGATTATATGAATATGTTGGCAGTTTGCACCGGGCTGCATGAAACCTTTCCCGACAGAGCAAAAGTGCATCATTGCGATAAAACAAAAGGCAACGATGGTAAAATGAACGGTACAGTTGTACTTCGAAAATTAAACCCATTATCGAAAACAACTTGCGAGGATTTAATTGATTATACTGCAGAAGGTTTAATCAAATCTAAAACAGCCGATGCCGATGTAGAACACGATATAAATGTTGTGCTAAACCTTAATAATCAATATTTAGTAAGAAACAGAAAGCTTATAATAGACCAAGCAAAAGGAATGCTAATTGAAGAAAAGCCCGATAAAAATTGGACTAAAGAGTTTTTTGAAAAACATATTGAAATATGGCAAACAAAATACGATGGAAAACATCGAATATACTATATGATAGCAGTTTGGTTTTTGAATCGGCTTAAAGCGAATTCAAAATACAAATAGTCTATATTCGGTTCGATTAGCCGATTGAATTTCAAAATATTAACAACAGTAAATTAACATGAAATACCTATTTCTCTTCACCATAAGCCCCGTGCAGGCATTTATTGCGCAAGCCCGTAAAGCACAAGATTTATATGCCGGTAGCCAATTATTGTCGGATTTAGTTCGCTGCGCTATTGAAGTTTTATTTGAACAAAAGCAAAATGCCGAAATTCGTTTTCCGGCAAAATGGATGAATGAAACAGCAGCTTTGCCAAACCGATTTCTTGCAGAAATTGAATGTAATGAAAACGAAGCAAGCAAAATAGGCAAAATTGTTCAAGATGCAGTACAAGCAAAATTTAAAGATATTGCAGATAGAATATTTCAAGAGTATTGCAAAGGACAAGCAAAACCTGAAAATTTCGATTTTCAAATAGCAAACCATTTAACAATAAATTGGATTTTCGAAAATTTAGAAAGCAAAACATATTTAGATGCCTTTCAAAATATTGAAAGCAATTTGGGTGCAATCAAAAATATGCGACAATTCAATCAATTACCAAAAAGTGAAAAAGGTCGTAAAGATAGTTTGACTGGTGAATTAAATGCTTTGTTCTTTAATAAGAATGGAAAACCAAATGCTTTTACTGAAAACGCAATTGAAATAAAAGTATTATCAAATTATTTATCTAAAGGTGAGGGACTTTCAGCAGTTAGTTTTATGAAACGATTCTATAAAGATTTTAGCTTCCCTTCAACAGCAAAAATTGCTCAATTAGATATTCTTGATGAAATTGAAAAACAAAGAGAATTTATTGTATTCAAAAATATATTTCAAAATAATTTTGACTATCAATTACTCTATAAGGAGAACTTAACCGAAGAATATTTAAAAAAACACGATTTGCAAGTAAATCATGGAGGTTTACAATTTGTAACAGACTGTTTTAATAAAATTCAATTTCAGAAAGACAACAAACAAAAAAAATATTATGCAGTTTTAGTTTTCGATGGCGACGATATGGGTAAATGGCTTTCGGGAGAACCTTTAAAAGATGTAAAAAATGATGATACAATACTTAAAAAATACCATTTTACGGTTTCCGAATTATTAGCTGGATTTGCCGAAAAAGCAAAAAACTATGTTGATAATGAAAAGATAGGTAGAACCATATATGCCGGCGGCGACGACTTTTTGGCTTTACTTAATTTGGATAATATTTTTGAAACATTAATTCTTTTGCGTAAACTCTTCGATGATGAAGTTAACTTAAAACTAAAAGGCGAATTTTCACAAATTAATAAAGGCGAACCGCTAACATTTTCCGCCGGAGTAACCATTGCGCACTACAAAGAGCCGCTTGGGGAAGTACTAAATAGAGCTCGAGGATTGGAACAAAAAGCTAAACTAATAAATGATAAAAATGCAGTTGCAATATCGGTAATGAAACATTCCGGTGAAATGCAGGAAATGGTCATAAAATGGGGAGATTCCATAAATATTACCCGAAATATTGACAATATATCGGAAATATTGGAATTGATAAAGAAAAAAGATTTTAGCCCTGCATATATAGCGAACATGAATAAAGTTTTCGAAATTTTCAAAGAAAAACAAAAAAACGGAATTGATAATTTCAAAGAAATTTTCAGAACAGAAACGTCAAGATTAGTAAAGCGCTCATGTTTACAGAAGGAAAATAAAATGGTTGGCATAAAAGATTTAACCGAAAACATTTTCAATATTTACGATTCGTCTGTAATTGATGAAACGGGCTTAACTAATCTATTGGAAGTTTTAAATATCATTGATTTTATATATCGTAAAGCCTAAAAATATGAAAATTAAAATAACTGCAATCGATACATTATTTTTTAGAGATGGTAAACCATTTTCAATGGGAGAAGACACCTGGGCAACAGGTATCTTTCCGCCTCTACCATCGGTTTTTTATGGAATGCTACGTACAACTTATGCCGCGCAAAACAATATTCCTATAGATGCAATTGAAGAAAAGACAAAGGATTTAAGAATTGTTTCAATCCTTTTACAATATAAAGAAAATTGCATTTTTCCGTTTCCTGCCGATATGTACTCTATATATAAATTAGCAAAAGATAAAAAATCTTTGGTTCTAGAAATTGCTGATAATGAATATATATCAAATGTCGATATTGAATATTACCCAAATATATTAAAAACTTCTAATGATTACAAAAAGGAAAAAGTGAAAGAATATTTTGGGAAAGCTTTTTTAAATGAAGAAACCAAGGAATTTTCACAATACCTACTGAATAGTAAGAAAGAATATTACTTTGAAAAATACAGCGATTATTTATTTTCTGAAGCCAAAATAGGGATTGGGAAAGATTTTCATACCAATATTACTTCCGAAGGAAAGCTTTATAGAGTTGGAATGCTAAGATTAGAGGATTTTAGTTTTATAGTTCATTTTGAAGGTCTTGTTCTTGAGAAAAAAGGATTAATGAAAATGGGTGCCGAAAATAAAACGGTTCAATTTTCTGAAATAATTCAATCCGAAATTGAGCTACCCGAAATTAACACGACCAAAGTAAAAATTTACCTTTCAACACCTGCAATTTTCGAAACAGGTTCAATGCCTGAATTTATCAAGGAAGGAAATTATGAAGGAATAAAATTCAAATTTATTACCTGCGCAATTGGAAAACCAATTTATATTGGTGGCTTCGATATGCAAGGAAATAACGGAAAGGGATGTCCAAAACCTATGAAAAAGGCAGTACCTGCCGGAAGCGTTTACTATTTGGAAACTAATAGTATAGAAGATGCAAGAAAAATGGCGTTTAAAATACACGGTAAATCTATAGCCGGAATTGCCGAAGAATACGCAAAACAAGGTTTTGGAATTTGTTATTGTGGCACTTTTTAAATTATTACAAATGAAAAAAATTATAACAACTGTAGGAACTTCTTTAATAACAAATGCTATTGAAGATGAAAATATAAAACTTAAAAAAAGTATTTATGATGAATTAAAAAATAAAAAATACTCGGACATTAATAATGCTGGTGTACTGAATTATATTAATCCATTAAAAACGAGTTTAGATAAAATTTATTCTAGCGGTCCGAATATTTCTGCTGAAATAGCAAGTATTATAAAAATTTCAGAACAAGAAAAAGACCATATTGAAGTCTATTTAATTGCTACCGATACAATTCTTTCGCCAATTTGTGCCGAATATGTACAAAAATGGTTTACGGTTAATAAAGTTGAGAATATTGATAAGGTATTTTTTGAATACAGCCCAAAATTTATAATTGAAAAACTACAAGTAAAGTTAAAAACCGATTTTGAAAAAGACGGCTTAACTAACTTATTTTCAAGAATTAGAGATATCGCAGCTTCTTATTGGGATAATTGTATTCTAAATATTACCGGTGGATACAAATCCTTAATTCCTTACATGACAATTATTTCGCAAATTAATAAAATACCGGCATACTACAATTTTCAAGAAACAAAAGACGACAAGTTTGATTTATTAAAAATTCCTAATGTTCCTATAAATATCGATTTTTCGTTGTTTGAAAGATACAGGAATAGGCTCTTAACAGACATTATAAGTATTGACAAAGCAACCGATTACGATTTTTTAAATGAATTAGGTTCGTTGTTGGAACCTGTTGAAAATAATGAAACCATGTTAACAGCTCTTGGGCTTGAATTATGGGAAAAGTATAAGGAAAAATTTTTTCTGTTCTATTGTTCTGAAGAGGTTTATTTAGAGTTTTCAAAACAAAAAGATATACAAAGAATTTTTGTAACCAAATTTCATTCAAAACTTGAACGGGATAGTAAAATTAAACCTGAGCTACAGCACAAATCAGTATTTAAAGATGGAAATAACAATAATCGAATCTATTATTTTGAGCATAATAGTTGCGTTTATGTTTATAAAACCTTTGAAAATCATGCAATGCATGAAAGTTTTTTGTTAACACCATTTAATGAAAATATTAAAAAAGGGATCATTGAAAACTCAAAACCATATAAAATACAAATTACAAAATAAACATAACTATGTACAGAAAAGCGAATTTATTGTTTCTGTTAAACGAAACACCATTACATGCCGGTAGCGGCGACAGCCTTGGAATTGTAGATATGCCTATTCAGCGCGAAAGGCATACAAGTTTTCCGAAAATTGAAGCATCGAGTTTAAAAGGAAGTATGCGCGAACATTTTGAAAGGGCAGTACAAAATGAAAATGACCCACAAATTTTGGCTGCTTTCGGCGACGAAGGTAAAAATGGTGAAGGTTCGAAAGCCGGTGCTTTAGGTTTTACCGATGCCCGATTATTACTTTTTCCAATAAAATCGATGCGAGGAATTTTTGCATGGATAACTTGCCCTAAAATAATAGGCAAATTTAATGATGAATTGAAATTAGCCGGTCATACGGAACAATTCAACATTCCCAAAGGAATTCGAACTGCAATAGGCAACGATTTGACTTTAAACAATGATAGTATTATATTAGAAGAGTATTCTTTTAAAGTGAATAAGAATGCCGGAGAGAAAAACGAAATAAATAAACTCGGTGAATGGCTTTCAATTCAATTATATAATGGTAAAGGCTACTTTGCCGAAAAATTAATGACTGATATTGTAGTTTTAGATAACGATGATTTTAAAGACTTTGTAAATCTTTCTACTGAAGTTATTACCCGAACACGAATTGATAATGAAACGGGAACGGTTGCCGATGGCGCTTTATTTACCGAAGAATACTTACCGGCAGAAGCTTTAATGTATTCGCTTGTGCTTACAGCACCCGAATTTACAGCAGAAAAAGATGTAAACAAAAAGATATTTGCATCGGAAGAAAAATTAAAGAAATATTTTTCAGACACAATCAAAAAAAATGATGTTTTGCAAATTGGAGGCAATGCAACACTTGGCAAAGGTATTACAAGAGCTAGATTTGTAGAATCAAAAGAAGGAGGAACCAAATAATGGCATTACCAAAAACATTAGAACAAGGAAGAGCTGAGTATGCATACAAATGTGCAGAAAAAGGTAAAGATTATGGTTCTGATTATAAGTCGTATGTGAAAAAGATTCCAATGCTTATTAAAACAAACGGACTTGGTGCTACAATGGCATTTGTCTTTTCAAAAAGCAAAGGTAAAGACGACAATGCTTATGGCTTAATTTACAAACAAGTATCGGACTGGGTAAGCAAAGAAAAAGAGCTTTTAAATTTTGAAAATCATAATTTTGCAAAAAAATTGACAGAAATTGATAGCGCCGAATACCGTTTTATTACAATCGAAGTTTTGGCATTATTTAATTGGCTAAGGCGTTTTACCGAAGGTTTAATAACAAAAGATTAAGCTATGGAAAAAGGGAGTATAAAAATAAAAAATTCCGGTAGTGCAGAATTAAAAAAAGCTAATGGAAAGTGGGTACCTATTCCAAAAACTTTTGATTTAATAGTTTACATTCCGGAATCTGGGTCAAAAACGGTCGATTGTGATTATGAAATAGATGAAAACGGCGTACCAAAAAAGATAATTATTGGTGGTATTAATATTGAATTTAATAAATTACTTATTGAAAGAAAGCAAGCCACTGAGACAAAGAAACAAGCTGAAGTAGAATTAAATAAAAAAGAAGAAATTGAAAGAAAAGCAAATAAGGAATTAATTGAATTTCTTAAAGATGATTTTGTCGATATTAATAAAGCATTCTTACCTAATGATAGTCGAAAGATTTTAATAAATAATGCTGTATTAGGGGATAAATGGAGGGTTTCTAATTTTAGCCTTAAACTTAATAAACTTGCAAGGTATGAAGGTGAAAAATTTCAATTCTTTAAAACGGAAAAAGGTAAAATCGAATTTCAACCAAAACATCATTTTGATATTGATTTAATTTCAGAAATTCAAAATAAAAATTTGAAACTGGCAGAATCGTTAATTTCCAAAGAAAACCTTTTTGTTAAAACATTAAAGCCCGATTGGCGCATGGTAGTTGGATTAGGTAGTGAATCTGTCTATGAAACTTCTATGACATTGCACCATATTTATGGTATTCCATATATTCCGGCGAGTTCAATTAAGGGCGTCGTTAGAAGTTGGATAATTATGGAATATTTCGGAAATCCCGAAATGTATAAGTACTTTCCAAAAGAACAAGTTGATTTCCCATTGGTAAATGCAGAGTTTAGAGCATTAACAGAATCTGAAAGTTTCTGCAAAATATTTGGTTGTCCGAGAGAAATAAAAGCGGTAAAATTCGAAAATAATAAACCTGTTTTTCTTAAGGACAGAAGAGGAAATGAAACTGAAAAATATGAGAAAGAGAAAAATGCCAAAGGCGTTGCAATAAAAAACAAAAAAGGTGAATCTACCGAGCATATTGGTATAGTTATATTTTTTGATGCATTCCCAACTGAATCGCCAAAAATTGAGCAGGATATAATGAATGTTCATTATCCAAAACATTATGGCGGTCCAGATGCACCAACGGATACTCAATCGCCCATACCTATTCCGTTTCTAACCGTAAAAGACACGGAATTCCAATTTATTATTGGTTCGAAGAAAGAGCCAACGAATAATTTTTATATCGGTAAGACGAAAGATGGAAAAGATAAAACTATAGACATTTGGCTCAAGGAAGCCCTCGAAATCCACGGCATCGGTGCCAAAACCGCCGTAGGTTATGGTCGAATGAAATAACCGTAATTCTGCAACCATCGGTTGCAGAATTTCTTTCAATCCAAAGCCAAAAACAAAAAGCAATGCACTTAGAAGAACCAATATACAAAAATTTCTTAACCGACATAAAGCACCGCATACGGTCGGCGCAATATGCCGCGCTTAAAGCGGTAAATAAGGAGCAAATTCAGCTTAATTGGGATATTGGCAAAAGTATTGTCGAAAAACAAGAACTGTTGGGCTGGGGCAAATCGGTAGTAGCGCAACTCT
>JFJP01034889.1_pt1 | contig 10539 bp, 10 predicted proteins | sample 431651 | NCBI WGS metagenome assembly JFJP01 (sample SAMN02602958, study PRJNA72255) | Microbial mat metagenome, whole genome shotgun sequencing project. | biome: fresh water; feature: sink hole; material: water; isolation source: purple microbial (photo- and chemosynthetic) mats found in... | reverse complement strand
TCTTTGCCTTCTCTTGCTGCTTGGATTCAAAAAGCCTGAAGGCCATTTTAATGGAGGCCATGAGTACCGTTTCTCCAGAATTCTTTACTATGTAGCCGTACGAGGTAATGCCTTCAGTCGATTCAACAACATCTTTTTCAGTATGTGATGATAAAAAGACCAACGGCACATCGCGCAGCGCCAGTATCCTCTGCGCAGCAACGGTGCCGTCTATGCCGCTACCCAGATTGATGTCCATGAGCACGAGGTCTATGTCAGGTGTAGTCTCTACCAACGAAACCGCTTGTTCTCCGGTACCTGCGGTCACTACGTCAAAACCGTATTTTTTGAGAAGCCTTGATTCTGTCATGGCGATGATGGCCTCATCTTCTACGAGCAGGATGGTCTTCTGTCCGGCTTCGTTCATAGTGGAAAACTCCTCGATGACTCACATGGCGCATATTTTGGATACTGAAGTAGATCTTTTACACACGAATATAGCATATAATAAAGGTATTTGATATATCTAGCCGTTTTTTTAATACGTGAACACCCCCTATGATAAAGCGGCCTCCTCGCTGGTGGCAACTGGCATGCTGGGTGGATATACTGGGGGGGGCATGCGCGTCGCGCCGTGTCCTCGTCACCTGGTCGCAGAGCCACCCCGAGCTTGCCGGCCTGGACCTGTCGGAGGCCGGAGGTTCGAGCAGGCTTGAACAAAGCTGTTCACTTGAGTTTCCCGCCAGATTGTTATACACTGTGCCCTATCAATCACGGTAAGGAGGCAAGCATGCGTACACAACGCGGTGCCCCGATCCATGGTCCGCGGCCGTCGGCCTGATACCGCACGAGCCGCTCTCTATATAGTAAAGGCCGGGGTACACCCGGCCTTTGTTTTTAGCCAGCATTAAAATGGCTTGAGTCCAGTAACAGGCTGCTTCAGGGTACGAGTGTTTTGAATTCTTCCACTGACAGGCCAGAATGCCTGATAAGCGCACGGAGGATGCCAATGCCCAGTTCCTTGTGCTGAGGTACCGATAAATTCACATAAGAACCAACCTTGGTAAGAATGACATGGCTACCTACTTGGCCCCGATTAATCCAACCTGCCTTCTGGAACGCCGCGACGGCATCCTTGCCGGATATATTTCCAAGAATGCTCATACTGAAACGAGTAGAGGAATTTTACCTGAAGCATTGGAAGTCTCAAGTTGTTTCATATCCTCAGCCCATAGCCACGCCTCAATTGCTTCCTTGATATTTGCCAGTGCTTCTTGTTCATCAATTCCTTGAGAAACGCAGCCAGGAAGTGCAGGACACTCAGCAACCATCCATCCATCTTCATCTTTCTCGACATTGACATGGAATAGCATAGGCTTAGCTCCTTAACAGAATAGCTAGAAGGTAGAAAGATACCACAAATTCCATAAATCTTTAAGTGATTCATTGGTTTGCGTACACAACGCTGTGCCCCGATCCATGGTCCGCGGCCGTCAGCCTGATTCCGCTGACTGACTCCCCACCTCACCCTTCTATCTGCTTGCCCAGATTCACCGTATCCCCCACGGCCCTGCCATGGTAGTAGGATTCCGCATCTACCTTACGACCGGTTCTTCTGGTGGTGGTCCTGCCATATTTTTCTTTGATGAACGCGTGATTTTCTGTCCTCGCTGCCGCGTCGGCCCGTACGACAAGGGCTTTCTCTTCCGCTCCGTACGGGTAGTCCGTTCCCTGATCCTGCCGGTTTTGTTCAGCCAGGCGTTCACCAATGCGCTGCACAAGCCCCTGGCGGAAGCTGTCGACATGGGCAATTCTGGAACGGTGCGTTTTTCCAAGGATCAGGATCACGTGGTGCAGATAGCTGAAGAGTTCCTTTGCGGTGATGATATTCACCTCCCGCCCTATCAACAGGATGCGGCCTGTACTCTGGGCACGGTAGTGCAGGGCTTCGGTGAACGAAGCCTTGCAGACAACGGCAACCAAAACAGTTTCCCAGGCACGCATGCGCTGTTTTTCCAGCAGGACCGTTTCCTGGACATCCTCTTCCTGTTGCACCTCGGCCATGCTCAGGCCGTATTTAGCCAGCAGGACACTGGCCTTTGCCAGGGCCGCAGCCGCCTCTGCCTCGCTGGGCGATTTTGACAAGGCAAGCAGTTTCTTTACCTTGTCCAGAACCTGGGTCTGTACCGTATCCATGGTGCCCAGTACATCACAAACGGACAAAAAAATCAGGTATCGGAATACCCGCCAGATCCCCCGCCCGGCTTACGGCACCACCCTGAGTTCAGCCAGGAGGAGGGCCGCACTGGCGTACGCAAGGTAGGCCTTCTCCGATTCAATGTGTGCGGACTTCAGTCTCCAGCCAGCCCGGGCCTGCTCAGCCTGGGCCTCCTGCACGTCGGAGGCAAGAGCCTGCCCGAGGGTGCGCCGTGATTCGACGAGTGCCAAGGTTCTGTTGACGCGTTCAAGAGCCCGCCCGGCTGTCGCTACTGCTTCCACGGACGTCATCCAGCGCTGGTAGGCCGCCCGCAATGACAGACCGAGATCTGCGGCCAAGTCGTCGCGCCGGGCAGTTTCACGCTCGATCTCCACCGCTATGGAAGAGGCCTCCGCTGTATCCCGGGCTGCACCGGTCCATGAAAACAGCAAGCTCAAGCCGGCGTTCCACGTTGGCAGCGTTGTGCCTCCCGACACAGGGAGCGAACCAAAGGTGGCCAGGGGAGCCGAGTATGTCGCGTTGATCTGTTTACTGGACAGGGTATAGCCAAGGCTGAGGGTTTGATCCTGCCAGGTGACATAGGGGCGCAGGCTCAGATCCAGATTGGGACGCAGGAGCCGCGAACGGATTTCACGGCGCAGATCCAGCCCCATATCCAGGGCAAGCAGGCTGGGATGTCCAGCCAACAGCCGGGCTTGGGTATCACTGGGGCCTGACAGCTCTTTCTGGTCAAGACGGTACTCAGACAGTACTTCGATGGTCTCGCCATGCGTCTCCAGGGCCACATAGCGGCTCAGCGCGTACCAGGCGAGTTTTTGAGCCAGTGCGTTCCGCGCAAGATCTTCATCGGACTGGCGCATTTCTTCCTCCGCTGACCAGACGAACGAAAGGTTTTGCGTACCCGCTTCGTACCGCAGCACCGCAGACTCGGCGCTCAAAGCCGCAACCTGCTGCTCCAGAACCAGAACGCGTCCTTCTTCCTGCAGCAGCCACAGATCCTGGTAGTATCGGTGCAGTTGGGCGTATGCCGCATCGAGTGTCGCCGCAAGGGATGTTTCAGCCTGAACCACGGCATTGCGCGTTGCGAGCAGCCGTTCCCGCTCTGCATCGGTCTGGCCGACACTCACCACGATGCCAACTGATGCTTCCAGGTCTGTTTTCAGGTAGTCACCATCTTCAGTCCCCGTCGTTTTTACCCCAGGCCCCAGGCTGAGGCGCGGGTCCGCCGCAAGCCGGGCTCCATCCACGTCGGCCTGAGCCTCCGAAAGCGCAAGGGTAGCCTGTCTGACTTCGGCAACGAACCCGAGTCGACTGACCAGATCATCAAAATCCACAGACCACGCAGGGATTGCCAGAGCAAGCAGAAAGGCCGCCAGGGGAAAGCGACGCATCAGAAATCCATCCTTTCAGGAAGATACGCACGGGTTTCGATGACGCGTACCGCGCCTCCATCCCGTAGGTACGATTGGCCTTCGAGCACGAGGCTCCAGCCCGTTTCAAGCGTGCCATTGATCTGGACGAAGCCGCCGCGGCTGCTTCCTGTTTGCACCGGAACCCTGCGGGCGATATTGTTCTCGATGATGAAGACATACCTGGCACCACCATCGTACACAACGGATTCCCGGGGAACGACGAAGCGGGGGGTAAGCTGGGCAACCTGGATGCGCGTTTCCATCAACATGCCCGGCAACAAGCGCTGATCGGGATTGTTGAGCTGGGCGCTCACCTCGTAGGCCCGGTTGGCATCGGCAACGAGGCTTCGGCTCAGTATCCGCCCCTCGAGGTTGAAGTCAGCCGCGGACGCCTGCTTGGCCCTGACGATGGCTCCTTGCTTGACCCGGGAAATAACGTTCTCTGGAACGGCAACCGTAATGCGTACCGTTTCCAGGTTGACTATATCGACGTAGTCGGCCGTGTTGACCGATTCTCCGCGGACAAAACTGAGGGCCGTTACATAGCCACGCAAGGGGCTTACGGCCACAAGCGATCGATAGTTTTCCTGCAGGTTTTCCAGTTCCGTCGTTTTTGCAAGCTGGACTTTTTCCAGAGCCAGCCTGGTTTCCTCGGCGAGCTGACGGGCGCGGTCGTTTTCCTGCCTGGTCACGAGATCCCGGTCGAACAGCTGGCTGGAGGTTTCAAGAGCCTGGACCGCTTCGTTGTACCGTACCTGGGCAAGCGCAAGCTCGGTGTCCCATTTCTCGCTTGCCCGCTCGATGACCCGTACACCTTCGCCGTTATCGAGCGAGAACAGCAGGTCTCCGACCTCGACAAAGTCGCCGGTGGCTACGTACAGCGATACAGCGATGCCATTGGTGGGAGGGCTGACCTTTGTCGTGCGCCCCGCCTCCACTTCACCCAGACCGTAATAGTACATTTCCAGGGGTGCCGTGGTCAGTTCTCCTGTGACGACAGGAGTACTGCCACCCTTGCTGGTACCAGTGGCTGCCGGAACCACCGCAGTACCGGCAGAGGGTACAGGGGCTCCCGCAGCGGGTTCACTGTTTGCGGGGGCAAGGCTGGCAAGGTATTTGTCCCACGATTCCTTGCGCTTGGCCTCGTCGAAACCGGCCCATTTTTCAGGGGTGGACTGGCTCCCGGGGGGTGGAACACTCAGGTCTGGTTTTACATCCGGGGCTGCGGCACCTGCGGCGGCAGGTGCGGCAGCAGGTGTTGCTGCCGGTGCCTGCGCAGCGCCGGCTTGCGAGGAATTGTCACAGGAAAAAAGTATCAGCGTTGTAAGGATGAGCGTGGCAGCAAGGTATCTATTCATGGGTTTCCTCCCCGATTGCAGGATTGGGATCGTCGATAAAAATGGGGATGCGCGACTGCACCCAGACCTTGATGCGGTCAGCGTAGTAGTAAAGCAGAGGCAGCATCAACAAGGTGAGCACCGTGGACGCAAAGAGCCCGGAGATGAGGGAGATGCTCAGCTGGGCAAAATTGACATCGGTGAAGGCAAGCGGCAGCAAGCCGCCTATCGTCGTAAGGCTGGTTGACAATACCGGACTCAAGCGTAAGCGGCCGGATTGTACCAGTGCGGGCATCAAGGCTACACCTTCCCGGCGCAGCCGGTTTATCGTCTCCACCAGCACGATGGCATCATTTACCGAGATGCCGACAAGGGCTACCACCCCCATGAAAGCGTAGAGGCCGAAGTTGTTGCCGGTGAGCATCAGCCCCAGGAAGATGCCTACTACCGCCATGGGCACAGATACAAGTATGACCACTGGCTGCGACAACGAATGGAACTGCACGGCGAGTATCAGGAAGACCAGGAGCAAGGCTATGGCCAGATTGATGGTCATGCTGCCAATGGAATCGTCCAGGTCAGCGGCTTCGCCGGCCCAGTAATACTGCAGGCCATCCGGAATATCCAGTCCTGCTGCAAGGGCATCAAAATCACCAACGACATCGCGGATGTTTGCGCCTGGCTGCAACTGGGCGAGTATGGTTACGGTGCGCTCACCCTGGCTGTGGCGTATGGTACCGTAGCCACTTGTCTGAGCCAGGTTGGCAAGGTGGGTCAGAGGAATGGTAGTGCCATTTTTGAGGGGCACCAGTATCGACTCCAGATCCTCTGCTTCGTCGAGCTTTGAATCGATGACTGCCAGCCGTATCTCCAGTTCCTCTCCGTCTTCTATCAGGATGCCGGCAACCTGACCGCTGACATACGAACGCACGATTGAACCGAGACTCGTCGTATCAACACCAAGACTTTCAGCAGCCAGGGACCGGGGCAGCACCTGCACTTCCAGAAAGCCCCGTTCCCAGTCACTCGTGGGAGCCTGCACGTCTGGCAGCGATGACAGGGCCTTGACGAAGCGCTGGCTTGTTTCCCGGAGCTGCTCCAGGTCAGCACCCCTGAGCTTGATCTGCACAGGGCTGTTGGATACCTTGCCACCCGCCTGCGTGCCAAGGCTGATCTTTACCCCCGGTATGGCACCAAGCTCCTGCATCAGCTGGGGAATCTTTTCCTGGGTCTTCCACGTCCGCTGACCTGGGGGCAGGAGGTTCATGACAATCTGGGCGTCACGCGAGGAGGTCAGTCCGACTTCTGTATACAGCGACGATACCCCGTCCAGCTTCAAAAGCACGTTCTCGGCCCGACGGGTCAATGCATCAGTCGCTTCCAGGGTGCTGAACTCAGGTGCGGTTACCAAGGCGTACAGGGAAGATTCATCCTTTACCGGAAACAATTCAATTTTGATGAGACCCAACGGGATCGTCGCCAACACGAGTATCAGGGAAAGCAACAAACCAAGTGGTATGAGGGTGCGCGCCACCTTGTTGCTCAGAATGGAGTGCAGGAGGCGCTCGTATGCCCCGCCGAAGCGGTCAAAGGCGGGTACGGCACGTTTACGGGTCCAGCTTCTGAAGGCCATCAAGGAGCCGACAACAACGGTCATCACCAGGGTAAGCATCGTGGGCTTGCCGTCCACAAGGAAGGCAGACGCGATCAGGATGACTACGAGCGCGCCGGACAGTACTTCCCTGCGACCGGAATAGGGGCGCAGGACCACGGCGCCCGTCTTGTGAGGCAGCATTCTGGCCGCCAGCGCCGGAGACAGCGTGAGCGCGACCACGAGCGAACCGGCTATGATGACCAGTATCGTCAACGGTATGACGCTGATCAGCTGCCCGACACGACCCTCCATCAGTGCAAGGGGAATAAAGGCTGCCATCGTCGTCAAGGTGGCCGACACTATGGAAGAGGCTACCTCGTTGGCTCCGTCAAGCGCGGCCTGCTTGCGCGATTTGCCCTGGAGCCGGTGTGACACGACGGTTTCAACCACGACGATTGCATTGTCTACGAGCAGTCCAAGGGAAATGATCATCGCCAGCAGGGTCATTGAGTTGAACGTCATGCCGAAAGCCTGCAGGGCCAGGAATCCGAAGAACATCGAGAACGGTATGATGAGGCTGATGATTATCGATTCCCTGAGTCCGACGAACAGGTACAGGACGATGACCACGATGACAAGACCGGAAACCGCGTTGGACAGTACATCTGCCAGATCCTGCTGCACGGTAACCGCGTCGTTCTGCAGCACCTGGATATCCAGACCTTCGGGCAAGCCCAGGCTTGCGGGATCATAGAGAAGCTGCAGGGCTGCCGTGCTCGGGCCGACTATGTCAGTGCCGCCCGTCCGGTACAGTGAAATGGTGATGGAAGGCAACATCGAAGCATCCGGACTACCCAGGAGGACAGCCCGGCGTGAAAAACGGGTAGCCGTGCTGGCTGTCCGCTCAACCGAGGCAAGGTCCTTGAGCAGGCGTGTACCGCCACCGGGCAGATTTACCTGGGTGAGTCCAAGCTCCTCCGCGTCTGTGTACGCACCAAGCACACGGATGAAGTACTCAAGCCCATCAAGCTGTGCCGTACCAGCGGGGGTATCCTTGTTCCTGGCACGTATGGCTTGCACGAGCTGGTCGGGGGCAAGCCGGAATTCAGCAAGACGCGCAGGGTCGTAGTTGATCCGGAGCTCCTCCTGTGGCAAACCGCTGATGGTTATGTCGCTTACGCCGGACAAGGCCCTGAAACGGTTTTCAAGCAGGAGGGCAGCTTGCTGGAGGGTGCCGGGCGGTAGATCGCCACTCAGGCTCACGACAAAAAAGGCACGGTTTGCCGTGGTTGAAACCTTGACCACCGGGGGGTCGGCTTCAAGGGGCAGGTCGCGGACGGAGTCCAGGGCCCGGCTTACCGCGTCATACTTCTCGTTTACATCGCTTCCAGGGTAAAAATCCAGCTGCAACTCACTCCTGCCCGCCAGCGAAGAAGAAGTAAGAAACTCGAGATCAGCAACGCCCAGCAGTACCGCCTCCAGCCTGTTGGTAACGAGCGTCTCCACGTCTCCCGGAGAAGCCCCCGGGTAGTTGACCGAAACCTTGATCGTAGGAAACACGACATCCGGCTTGGATTCCCGGGGTAGACTCTGGTAAACCCAGAGGCCGGCAAGCGCAAGAATCAGTGCCCCGAGATATACAATGCGATATTTTTCTATGCTGGATCGCACCAGCGTTCCAAGAAAACCTTGATTACGGGACATCCTGCCCTCCGATTGCCTATATCAAGCATGATCCGCCGGCACTTCCAGCCGTCACCTGCCTTCAGAATGCAAAGCATTTTCAACCTAATGGTATGACAGGATGAAGTCAATCGTTAACCAGTGAGATTTGATTTCTACCCGGTAAAAACGGGGCCTGTGTTTTTTTTGGCGTCTCCCCGCCTGGCGGCGGGGCCGGGCTCTCTGCTACAATCCGCTTCGCGGGATTTCCGCTCCGATCCCTGACGCTGGAGATCGGGTGCCGGTTGCTTGTAGACCTTTCCTGAAACACTCTTTTCCAGTACCATTCGTATCGTACGCAAGGAGGCTTTATGAGTGTAGCCGGCAGCCATCCGCAATTCATCACCGACGAAGCGGGCCATAAAACCGCCGTTATCCTTTCACTCGAAACATACCGTGAACTTATGGAAGATTTGGCTGATCTTGCGGAAGTTGCGGAGCGTAGAGACGAAGCAACGATATCACATGATGATGTAGTGTCGGAATTGAAGGCCGATGGCCTCATATAGTATTGTATGGAAGTCTTCGGCTTCCAAAGAATTGCGAAAATTACCCAAACCGATAATCACCAGGATTGTTGCAGCTGTCCTCGACTTAGGCACGGAACCTCGCCCTGACGGCGTCAGGAAACTTACCGCTTCAGAGGATACCTATCGAATTCGCGTCGGCGATTACCGAATCATCTATACCATCTTCGATACACGACTTGTCATCGAAATCATAAAAGTACGAGACCGCAAAGAAGCCTACAAATAAACCTACCTTGACCCGCTGATTCCAATACTCAGCTTGGCGGCTCCCCGCCTGGCGGCGGGGCCGGGCTCTAGTTTTCAAGATAGCAGTTTGGCAGATCCATTGAACGCTCTCTCATTATGTACCTGCATGGCATTCAGCCTGTGATTCTAGAAACAGAGCACCAAGGCTCCATCAGTCATAAAGAAGCAACAAAGTATTGTAACTACTCCCTTGAGAATTCATCACTCCTGGCGAGGCAAGGTAAACTACGGCTGTCAAGTTCAACAGAAACTGGATGACAACACGAGAAGGTATCGAAGGCTATTTAAAAACAGAACATAATAACACTCCACCCTGACACCGCTGTGAAATAATTTTCTTGGCCAGGCCCGCACGCGGGTAACATTCGTTACCTGTAACGAAAGGCACGTAACACTCGTTACGAAAAACCACAGGACAAGACGAACGCACGCCGCAGAGGGCAGACCGCTGGAAAAATCAGGCTGGCATGGAAACTGCTCTATACAGCGTTGAACGGTAAACCGTTACCATAGCCCGCACCGACATCGAAAGGAAAAGAATAATGAAAAGGACACTCTTGGCACTCTCTATCACGCTGCTGCTCGTTTCAGCGGCCGGCGCACAGAACTCATATTCGTTCATGACTGAAGGCCCGGGGAGCATCGGCAAGGACATCGGCTTTGACCTGGGCTTTCAGCTCGGTAACGCGATGGCGCTCTAGTTTAGAGCAAGCGGCAACCTTGTGAGCGCCAGCCTCGAAGCGGACGGAGAATACTGAATACGCTCCTACCTCAATACGAGCAGCACCAACGGCATCCTCCAGAAGGCGATGACAGTGGATGTCGCAGGAAAGGCCAGTGTCCTGAGCATCACCCCTACCGTGGGGCTCAGGTTCTTCATGCCGACCAAAGGAGCGGTAAGCCCGTACCTCTTCTTCAGTGCCTTCAAGGCCCTAACGGTCGTCAGCGCAGCCCTGAATGGTGATGCGGTTTTGTACAACGAAAATGGAACCATTGCCCAGAAGTCGAGCATGAGCTATTCCAACGGCATGCTCACCGTAGCAGAAACCCTGTACAACAGTGATGGAACACGATCCTACAATACATATACCCAGGATATCGAGACCGAACTGAAGACGCTGGCCAAGCTGCTCTCGGTCTACGGTGGAAGCGTCGGACTCGGAGCCACGTACGCCTTCAGCGGCGGCCTTGAACTCTACGGCGAGTTTGGTGCACAGCTCGTGCTGAACGGCGCATCCTACGACAAGGAAACTCCGGTCCTTTCCGGCAACCTGATCGTATCGAAGGCGACAATCAACAGCTCGCTCGCCACGGCCCTTGGTGCCACCCGGTCGGTTGTGGGGGTGCGGTTCAGGTATTGAGGGCGGCGGGGAGACGGGGGTAATCGAATACTCTCATTTTCCAGGTACCTCTCCGACTTTTATTTCACCCGCTGCAATTTTCGCAGCATACAACGTTACTGCGGCTACAATATTCGGACTCAGATTGGGATTCTCCTCAG
>JFJP01020626.1_pt1 | contig 10539 bp, 8 predicted proteins | sample 431651 | NCBI WGS metagenome assembly JFJP01 (sample SAMN02602958, study PRJNA72255) | Microbial mat metagenome, whole genome shotgun sequencing project. | biome: fresh water; feature: sink hole; material: water; isolation source: purple microbial (photo- and chemosynthetic) mats found in... | reverse complement strand
GTAGCCGACGGCTTCGGCGGCCTCGCGCACGAGCTGCCCGCCGGCGATCAGGCGTTGGGCCTCGGCCAGGCGCAGGCGCTGCAGATGCGCCACCGGCGACATGCCGAAGGCGCGCAGGAAGAGGCGGCGGAACTGCACCTGGCCGAGACCGCAGGCGAGCGCGAGCTCGGCGACGCGCATGGGCTGGGCGAGATCCTGGCTCATCACCGCCACCGCCGGGCTGATCCGTGCCAGGGCGCCGGCCTGCTCGGCCGCGGGCGGTTTGCAGCGCGCTCCGGCCCGTCGCGCCGTCGCCACCAGCGCGCCCGCCACCAACGCACTGAGCATGGTCTGCCAGCCGGGAGAGCGCTGGGTGTCCTCACGGCAGGCGGCGAGCAGGCCGGCTTCGACCCCGTCCTCGTCGCGCACCTGGACTGCTGGCGGAAGCCCGGCGGCGACGGCGAAGGGGATGCCGCCGCCGGCATCGGCGCGGTGCGCCAGGACGATCAGGCGCAGGGGTGCGGCCGGATCGCCTTCGGCCTGCAGCCAGCTGCCGCGGGCGGCATAGACCAGGCGGCGTGGGGCGATGGCGAACCAGCGCCCGTCGACCGCCACGCGGCCGCGCCCCGCCACCGGCAGGAGCAGCAGATCGTGGCGCTGGCGCCGCCGGGCGATGCGCCAGGCCGGGGTGCAGGCGTAGAGTGCCGCGCTGGCCTGGGTCACGACCAGGCTGGCGAGGGCGCGGGTCAGGGTCGCGGAGGCGTCGACCGCGTTCGGCGGAAAGTCCGTGAGGATGTGGAACTGGGCCGGCGCGCGGGGCATGGCTGGAGGATCGCCAGGCGACCGAATCGGTCAATCGGATGATCGTAAATGATAGCTGCATCGGGCAGCGCATTAGTACGATCCGTCACAGCAACACGGGCAAAACGCCCAGGAGCCTCCCATGACCGATCTCAAGGCCCTCCATGATGCAGTGGTCGACGGCGACGCCAAGACCGCCAAGGCGCTGACCGATGCGGCGATCAAGGCCGGCGTCCAGCCCGGTGATCTGCTCGGCAAGGCGTTGATCCCGGCGATGGACGAGGTCGGTCGCCGCTTCGAGTGCAACGAGTACTTCGTGCCAGAACTGCTGATCTCGGCCCGCGCCATGAAGGGCTCGATGGAGATCATCCGCCCGCTGCTCGCCAAGAGCGGGGCGCAGCCGACCGGCAAGGTCGCCATCGGCACGGTCAAGGGCGACCTGCACGACATCGGCAAAAACCTCGTCGCTGCGATGCTCGAGGGCGGCGGCTTCGAGATCATCGATCTCGGCGTCGATGTCGCGCCGGAAAAGTTCGTTGCGGCGGTGAACGACAAGGGCGCCAACATCATCTGCCTCTCCGCCCTGCTGACCACGACCATGCCCTCGATGAAGGACACCATGGCCGCGCTCAACGCCGCCGGCGTGCGCGACAAGGTCAAGGTGATGATCGGCGGAGCCCCGATCACCGACGCCTACGCCAAGGAGATCGGCGCCGACGGCTACTCGGACAACGCCAGCGCGGCGGTCCAGCTCGCCCGCCGTCTCGTCGGCAAGGCCTGAGCCGCAGGCACCATGGCGGAAGATCCAACGCAGCGTCTCCTCCTCGTCGGTTGCGAGGTCTTCACCCGTGAGTTGAACGCCGCCGTCGCCCGCTCCGAGCGCCAGGTCGATGCCGTGTGGCTGCCCAAGGATCTGCACGATCGCGGCGGCAAGTCGATGATGGCGGTGCTGCAGGAGCGCTGCGACCAGGCCGATCCGGAGAAGCACCAGGCGGTGGCTCTGGGCTTCGCCCTGTGCAACAACGGCCTGGTCGGACTGCGTGCCGGCCGTCTGCCGATCATCGCCTACCGCAGCCATGACTGCATCGGCTGCCTGCTCGGCTCGCGTCAGCGCTACGAGGACGAGTTCCGCGCCCAGCCGGGCACCTACTGGTATTCAGCCGGCTGGATCGAACGAGGCGGCTCGGGCAGCCACCTCGCGCCGCCGTCGGTGCCCGAGGCCAGCGATCCGCAGTGGCAGCGCATGCTCGCCAAGTATGGCGAGGACAACGCCCGCTTCCTGTGGGATGAGATGCGCGCGCAGACCGCGCACTACACCCGCCTGGCCTACATCGACACCGGGGTCGGGCCGCAGGAGCGCTTCGCTGCCGAGGCCAAGCGCAAGGCCGACGATCGCGGCATGCAGTTCCAGCGCATGACCGGCGATGCGCGCTGGATCCAGGATCTCATCGACGGGCCGTGGGACGAGCAGCGCTTCCTCGTCGTCCAGCCGGGCCAGCGCGTGGTCGCGCGTTACGATGGCACGCTGGTCGGCGCTGAAGGCGTCTAGCCATGCCGACCATCCGCCTGCTGCCGGCAGGAACCTCTCTCGAGGTCGCCAAGGGAACCCCGCTCCAGGAGGTGCTGTTCCCGCACGGTGTCGAGTTCCCGTGCGGCGGGCGCGGCACCTGCAAGGCCTGCCGGGTGCGCGTGCGCGGCCAGGCTCCGCCGCCGAATGCCGACGACCGCGCGGCCTTTCCACCAGGCCTGCTCGAGGCCGGCTGGCGCCTGGGCTGCCGCCTGCATGCCGACTCCGATCTCGAACTGGAACTCGGCCAGTGGACCTCGCCGGTGCTCGCCGACGACACGCCGGTGACGATCGTGGCCAAAGCGGGTTGCGGCATCGCCATCGACCTGGGCACCACCACGCTGGCCGCCCAGCTGGTCGACCGCGCCGACGGCCGCGTCCTCGCTACGCGCACGGCGTTGAATCCGCAGGCGCGCTACGGCGCCGACCTGATGACGCGCATCGACCACGCCCTGCACGGCGGGGCGCAGCAGCTCGCCGGGCTGGTGCGCGGAGAACTCGGCCGGCTGGTCGGCGAACTGGCCGCCGCCGCGCCCAAGCCGGTGCTGCTGGTGACGGTGGTCGGCAACACCGCCATGCACCACCTGTTCGGCGGCATCGACGTCGCGCCGCTGGCGGTGCCGCCGTTCCATCCGGTCAATGATGGCCTGCTGCGCTTCACCGACCACGAACTGGGCTGGTCGCTGGGCGGCGCCGAGGTCCACGTCCTGCCCTGCCTCGGCGGCTTCGTCGGTTCGGACCTGACCGCCGGCATCCTAGCGACGCGCATCCACGAGCTCGATGGTCTCAACCTGCTGGTCGATCTCGGCACCAATGGCGAGCTGGTGTGCGGCGGGCGAGGCGGCCTGCTCTGCGCCAGCACCGCCGCCGGGCCGGCCTTCGAGGGCGCCGGCATCTCGATCGGCATGCGCGCCGCGACCGGTGCGATCGGCGCCGTGACCGTGGCCGATGGCGGCCTGCGTCCCGAGGTGCTCGGCGGCGGGGCGCCGCGCGGCATCTGCGGCAGCGGCCTGGTCGACGCCATCGCCGGCGCCCTGACCCTCGGCTGGATCGTGCCTTCCGGCCGGCTCGGCCGTGGGCGCAGCGACATCCCGCTGGCCGACGGCCTGGCCCTGCAGGGCCTCGACGTGCGCCAGCTCCAGCTCGCCAAGGGCGCGATCGCGGCCGGCATCCATGTCCTGTGCGGCAAGCTCGGCGGACGTGCCGGCGATCTGCGCCGCGTCTTCCTCGCCGGCGCCTTCGGCAACTACGTGCGCATCTCCTCGGCGGCGCGCATCGGCCTGCTGCCGGTCGATCCCGCCATCGTGCTGCCCTCGGGCAACACCGCCCTGCTCGGCGCCCGCCTCGCCCTCCATCACGATGACCATGCCTATGCCGCGATCCGCGCCATGACCCGGCAGGTGGAACTGAAGATAGAGGCCTCCTTCGACGACACCTACATCGACGCCATGGGTTTCCCCTCGGCGATGTGCTGAGCCTCGCAGCAGGGAACGGGCCTTGCCGCCTGCCCGTGGCCGGGGACATTGCGCAGCATGCACGTACCCTCCGGCTTCTGCTCCCTCTCCGTCTGTGTCGCCGCCGCCGGCCTGTCCACTGGGGCGGTGATCGCCAGCCGCTGGTTCGACCAGCCGACCCGTCCGCGCCTCGCGCAGCCGGCCCTGGTGGCCCTGACTGCGGCGCTGTTCGCGGCCCAGATGCTCAATGTGCCGGTGGCGGGCGGGACCAGCGGCCACCTCGTCGGCGGCGCCCTGCTCGGCATCCTCGCCGGGCCGTTCTCCGGGCTGATCGCCATGATCGCGATCCTCGCGACCCAGGCGCTGCTGTTCGGCGACGGCGGGATCGCGGCATTGGGCGTCAACGTCCTGACCATGGGCGTGACCGGGGTGCTCGGCGGCTGGTGTCTGCATCGCGCCTTCGCGGGCGCTGAGCGCACGCGTGGGGCGCTGGTGGCCGGGCTGGCCGCTGCCGTCTCCACTGTCGCGGCGGCGGCGCTGTGCGCCGTGGCCCTTGGTCTCTCCGGCACCGTGCCGCTGACGAGTGCGCTGGCGGCCATGGTTGTCACGCACCTGCCGATCGCCTTGATCGAAGGTGCGGTCACCGCCGTGGTCGTCGCCGCGATCGCCAATCCGGCTGCCCTCGCTCCGCGCTGGCCGGCCGTGCTTGCGCTGGTCGCCTGCGCCGTGGCGCCGTTCGCCAGCAGCCTGCCGGATGGTCTGGAGCGTACCGCCGAGCAGCTGGGCTTCGCCCACTTGGCTACCGCCTCGCCAGCGCTGTTCGCCACTGTTCCCGTCATAGGAGCGGTAGCCGTGGTCGCGGCCGGTCTGCTCGCCGCCCGGCTGCTGCGCTACACGTCGCGCACAGCGTGACGTTCAAGCAGCCGCGCCAGTTCGACATCCTGGGCGGTCACCAGGTTGCCGGCGTCGTGCGTGGTCAGGCGGATGCTGACGCGGTCGTAGACGTTGGTCCACTCGGGATGGTGGTCGAGCCGTGCGATGTCGGGGGCGGCCCGCTGCATGAAGGCGAGCGCGGCGGCAAATGAACCGAAGCGGAAGGTCCGGTGCAGCGCCGTGTCGTGATGCGTCCAGCCGGGCAGCGTACTGAGGGCGGCGGACAGTTCAGCGGGAGTCAGCGGGGACATGCCCGCAGCCTGGCGTCGCTCAGCCACCTGCCACGAGCATACCGCGCAAGCTGGCACGCTGCTCCGCGCCGAGGGTCTCATCATCGGCCACGGCGTCGATCAGGGCACGCAGATCGCCACGGAAGACCTCTTCACGGACATGATGCAGCAGCTCGCGCTTGTAGCTGCTCTCATCGACCTTGGCGGCGAAGCGGTGGGCCCGGCCCTCGGGGGTCTGGGCAAGGAATCCGCGCCGGGCGAGATTGCGCATCACCGTCAGGATGGTGGTGTAGGCGAGGCGCTTCTCGGCCGGGTCGGCCATCAGCTCGTCATGGACGTCATGCACGGTCGACGGCCCACGCCGCCAGATGTGATGCATGACCTTGACCTGCAGGGGGCCGATAAGCTCCATGTGGACTCCGCTTTCCCAAGATGCTAGCCGCCTAGGAGTAGATTCCTAGGGGCTTCCCGGGCACCTGTCTAAGCCCGCACCAACTCATCCTGCCAGGCTCCAACAGTGCCTTCGCCGAGCTGATGCAGCCAGCGTTTGGCGTCCTCGGGATAGCCGGCGGTCGGCTTCAGCCAGGGGAAGCGCCCGCTCCAATGGCGGTTGAGCAGCAGCATGTGCAGCTCGCGGGCGTACTTGGCGATGCACGAGGCGGCGGCGATGAGCGGTTCGGCGCTTTCGCCACCGACCAGGAAGGCGGCCGTGCTGGCGCGGCAGCGGTAGCGGCAGGCTGGCGCGGTCTCCTCGACGATCTCGAGTGGCTGCCCGGGCCACGCCGACTGCAGCAGGTCGCCGTAGCGCTTGCGTCCACCCAGGCGGTCGCAGCCGATCGCACTCGGTACGGCGGGGTCGGGCACGGCGGCCGACAGCACCAGACGCACGACCGCGAGTTCGGCGGCGGCGCGGTTGACGCCTTGGCGCTTCGCTGCGTTGAGCTGGCGCGGGTGGAGCAACCGGCCATGCAGTCCACCAGCCTGGCCGGCGTTGATCGACCAGGCCGACACGTTTGTGGCGGCGACCGGCAGGCGCAGATCCTCCGCCCCGGCCATCCACGGCACCGTCGCACGATCGGCTGCCGCCTCGCCGAGCAGCGCGAAGAGGTCGTCGGCGGTGTCGGGCTGGAAACCGGAGAGCCAGGCGACGGCGGGCAGGGCGACGCGTTCAAGGCTGGCGAGATCGCCCGGCTTGTGCACCTGCTTGCTGTCGGCGACGCCGAGGGCGGTGAACTCGCTGGCAAAGGCCGCCTGGTCGGCCACTTCGGCGACGGCTCCGACCACCGCCAGCGGGCCAAGGGTCGGGCCGTAGCCGGCTTCGTCGATACCGAGTCGTTGCATCCCTGAAGGCTATGGCGCCAGGCGCGCACTCCAGACCGCTGGCTGGCCGCCCCCATTGCCCGTCCCTGCTCCGGCCCTACCTTCCCCCGCCTTTCCTGGGAGTCCGTATGAGCCGTCCGTTTACCGTCGCCGAGGTCCGCGAGGCCTACCTGTCGTTCTTCGCCGCCAAGGGTTGCGTGCGCTATCCCAGCGCCGGCCTCGTGCCGGAGAACGACCCGACGACGCTGTTCACCGTCGCCGGCATGTCGCAGTTCAAGGACATGTTCCTCGGTCGCGGCTCGCACCCGTTCACCCGCGCGACGACCTGCCAGAAGTGCATCCGCACCAACGACATCCTCAATGTCGGCCGCACCGCCCGTCATCACACCTTCTTCGAGATGCTGGGCAATTTCTCCTTCAACGACTACTTCAAGAAGGAGACCATCCACTGGGCCTGGGAGTTCCTCACCCAGACCCTCAAGCTCGACCAGTCGCGTCTGTCGATCTCGGTGCACCAGATCGATGGCGAGGCCTACCGCATCTGGCGCGAGGAGGTCGGCATCCCAGCCGAGCGCATCTTCAAGATGGGCGACAACGACAACTTCTGGCCGGCCAACGCCCCGCTGGAAGGCATTGAAGGCCCCGGCGGCTGCTGCTCGGAGATCTTCTGGGACCATCGCACCAATGACGATCCCACGGACAACCTGACCAGCTCGACCGGCCGCTTCGTCGAGATCTGGAACCTGGTCTTCCCCGAGTTCAACGTCAGAAAGCCGCACGCTGATGGCCGGCCCAACCTCGAGAATCTCGGGCGCACCAACATCGACACCGGCTCGGGCCTGGAACGTGTCGCGGCGGTGATGCAGGGGGTCTACAACAATTACGACATCGACCTGTTCAAGTCGATCATCGCGCGCGTGCAGGAGGTCAGCGGCGTGACCTACGATTCGCGGGTGCCGCTCGGCGCCAAGGATCCGCAGGCTGAGAAGAACGCGCTGGTCCGGCGCATCGCCGACCACGTCCGCGCCGTCACCTTCTGCATCGCCGATGGCGCCCTGCCCGGCAACAGCGATCGCGGCTACATCGTCCGCCGGCTGATCCGCCGCGCGACCCTCGATCTCGACAAGCTCGGCTGCGACCAGGTGAAGCTGTTCGAGGTGGTGCCGTCGGTGGTTGGGGCGATGGGTCAGGCCTATCCCGAGATCGTGCGCCGGCAGCAGCTCGCTAGCGAGACCCTGCAGGCCGAGGAGGCGCTCTTCCGCCGCACCCTGAAGAAGGGTCTCGACATCTTCCAGAAGTCGCTCGACCGCCAGAGGGGCTCGGGCGTGTTCAGCGGCCAGGACGCCTTCGAACTGGTCGCCACCCACGGCTTCCCCAAGGAGGTCATCGCCGAGCTCGCCGGCAACGACGGCCTGAAGCTCGACGAGGCCGGCTTCAAGTCCTGCTGGGAGGAGCACCAACGCGTCTCGACCAGCAAGGGTGTCGAGGTGTGGAAGGCCAGCGCCCTGCAGGACGCCAAGCCGCGGCTCGGCGCCACCCGCTTCACCGGCTACGACCAGCTCACCGCGCCGGTGGTCATCCGGCTGATCGAGGTCGATGGCAAGGAGAGCACTGCTGCGGCGACCGGCGCGCCGGTGCGCTTCGCCCTCGACCAAAGCCCGTTCTACGCCGAAAGCGGCGGCCAGGTCGGCGACACCGGCACGGTCGATGGCGCTGATTTCTCGATCAAGGTCGACGACGTGCAGAAGGACGACGGCTTGTTCGTGCACAGCGGCAAGGTCGTCAAGGGCACCGCCCGGCCGGGACCGGCCACCGCCCGGGTCGATGGCGAACGCCGCCGCGACACCACCCGCCATCACAGCGCCACGCACCTGCTGCATGCTGCGCTCGGCAAGTTCGTCGGCGCGCACGTCGAGCAGCAGGGCTCGAAAGTCTCGGCTGAAGAACTACGCTTCGACGTCAACAACCCCAAGGCCATCGATGCCGCCCAGCTCCAGGCGGTCGAAGCCTGGGTGAACCAGCAGATCGCCGCCAGCCATGCCGTCGGCATCCGCGAGCTGCCCATCGAGGAGGAGCGCAAGTCCGGCGCCAAGGCGATGTTCGGCGAGAAGTACGGCGCTGTCGTGCGGGTCGTCAGCATGGGCGAGGGCACGCCGGTGTCGGTCGAGTTCTGCGGCGGCTGTCACGTCGGCAACACCGCCGACATCGCCGCCTTCCGCATCACCGGCGAAGGCGCCACCGCCGCCGGCATCCGCCGCCTCACCGCGGTGGCCGGCCGCGCCGCCCAGGCGCTGAACGAGGGCGAGCGCACGCTCGCCCTGGCGGCTGGCCGCAGCGTCGGCCTGCTTGCCGTCGTCGACCCCAAGGAGGTGCACGAGCTCTCGCGCGCCTTCAAGTGCAAGGTCGAGGACGTGCCGGCGCGCGTCGCGGCCCTGGCCAAGGAGGTCCACCTGGGCGGCCTGCCCGAGCCGACCATGACCGGGGGGCTGGTGATCCGTGTCGGCATCCTCCAGGAGGCGCTCAAGCAGATCCGCAAGCGCGCCGAACAGCAGGCCTCGCAGGCTGCCGCCGGCGCCGCTGATGCGATCGCCGCCCAGGTCCGCCAGTCCGGCGCCGTGGCCTACATCGCGGCGCGCCAGGATGGGCTTGATGGCAAGACCCTGCGCACCCTCGCCGAGGCGGTGCGTGGCAAGCGCGGCGATGCCGTCGTCGTGCTTGCCTCGGCCCATGAGGGCAAGGCCGGGTTGTGCGCGGTGGTGCCGGCAGAACTGGTCAAGCGCGGCCTGTCGGCCGGCGCGATCATCGGCCGCCTTGCCCCGCTGGTCGGCGGCGGCGGCGGAGGCAAACCCGACTTCGCGCAGGCCGGCGGCAAGGATCCGGGTGGCATCGACGCCGCTTTGGCGGAAGTGGCAGCCCTGGTTGCGATCGCCTCCTAGAGCCGCAAGGTAGCTGATATGGCCAAGGACGCTGGCAGGGACGGCAAGAAGGGCGGCACCGACCAGTGGCGTCGCGACCCCAAGCGCCAGTCCGGTGAGCACCGCGTCCCACGCGCGGATGAGAACCTGCCGGCTGACGAGTCGTCGCGCAAACGCGGCAGGCTTAGTGGCGAATTCGCCGTGCCCGATGCGTCGGAAGAGCCCGCCCGGGTACCGCGCAAAGGCAGCGAGTCCGTTTCGCGTGGCCATCGCAGCGAGTCTGCTCCTGCTCCCGGCAGCGACAGCTACACCCGCCGCCGCAAGAGTTCGTTCCGCGGCATCCCGGTCGTCGCCGGCGTCGTCATCGGCCACGCCCGCATCAAGTTCCGCCGCACCCAGGTCCTCGCCGATCGCGCCATCGATCCGTCATCCGTCGTGCAGGAGGAGGAGCGCCTGACCGAGGCGGTGCGTCTGTCCAAGGTCCAACTGCTCGAGAGCCGCGCCAAGGTCGCTGCCGAGATCGGTGAAGTCGAGGCGATGATCTTCGACGCCCATCTCGCCATCCTCGAGGACCAGGTCTTCCTGCGCAAAGTGCGCAACCAGGTCGCCAAGGAGCTGAAGCCCGTCGAGGTGGTGGTCGCGACCACGGTCGAAGGCTACTACCGCACCATCTCGCAGATCCAGGATGTGCATCTGCGCGAACGCGCCGCCGACATCCGCGATGTCGGCCGACGCCTGCTCGACAACCTCGAGAAGCTGGCCACGCCCGGACGCAAGCCGAGCGCCGAGCCCTTGGGCGACGTCGACGAGATCATCTGCGCCCACGAGCTGCTGCCCTCCGACCTCGTCGCGCTCGAGCACCGCCGCACCCAGGCCATCCTCTGCGAGCTCGGCAGCGATCGTGGTCACGCCGCGATCATGCTGCGCGCCATGGGCATGACCTCGGTGATGGGCGTGGTCGGCCTGATCGACAACGTCGAGGACGGCGACCTCATCATCATCGACGGCTCCAGCGGGGTGGTCTACGTCAACCCGAAGAAGGAGATCGTCGACAGCTACCGCAAGACGCAGAAGGAGTTCGAGCACTACAAGAAGGTGCTGTCGGCCGAGGTGCTGCTGCCGTGCGTGACCACCGACGGCCATGCCGTGCAGTTGCTCGCCAACGTCAGCAAGCACGCCGAGATCGACCTGGCCAAGCGCTATAATGTCGATGGCGTCGGCCTCTACCGCAGCGAATTCCACCTCATGATCGGGACGACCTATCCCGACGAGGAGGAGCAGTACTGGATCTACCGCGAGGCGGTCGAGCGCATGGGCGGCAAGCCGGTGACCCTGCGCAC
>JFJP01040869.1_pt1 | contig 10540 bp, 10 predicted proteins | sample 431651 | NCBI WGS metagenome assembly JFJP01 (sample SAMN02602958, study PRJNA72255) | Microbial mat metagenome, whole genome shotgun sequencing project. | biome: fresh water; feature: sink hole; material: water; isolation source: purple microbial (photo- and chemosynthetic) mats found in... | reverse complement strand
TGATATCAATAAAAACTGTTTTATTATTTTGGTCTAAACAAATAATTTGTTTTTCTTGATTTGGTGTTAATGTTGTTAATTCTTCTACATCTGAATTAAGAACAAGTGCTTGTGGCAAAACTTTTAACCAAGCACCTTTACTATTTTTTTTAAAAACTTTATTATTTGAATCCACAATTTTAAAACCTGTTGGTTTGGAAGATAAAGTAGTATCAGAAATTGATGTTTTATCTAAAATATTAACAAAAGATAATCCCATTTTAACTCTCCTTAATTCTAAATTCTTAATTCTAATCATTAATTCTAATCTAAATTCTAAAAACTTCTTAAAAAATATTTTTGATTTATTTGTTTTGTTTAATCAATCTTACTACTGCACCTTTTGTAGGTGCTTCTACTGAATTATCAAAATATTTTCTTGGTTCATTTTCTGATTTAAAATCAAATGGTTCTATTATTCCTTTTTCAATTTTTGCTTCTTGATTTAATAATGCTTCCTTATCTGAATCTAAATCAATACTTTTTGAAAAAGGAATAATTTTATAAATTCTAAAAACAGAGTCTTCTTTTGCACCTATGAAGTCAAAAACCTCGATACTATCTATTAAAAATTTTAATGAACTCTCTGTTTTTGTATTAGAGTTATAAACAATCAATGTTCCTTTTGGTAAAAATATATCACTTTTAACAAAAGCTAAATTAGTAGTATTAAAATTTTTTTGTAAATCTTGAAAAAAACCTCTTTTTGAATAAACACTAGGAACAATTATAGGTATATTTAAAACATCATTAAAATCATACAAATAATTGTGGTCGTAACCACTTCTGATACTTTGTATTTCTTTTGGTAAAAAAACAGATACATTTGGTTTAAGTATTCTAAACATTTGATTTAAACTAAAATCAATATTATTTTTTAAATGTGTATAAAACAAATCCTTGTCCTTTTGTTTTAAGGTTTTGGGTTTTACTTAATAGTGAATGATTAATTGTTTTACTTAATACTTTAATACTTAATGTTTTTACTTAATGAATTTTGGTTTTTTGTTTTAATGAATTTTGTTTTAATGAATTTTGTTTTAATGATTTATGATTTATGAAGTCTTTGATGAGGGTTTAATACCAGTGAATAAAGATAACTGATAACCAAGATTTATTAACATTTTTATAAAAACATCTTTTAATTTAAAAGAAAAAATAGTTCTATCTCTTAAATAAATATCTATAATAACTTGATTTTTTGAAACAAAATTAATTTTAATATTATAATAAATATTACCTATATAAAAGTTAAAAACTTCATTAATTGGATCTTTTGTGTAAGTGTCTTTGTTTTCAAATGATTTGGTTTTGGTGGTTTTAGTAGTTTTGGTGGTTTTATTTTTTATGAAATTTTCTAATGTTGGTTGGATAGATTCTTTATAAAAAATAAAACCATTTTCTCTTGCTTCATCAACTGTTTTAAAAGTAGTTATATCAAAAAATGTATTTTGTGTTTTACTATATAATCGTATAACTATATTGTTTTCAAAAAATAATATATCACTTTTGATTATTTCACCTTTTCTAAAATCATCGTGATCTGTGTCTGTGTTTTGTGTGTTTTCAGAGTCTTTTGTGTTATTTGTGTTATCTGTTTTAAACGAATCCATTGTAACTTGGATATCAAAAGGTAATTTTACTTTAACATCAATCAAAGCACTTATAGTTGTTAAAGAAGGTAAAGAAAAATCTGTTATTTGATTTAATTGATTTGATTGATTTGATTGATCTAATTGGGTGAATTGATCCGTTTTATTTAGTGGTGTTTGTGGTTGTGGTTTTGAGTAAGATTGTTTGAAGTCGTTAGGAGATGATGGAGTTTCAAGATTTAAAACTTCAAAAACACTTTTAAGAGTGTTAAGAGTGTTAAGAGTGTTAAGAGTGTTAAGAGTGTTAAGAGTGTTTAAAGTTTTAGAAGTGTTTGTGGTTTCAGATTTTTGTGTTTCTTTTAGCATTGAATTCCATTAAAGTAAGTTAAAGTTTTAAAAGTAAAATTTAAAGTTTTAAGTTTTGAGTTTAAAGTTTAAAGTTAAATTTATTTAATTTTAATCTTTTAACTTTAATCCTTTTCCTTTATAAAAATACCTTCCTTGTTTCTTTACTTTTTACTTTATTCTTTACTTTATTAATTTTTGTTACATATCTGCCCACAAATACCAAGAACTTTCAGTATTTTTTAAGGTTTCTTCTGCTTTCTCAAATATCTCTCTTCCGTATTGGAATAATTCAGATCCATCATTTGAGACTGGCATTTCTGTTAAAGAAAATGATTTTCTTGATGATCCAACATACATCAAAAAAAGACCTTTACACAAATCTATGTATTCATAATTTTCAATAAAAATATCTTCTAATAAAGGTGATACTAAGTATTTAGCATAATAAGAACCAGTTAAATTAGTTCTTAATGTATTTAGTGATTTGATAAACTTCCAAGGGAAAATAACTGGTAATGATTGAAATAAACCGTGTGGATTTGTCATATAAAGTTGCTGAATATTTCTTATTCTTCTACCATCAATTTCAGAAAAAATTTGGTTTTTTTCTTGAATTTGTATCTCTGCAAAGTATTCAATAGGTCTATATGTGCCATAAACAGATAAAGCTCTTTTTGATAAATCTTTTAAAACAGTTTCTGAAACTTCGATATTATCTTTACCTATAAAGTATTGAAATGTTATTGTCATTAAATGGTCTTTTAATTCTGTTAAAGTCATAAAAAATCCTTTAATTCTTTTTTCTTTTTTCTGTTTTCTTTTTTTGTATTCTTTATTCTTTATTGAGGAGACCTAAATCTCCTCTAAAAAAATAAAATAAATTTGATTTAATTAATTTTAATTTTTTAATTATGATATTGACTTGTTACATATTACATCAATCTCTCTAAAAATGAATTTTTTGTAACTGTTTTCATTTCTAATGGATTATCTGATAACAAACCTTCAAGAACTTTTGATTTTGATTTTCTTTGACTAATTTTTTGTTTTGAGCCTAGATTAAAATTTTCTTTATTTTCTTTAATCTCTTTATTTTCTTTAACTGTTTTAGTTGTTTTTGTTTTAGTTGTTTTTCTTTTATCAAAAATTTTATTCATTTTTGACTCTTTTTTATAAGGTGCTTTAACAGATTTTCTAAAATCATTTAATTTTTTTGATTTTAAAGATTCTTTTTTTATCTCATCTTCCTCGTCCTCATCTTCGTCTTCGAGGTCTTCTTCATCAACATCTTCATCATCAACTTCGTCTTCGTTATCAAGATCTTCCTCGTCTTCCTCATCTTCCTCGTCCTCATCTTCGAGGTCTTCTTCATCAATATCTTCATCATCAACTTCGTCTTCGTTATCAAGATCTTCCTCGTCTTCTTCCTCATCTTCCTCGTCCTCATCGTCGAGGTCTTCGTCTTCATCATCAAGATCTTCATCTTCGTTATCAAGATCTTCCTCGTCTTCATCTTCCTCATCTTCGAGGTCTTCATCTTCGTTATCAAGATCTTCATCTTCGTTATCAAGATCTTCGTCTGCTAAATCTGACATTTCTAATGCCGATGATATCTTAAATGTAATTGAATCTCCATCTTCTGATAATTCGCCATCTTCTTTTGCAAAAATATGAACATCATCTGCTGTGTATTCTGTTTTTTCATCTTCTATATTTGATGGATCAATATCTGCTTTGCTGACCTCATCATTTAATTTATCTTCCTCTGCTTCTGTTAATTTTCTTTTAAGAACTTTTTCTGCCATAAATTTTATATTAGAAGCAATAAAAGATTCTATAATTAGAAGATCTTTTGGAGATAATGTTAATGATTTAGACTTAGTTTTCAAATTGTTTTCAAATTGAGAATCTTTTATTTGTGTTTTAAAAGACTCCGCTATTTTTCTTTTTAGAACTTTTGGTATCAAAACATTTTTATAATAACTCTCTGAAATTAGAGGTTTACCTTTTGTTATTTTTGTAAGAATTTTATAAGATTGTGCTTCAACTACTTTATTAAGAGTTTCAATTTTATTTTTTTGTAAAATTATGTTCTCACTCTTACCCTTGCTACTTTGTTTTTGAGTTGCTAATAAATGTTTTGATGGTTTTTTTTCTGAAAATCTTTTTTCACTCTTACCACTTTGTTTTTGAGTTGCTAATAAATGATTTGATGGTTTTTTTCTTTTATCTCTTAACATAAAATTCCTTTTGTATTTGGTATTTGGTTTTAACTAGTTTAACTAGTTTAACTGTTTTAACTATTTTTCTTTTAGGACTACTAGGACTACTTTTGTTTTGATTAATTGATTTGATTAATTGATTAATCAATTAATCTGAAATTGTTAGATAATTTTCAAATACTGAAACTGAATAACCATCTAAAACACTATCAGGTATTAAACTAACACAAGTGTCAATTTTTGACTCTGGGATAAAAATCTTAAATGTTTTATTAGTTATATTACTATAAAACTTAGATTCTGGTATCTTTTTTCTTATTTTTCTAAATGCTTTTTTCAAACCTTCTTGTTTAAGAAAATCACCTTGTAAGTTATAAGTTTGCTCTTTTGGAGCATTTAATTTTACTAATTTAATTGTAGTTCTATCAATAACTTCAACCTCGTATTTTTTAACAAAAATACTATCTATCAACATCTTCATTCTTAAAGGAGATATCATTCCTAGACTAACTGACATTGTGGTTTCAGAACCACTGAATTCTGCTCGTCTATCAAAAAACATAATATAATCTTTAATAGACAAAGTATCTAAAAAAGATTCCGAGAACATTAAATCTTGATTAGTTTTTGTTTGTGTTTGTGAATTAGGGGTAATACTCTTTTTTAGATTTTCTGTTTTAGTTTCTGTTTTAGTTTCTGTTTGTGGATCTTCTTGTGGTTCTACTAAACTAACTGTTAATAAATTATCTTTAATTTCTGAATTAAAACCAATATTTATTAAAAAATCTTGTAATTGTTCTAAGCTTAATGCCATATTTAAATCCTTTTTTTAGATTGTCTTTTTTTTGTTTCTGAATCTGTTAAACCATCATTTGAAGATATGTTTTCTGTTTGCTCTGCTGGTTCTGCTGGTTCTGTTTGGGTTAAACTATCAGTATCAGATGGTTCGATTTTTTCAGAAATTTGGAGTTGGTTTTCTTGGTTTTCTTGGGGCTGTTTATTTTCAGTTTCATTGTATTTAATTTCTTTAATACTAATGTTATTATTAATATTAGTATTAGTATTAACATCATCTTTTTTTGGTTGTTCCTGACCTTGCTGTTCCTGATTAATTTGGACGGTTTGGTCGGTTTGGTCGGTTTGTGGTTTGATATCATAACAACCTGATATCTCATCGTTATCAACAGCAACAATTCTTATTGATGATGGCATTTTCAAATCTCGTCTATTCATTACATTACTAATAAAATACTGCCCTTTTTTTAATGATATAATTTTATCCTTAATTCTAAATGAAGCTGACGAGTCTGAAACATTTATGAATTTTATTTTCTCCATTCATATCCTTTTAAATATTTTTCTGTTTTTGGTTTTGTGGGTTGTTTTTTGGGTTGTATGATTTAAAGTATTTAATTAAGAAAATTTTATTAACTGCTTAAAAATTGCTTAAACCTTTAAATCCTAAAAACAATAATCTATAATCTATAATCTAAATTCTAATCTTTTGTGTTTTGTTTTGTTTTATTTTAAAAATGATGATAAAATCATATTTTTTACTTGTGATACAATCATATTAGTAACATTTTTATCAACTTCTAATTCATCAAGAACTTCAATAACAACATTAGATTCTATTATCATTCCCTTCCTTGCTAATGTTATCAGATGGTTACTTAAATAAGAAATTTTTAAATAAGTAGGCAAACTACTTTTTTCTACTTCATCTGCAAAAATTTCAAAACATTTTTGTATTAACCCACTTTTTGTGTTCTCTTGTGTTAATAACAAATAAGAAGATAATTTTTTCTCAAAATTTGAATTAATTTTCTGAATAACAGAATAATATTTAAATGGTTGTAAGAATGTTTCTTGAATTTTTATAATTTCAGGAGGTAATTCTTTTTTTGGTGTTTCTGTTTGGGAGTCTTGATCGTCTTGGTCGTTTTGGTCTTCATCTTCATACATTTTATGAATTTTAACTCTTTGATTGTATCGTGGTTTGGATCGTGGTTTGGATCGTGTGTTTGTTTTTGATGGCTCATTATAGAATATTTGCAAAATTTCTCCTTAAAAACTTATTTTACTTTTTAGTGCTAAGTGCTTGGTTCTTGGTTGTTTCTTGGGTTCTTTAAAACTAATTCTTTTATTTAATTAATCGATTAATCGATTTAATCGATTTAATCAAAACAAATCAATTTAATTAATTTTAATTTAAATCAATTTAATTAATTTAATTTAATCAAAACAAATTAATTTAATTTAATCAAAACAATTCAAGCAAAGGAATAGCATTTGAACTTTATAAGTTTTTTTCTTAATCATAATTGAATATGAGTAACTCAATACTCAATTAATAAAATTTTCAATTTCTCAATAACTCAATTAATAAATATTTTTACCTTGTTTTTTAACCTAATTTTAGATTTTATATTTTAACCTAATTTTAATCTTGATTTTTAACCTAATTCCTTGATTTAACTTATAAGTATCAAGTATCAAAGTATCAAGGTTTCAATTATCAAGAATTTCATTTTCTTTAAAAATATTTTTATACATTTTTTGATTAAAAGAATTAAACAAATCATAATTCTTTTTTTCTTTTAAATCTTGACTTAAATAGTATTTAAACAATCTTCTGTTTTCTAATAAAATTTTTGTTTTGTCTGCTTTGTCTGTTTGGGTTGTGTTAGATGTGTTAGTTGTTTTTAATAAAGCTTTATCAAACAATTTTTGAACCATCAAATAAAGTATTGTTATTGATTTTGGTTTTTCAGTTTTAAAATTATTTGAACCTTTAAAATCTTTAAAATCCTTAAATCCTTTACCTTTACAATAAGTTTTGTTCTGGGTTAAGTTTAAGTTTGAATTTGTATCTGAATTTGTTTCATTTGGTTTATTTGATTTATTCAAAATCAAATCATTTGGATCTGTTTGTGTGAAGTCAAAATCAGAAAAATCATAATTAGACATCAAAAAATCTGTTGTTGTATCAATCCTTACCCTTGTATCAAGTTTAATTAAAGCATTTTTATAATTTTTTGCAATTATTTGATAAACATTTCGTTCGGAAGAACTCAATTTCATTGAATACTCATATTCGTCCTCTTCCAAACAACCACTTTTATAAATTAACTCTCCGTCCATTGTTTTCTTAAATGATGTTAAAATCATTTTACCCAATTTAGGTGCAAACAAATTAGTAATTTCTTTACTTGAACTTCTACCATTTGGTAAAAAATTATTTCTTAACTTTGAATTTGTATTTGTGTCTGTTTTTGTTTTTCTTGGTCTATAAAGTTTATTTAGTCTATTTATTTGTGGTTTTTCTTTACCTTTTAATTCTCCTTTAATAATTGATTTATAATTATATGATGTTAATAATTTAGTTCCAAGGACTCTAAAATATCTTGAAAATAATTTCATTTCTGGGTTAGTATCTTGATTAACTGTTTTTGGTTTTGTTTTTGTATTTGGTTTAACAAAATCTTTTTTAGTATTTTTTATTTCATAAAGAGGGAATTCTGGCTCAAAATGTTTTATATAATTGTATTCATCTTTTGTTAATTCTATGAATTTAAAAATTTTTTTATCATCTTTTGTTACTTGTTGTATTCTGCTTGGTGTTAAACCTAATTTTTTACTAACTGTTTTTTGTGATATACAACTTATGTCATAATCATTAGTTGATGGTTGTGGTTTGCCATAAACCATTTTTATACAATGTTGTTTAAAAATTCTTAGATTAAATCTTTTAAGGACTAATTCTATATAAAGTTGATGACCGTTTGAATTACCAAATAAAAGATCGTTATCTGTTTTAATAATAAATGATTTATTTGCTATATCATTAACTTCAATAAAACTTGAATTCAAAAAATTTTGTAAAAAGTCTTGATTTAAATCATCTTGATTTAAATCATCTTGATCGTTTGTAGTATCAGAATTAGTATTAGTATCAGAATTAGTTTTTGTTTTAAGGTTTGTTTTAGATTTAGTATTAATATTTGTATCAAAACAGAAATTTTGTAAAAAATAAATGAACTCATTATAAGTTAATTCTCTTGAATTATCTTTTTTTAGTTTCAATTTTTTTAAGTGTTTTAATAAAGTTTTAGCACTAGTTAATAAAAACTTATTTTGAAAAGACTCATCTGACTCTACGATTTTTTGTATTAATTGAAAGCTTGGTAAGAATGGGTTTTGAAATTCTTTTAATTCTTTTGGTAAAACATAATTTTCTGAATTAATTTCAAAAATTATTATATTTTGTTTTGGTTGTTTATTCTTCCATAATTCAAGATAAGACTCTTTATCACAAACAATTATAGATGCTGTTTTGATACAAGAAAATAAATTTTTGTTAAACAAAGATCTCATACTTTTTGTATTAACAAAAATTGTTTTTTGGTTTTGGTTAGTTGTATCTTTGTTTAACATTTTATTTTATTCCTTTTCTTATTCTTGCTGTCTTGAAATGTTTTAACTGTTTAAGTGTTTTAACTGTTTAAGTGTTTAACTGTTTATTAACTTGTTATAGTATTAATTAATCAACAACTTTTTTTCTTAAATCAAAATTTCTTAAATCAAATTACTTTTGAATAAATTCATATGAATAAATTCATAAATGAATAAATGAATTTAAGCATAGGAATAGTGGCTTGAACTTAATCATAATTTTACTTAATCATAATTGAATATGAGTAACTTGATTTAAGAAATAAGATTTATAATTTAAAACACTTTAAAATACTTTATTTGTTTTAAATTATTTCTTTTTTCTTTATTCTTTATTCCTTGATACTTTGATACTTTAAAGAATAAAAGTTTTTTCTTTTTTATATCAACTTTAAATCTTAATTTTTAACTAAACTAAAATAAACTTTTTACTAAACTTAACTAAATATTTTTATTCCTAATTCCTTATTCCTAATACTAATTCCTAATACTAATAAATAACTTTTTATCAAGTTAAAGTCATCAAGTATTCAAGTATTCAAGTTATCAAGTATTCAAGTTATCAAGTATTCAAGTTATCAAATTAGTTCTAAATAATTTATTTTAATATCATTTGGGATTCCTGATACTAAACACATTATTGGATAGTTTTTTGGAATATTTTCTATTTTCTTTAATTTACCTTCTTTATTTGAATAAAACAAAGTATCTGTTTTTTCAGTTTCAAATTCAGATTCAATTTCAGAATGTTGATAAATATCTGTTTTTGTTTTTTTGATTAAAAACTGTATTAAGTGTTCTTTACTTGATAACATAACTATTTGTTGTTTAACCTTTGTTAGTTCTCTCATTTTTGTCCTTTTGTTTTGATTAATCAGTTATTCAATTAATCAATTATACTATATTGTTACTTAAAAGTTACTTAAAAGTTTCTTATTCATAAACAAACCACATTCAACCACAATCAACTTGTGTCTTAAATTATGTTTCAGATGAGTAAATCATCAACTTAATAAAAACCTTTGTTTAAAGTGGTTTAAAGTGGTTTAAAAACGGTTTAAACGGTTTAAACCGTTTTATTCTTGGTCTCTCTCTTGTTGTTTAATGAATTCAGAAAATGATTTTTCATTATGAAAAAAGTCTTTAACTAAAAAAGTAACTTTTTCGTCAATTTCTGTTTTTGTATCAGGATCTGTTGCATAAACAGTTATAACTATTTTAGTATCAAGTGTCATCTGTTCTAATGCTATACTTGAATAAGTTTTTAAACACTCAATTGCTGTTTTTCTTATAAAATTCTTATCGTATTCTAAAACATAATCATCTTGTCTTGGATCAAAATATAAAGAACCAAGATCTACATTATCATCTTCGTCTAAATTAACATAATCTGAAATTCTATCTATTTTCTCTTTTTTTGTTATCTCTTTCATTTTGTCTTCCTTTTGTTTTGATACTGTATTATAACATATCTTTACTTAAAAGATACTTAAATTAAAGAAATTTAATAAAATTAAAAATTAAAATAAAAAATTAAAAATAAAAGTTAAAACAAGCATAGGAATAGCATTAGTTTTTTATTAAAATTTTACTTAATCATAATTGAATATGAGTAACTCAATAAATAAAAACTTGAATTCTTGGTTACTTGAATTCTTGTTTTAAACCTTTTACTTTTGTTTTACTGTTTTACTTTTTAGTTAAGTTGTTTTAAACAATTAATAAAGAAATAAAGAAATAAAGAAACTATGACATTAGGAATAAATATCATTTCTAATTTATTTTTTCTTTAATTCTTGTATTCTTTATTTCAGAATTAATAAACTTTTTTGTTTTGAATTTTAAATCAATTTTTAAATCAATTTAAACTAAACTATAAACTGT
>JFJP01040867.1_pt1 | contig 10540 bp, 5 predicted proteins | sample 431651 | NCBI WGS metagenome assembly JFJP01 (sample SAMN02602958, study PRJNA72255) | Microbial mat metagenome, whole genome shotgun sequencing project. | biome: fresh water; feature: sink hole; material: water; isolation source: purple microbial (photo- and chemosynthetic) mats found in... | reverse complement strand
AACAAATTACTGAAGGTTCTGAACCCGGATTTAATCTTAATGATGATCCCCTGGCTTTATTTACCTGCTCCTTCAGATTTAATCTTTTGTTACCCGTCCGGTCAAGGAAATACACAGAAGTCTCATCGGAAGCTACAATGTAATCTTTGCCCGACACTCTGAAATAACTTATCTCCGACTTAACCAGTCCGGCTGTTCTGAAAAGTTTCCATCCCTTTACCACATTCCCGGTTTTATCATATGAATAAATCTGTTTATCCTCTCCTGCAATAAAAAGCCTGTAGTTCTTATTGTTGTCATAATCAAACAATGCAATTGAGTTTGTAGCAGGTGATCTGAGTTTAACAGGATATCGTTCCACATAATTCCCGTTCCTGTCGAGAAGATGGATATTGTTCCTTCCTGAAAAAAGTAACTGATATTTCCCGTTCCGGAAATAATCAATCATATAAACAGTTCCTGTAATCCTTTCTTTTAAGGGCACTTTCCAGAGAACACGTCCTGCCATATTTATCAGGTAAGTATTATTCTTCATATCCTGAACGAAAATTTCCTTTGCCCCTGATATATGATTGGTAAAAAAGAACGGTTTTATGCTGGCAACAGTATCCAGAAGAGTCTCCCATTCAGTAGTAGATTCTTGCGCGGCTTCTTCTTTAAATCTTATAGATAAACTACTATATATCATGCTATTACTCGATGCAAGCTGATATCCTGCTGATTGAATTTTATTAATCGATTTTTTGTTCGCCTTAAGAGCACTTATCAATTCTTCATTCAAATATCCGGTAAGATAATCTATAATCCGCCAAGGAACACAATAGAAAAAATACCCGGCTCTGCTGGGCAGTGAACTCTCGAAATCGCGGTATGTCAGATCATTTGCAAGAGTTTTGTTAAGAAGATTATCATAAAGTATTCTTGAAATCGTAACATATGAACTCCCATAAATCAAATAGTTGTCGTAAAAAGCAAAATATGATTCTGCAGGATCAAATGCAAATCCCGATTGCAGAGATCTGTTCAATCCCTTTTTAGCAGTTTTGTAAACAGGAATCTTTAACTGGTCATCAGGTTCAAAATATAAGATCTCCTTTTCAGTTCCAAGCTCTTCAAGAAACAATTGTTCAGCTCTGACACGATCAGTTAACTCATATATTATAAATGTGTTATCTTCTACAGGACGGTCCTTTATATCAACGTATGCACGGGTGATCTCCTGTCCGATATATTGACTGAATTTTGCAGAAGGATCTGTACCTGCTTCCGGAACATCAGGTCCTGATATTTTTGTATTGTCACTATCCCTGACTACAAAAGTTTCAAACAACACAGTTGAAGAGGGAAGTATTTTATACGTATCAAATGCCTGTGGGGATAAAGATTTATACTTAAAAAGGGACTCAGAAGAATCGGTAGTTTCAGTGTAACCACTTAAAACAATGCCCTCCTCATTGATAAAAATATCCCCTTCCGCCGTTGCCGCAAGCCTGGAAATCCTTTCTGTCAAACCCTGAGACTCTGTTTTCAGAATTGATTTAATAAGTTGTTTTAAGTTTGAAAAAATCACAAATATTTTGTCTTCATTTTTCCCCGACGAAAGCAGTACTCTTGAAAAACCAGGCAAACTCCTGACATCATATTCCTTCCCTGTCTGAATACGTGTTTCCTCAATAAGCTTCTCAGAACCTGCACAAACCATCAATCCTGAGATCAGAGAGATATATGCGGTATCTTTTTTACTGTTAACAGAAAAAGGTATTTTAAGTAAGGAACCGGCTGGTAGTTTTTTTTCTATCACCTCCTTAATCCCGAATGACAGCAAGATCTCTTTAATATGTCTGATTCTGATCTCACCCGGAATACTCATTGAAAGCAGAGGTTGAATTTTTCCTCCTTCATCCGGGAAAAATGATATTACAGCTGTACCGTCATTCAGTAACTTCTTCATTCCTGGTTTATTTAACTGATCTGCCAGATATTTCAGTTTCCTGTTAAATGGTTCAAACTCCTTAATCTCTTCAATAGTACCGAACAAGCCCTCTCCTGTTGAGAGAGAATTCATAAAACTTTGGATATCTATAGTCTCTATGACAATACAGGCTCTTTGAGAAATTGCCTTATAGGGATCGGTAAACAGGCTCTTCCTGTCCTGTTGCAGATAAAAGACCATTATTGAGAAACATGTTATCAATATGACGAGAAAAAAAATTGCAGTCCGTTTTCCCACTATCAGATCATTAAATTAGGTGAATTCCAAAATTAACAAATAATTAAGTAACTTATCAGATGATAATACCTTATCTGATAAACTTCAGGAATTGAAAAGTTACAGCTATGGTTCTGTTACTTTTTTTTAGTTTTATAAATTATTTATAAGAGTAGTAATGAAAATCCTGTTTTTAACTTACATATTAGTTCTGCTCAACATAGTTGCCTCCTTTTCACAAACGATTACTGTCATTGATAATGAGGATCAAAAACCGGTTCCTGATGTTGCTATTCTGAATGAATCAAAAACAAAATTTACGTATACAAACCGGTCAGGAAAAGCAGACATCTCCTCTTTTGATGAAAAAGAAATTATTTGTTTTCAGCACTTTACATTTGAACGTGTATGCATGAGTCACGATGATATTTTGAGAAAGGATTTTAAGATATTGCTCACACGAAAGATTTTTGCTATAGAGGAATTTGTAATTTCTGCTAACCGTTGGGAACAGAATATCAGTGAAGTTCCGAATAAAATTGTAACCGTGCTAAAACCATATGCGGAACTTCAGAATCCGCAGACTTCAGCTGATCTGCTGGGAATATCCGATGGCGTTTTTATTCAGAAAAGTCAGCTTGGAGGTGGAAGCCCCATGATAAGGGGATTTGCAACAAACAGGATACTCATTGTTGTTGACGGCGTAAGGATGAATAACGCTATTTACAGAGAAGGGAATATCCAGAATGTTATTTCTCTTGATCCATCTTCTCTTGAGTCAACAGAGATCATTTTTGGACCAGGAGCTGCTATCTATGGAAGTGATGCAATAGGCGGGGTGATGGATTTCCATACAAAGAAAGCACTCTTCTCAACCGGGAAAGAATTATATGTTAAAGTTGATGCTTTCTCACGTTTCGCCTCAGCAAATAAAGAGAAGACAAACCATTTAGATCTTAATTTAGGAGGTAAGAAAATAGCCCTGCTTTCAAGCATTACTTATTCAGATTTTGGTGATCTTAAAATGGGGTCTGTAAGAAACCCCGATTATTGCAGACCCGAATATGCTATGCAGATAGGAGGCAAAGATTCAGTCATTACGAATCCTGATCCAAAATTACAGATCTACTCAGGTTATAATCAGATCAATACACTTAACAAACTAAGAATAAAACTATCTGAAAATATTGATCTGGTTTTTACCAATAATTTTTCAAGATTATCAGATGTTCCACGCTATGACAGACTTATTCAGTATAAATCGGGAAGGCTCAGGTATGGTGAGTGGTATTATGGGCCTCAATACTGGATGATGAACAGTTTTCAGGCTAAACTTAAAAATAGAAATATAATATATGATGAGGTGGTTATAACAGCTGCTCAGCAGACTAGTAAAGAGAGTCGTCATGACAGAAATTTTGGAGAAGATTTCATAAATGAACAATTCGATAAAGTAGGTATTTTATCATTAAATCTGGATTTTGACAAGAAATTAAAAAATGAGCATAACCTGCTTTATTTCGGTTTTGAATATATAAATAATGATATACGATCATCTGCCCGGTCCCGCAATATTTTTACAGGAGAACAGGTTTCTTCAGCCTCGCGATATCCTGATGGAAAAAACAGATACAACAGTACTTCATTATATACAGGATATAAGAATAATTTATCTGATAAACTGACTATTAATGCCGGAGTCAGATATAACCTTGTAACCCTTAACTCAAACATATCCGATAATTCATTTTTTAATGTCCCTTTCACCAGAATATCATTGTCAGATGAAGCGATCACTGGTGCTGCCGGAATGGTATTGAGATTAAAGAAAAAAATGCAGCTCAATTTTAACATCTCAACTGGATTCAGGGCACCTAACCTAGATGATGTTGGCAAGATTTTTGACCCTGTTGCAGGTATAGTAGTAGTCCCGAATCCTGACCTTAAATCAGAATATGCATATAATACAGACCTTGGCATATCAAAAGATTTTGCCGAATTTTTGCATATTGACATAACAGGTTTCTATACCAGGCTGAATAATGCAATGACCCGGCATGACTTTCTCTTTAATGGAGAAGATTCAATAATATATAAAGGAATTTTAAGCAAAGTTCAGGCAATCACAAATGCTACATATGCAAGAGTATATGGCATCCATATAAATATTCTGACTAATCTGAATCATTTTTTTGCAATCAGATCATCACTCGATTTTACAAAGGGCACTGAAAAAGGTAATATACCTCTCAGGCATGCTGCTCCTGTTTTCGGATCAACCCATTTAATTTTTGATCATCTGAAAATTAAAGCTGATTTATATTCAACCTATAACGGATCGAAAAAATTTAAACGGATGCCTCCAAGCGAAATCGACAAACCATATTTGTATGCAATGGATAATGAAGGGAATCCATGGTCACCCGGATGGTTTACGATTAACTTAAAAGTATCATATAACATTATGAAATGGGTTGTTATCAATGCCGGAGTTGAGAACATCCTTGACATACGATACAGACCCTATTCATCTGGTATAGTGGCCCCTGGAAGAAATTTCATTATCTCTCTAAGGGCTTCAATATGATAATCAAAAGTTAAGCTTCTTCAATAACTTTCCATCCGGTTGCTTCTGCCAGTGCCAGCACAGGATCTTTAAGATCTCCGTAGAATGTAACCCTGTGCCAACCCCATTTATCCCACATCGTGAAAAGCTTCTCAATATCCCCTACAGGTTCAGCACACAATTTGGTTCTGCAGGCTCTGTCGTCAGGATCATTATCAAGTGCCACAGCCTGATGGAATAATATCTCTTTTCTCTCCTGGTTAATTTCAAGTGTGGTAGTCATATAATTGACAGGAAGTATTGACTGAACAGATGCTCCGCTCCTGTCTTCAGAATGGGTCATTATTCTGAAAGGATTTGTTACTCCCTGTGGCCCGAAAACCTTGTTTGGGGCAACACAATGAGCATATATGATCTGGCGTTTTGAAGTATCAATAACCGGATCAGAAATGAATCCTGGTCTACCATCAGTCATAGTTGAAAATGCGAGCATAGTTGCTGTTGATCTGACATCGCATTCACATGCACCAACCAATCCTTCATTACATAATTCATGGAAACCTAGGCAGGGATAGGCATGTATATGTCCTCCGTAAAAACCTCCCAGGCAATTAACTGTTATGGCATTGGCTTCATGCTTTTTTAGTACTGATTTCATTCCCAAATACATAGCTGCTGAAGTGATTAAAGTCTCATCAGGGATATTAATTATCTCCAGGGCTGATTTTTTCCAGCGCTCAACAATTGCTGCCGACTCCTCTTTGTCTGCTTTACTCCATGCATTATTCACCTCTGAGAAAGGGATATATTCTAATGGAATACCCATAACAGGCTCAGCAATTTGTGAATTCTGATCTCTGACAGCAAGGATTTTTGAACTCCCGAGACGCCGGACAGTTTCTTCAGGAGATAATGATTTAATATTATTTGAAGTAAGGGCATATTCGCCTGCTGCTTTGGTATTTTTTAACCGTACCTGTGTTGTTGCAGCAACAAATTCAGATGGTGTTCCCCCTTTCTTAATTAGATTAAAACAACCAACTGCAGCTAATAGATCTTCCATATGTGAAGAAGCTACAAATCCGACATTAGCTGTATTTTCGCGAAGAAAAGCTGCGCCGTAACAGAGAAATCCACCGCTGCCACCAAACTGAAAATCAGCATAAAGAACCGGCTTTCCCGTTTTTGCAATTGTCTGAATAACCCTGTTCCAGCAATTCATCTGATATACAATATACCCATCAGTCATACCGTCACTGTCCGTGGCAACGATTTTTTCTGCATCCTCAGGCCCGGTAGCCAGGATAGGGACAAATTCGAAGTCAGGAAACTTTTTTGCCAGGGCTGTGTTAATCTGTTCCATAACAGGATTGAAATCAAAGCCGATATTCGGCCAGTCAGGCTGTGTCTGAACAGGTCCGTGCAACGAATAAAGAATCTTAATCCTTAATTTCTTGTTACCTGAACATGAAGTACTTACTAAACTCATAGGTGCTAATGCCACACAAACTGCACAGGCAGAACAAGATGAAATAAAGTTCCTTCTTGTCACACTTCGCACATTACTCATCTGAAGATTGGTCTGGTTTCCTTTAATTATTCTTTTCATAAGTAGCTAAAATTAAATGTATTTGGATGGATAGAGCTATACTATAATTATTTACTACGCGGGAACTGGCGACTCTGATCAGCAGATGATATATCATGCATATTTTATCAACTTTTCATATTCAGACAGTCGTATCGTTAATATGCCGTACCTGGAATACTAAATATCATAACAATTATTCTAAAGATAATTCATTAACAATATACCACAATCAGACTTTTACTATATCTAATAAATCATCATATATACCTGCTCTTGAATACATGATGAATAGTTTTACCCTTTATACGAAGTTAAGAAAAATATTTATGAGTATCAGTAATCGAACAAAAAGGTCCATAAATTTTGACTTCACCGGGTTCTTCTCCTTTTTGGTTCTCTTCAAACCCCGGACTCAGGAAAAATGAAGAATTAAATTTGGCGCTGCCAGGATCAATTTTCCCTCCGTCTCCTCTTCTGTTAAACTTCAGTGAAGCGATAGAGACGATGGAAAACAAATTGATTTCTATGCGGTTTAGAATTTATAATTACTGAATCCCGTTAGTCATAAAAACAATACCAAATAGAAAATTTTTTATTTAATATGAAACCTGGGGCTGGTTGAATAAAAACATAAAGGGAAACATCGTTTTTGGCACGCTATTTGAAAGTATGATTACACAGGCAATCTCGATCATATCCCTGAACCTTCAGGGCAGCCAGGTTCAAATCCTGGCTTTTATTTTATACTAAAATGACCTGTATCCTATAATCTTGCGGACTTCCCGAACAGTTTCTGAAGCACTTTCTCTTGCTTTTTCAGCTCCATTGGCAACAACAGTAGCCAGATACTTATTATCAGAAAGAATACTATTAATTTTATATCTTATCGGTTCAGTAAATCTGATAATATCCTCAGCCAGTTGTTTTTTCAAATCTCCATAACGGATCTCACAAGCAGAATGTTTATCTGTGAAAAATTTAACAGTATCAGGATCTGATACAACATTCATTATTGTAAAAAGATTTTTAACAGGTTCAGATGGTTCCTGTCCTGGAGATGTGGGACCTGTATCAGTTACAGCCCTCATAACTTTTTTTCTTATTTCCTGAGGAGTATCTGCGAGGAATACTCCGTTCCCTTCACTTTTGCCCATCTTACCCGTACCATCAAGTCCTGGTATTTTAACAAGTTGCTGTCCGAAATTATATGCATCAGGTTCAGGGAAAAAATTTACATCATACATCATATTGAATCTCCTGGCAAACCTCCTTGTCATTTCAAGATGTTGTTCCTGATCCTTCCCAACAGGTACCTTATTAGCCTTATGAATAATTATGTCAGCAGCCATAAGGACCGGATAAGTCAGGAGACCTGCATTGATATTATCAGGCTGTTTTCGTATTTTTTCTTTGAATGAAGTAGTGCGTTCAAGCTCCCCTACATAGGCATTCATATTAAGTAAAAGATACAATTCACTAACTTCAGGAACATCACTCTGAACGAAAATTGTTGCAATTTCAGGATCAATTCCGCAGGCCAGGTATTCTGCCAGAACCTGCTTTATATTTCCATGCAGGTCCTCAGGTTTTGGATGAGTTGTAAGTGCATGATAATCTGCAATAAAGAAAAAGCATTTATTCTCCCTCTGCATTTTCAGAAAGTTCTTTATAGCACCAAAATAATTTCCAAGGTGCAGATTTCCCGTTGATCTTATTCCACTTACAACTGTGTCCATTATACTCTTCAATAAAAATTCAACGCAAAGCTAATAAAAAAGGTGTAACGACGTAATGGAGCAAGTACTTAAAGGAATTTTTGATACCCTTTACCTACCGATGTACCTGCATGGTTTTGCGCCTGTGTTGCATTTTTTATTACCTTTGGCAGATTAAATAAATAAGGGCATGGAATCGACAAGGCAGAAAAAAGTATCACGGTTAATTCAGAAAGAGCTAGCCGACATCTTTCTTAGGAGAGGAAATGAATTCGCCCATGGGAAATTAGTTTCAATCACAAGAGTCAGAGTCAGTCCTGATCTTTCTTTTTCGAAAGTCTACATCAGTATATTTCCTGCAGCTGATCAGGAGGAGGTCCTCAGGTCTTTACAGGAGCATAGTTCAAAAATCAGATTCGATCTGGGGCAAAAAGTCAGATCGCAACTTAGGATTGTACCTGATATTGCATTTCACATTGATGATAGCCTCGACTATATAGATAAAATAGACAAGTTGCTGAAATCCTGATATATATGCAATACGAACCTATTAAAAGATCACTGGGGCGATTTTTTTCAGGGTCTCTCTTTTTGAGAAAAACTCTGTACTTTCTGCTTGACCTCCTTCTGCTTCGCACATGGCATGTAAAAAAAGCGTTACGTAAAATTGCCAGGACCTATACAGGTAATATAACTGTTCTGGACGCAGGTTCAGGATTTGGCCAATACACCTGGCGAATGAGCAAGATGAATGCAGGATGGAGTATAAAAGCGGTTGACATAAACAGTGAAGAGATTGAAGAGTGCACCAGATTTTTTAAAAAATCAGGCTTGTCAGACAGAGTAACATTTCAGATAGTTGACCTTACTAAACTTAATGAAACTGATACTTACAATATTATTCTCTCTGTTGATGTAATGGAGCATATTGAACAAGACATAAAAGTATTTCATAACTTCTTCAATTCATTAAAAACCAATGGAATACTTATTATTTCAACCCCTTCAGACAAAGGGGGATCTGACGTACACAACGACTCAGAAGAATCATTTATTGATGAACATGTAAGAGACGGCTACAGCATTGAAGACATAACAGAAAAGCTTACACTTGCCGGCTTCAGAGACGTTGAAGCCAGGTATACTTACGGAAAACCGGGCAATATCTCCTGGCGGTTATCAATGAAATATCCTATTAAGATGCTTAATATATCATATCTGTTTTTTATCATTTTACCTCTGTATTATGTTATTTTTTTCCCTGTTTCTATAGTCCTCAACATTTTTGACCTCTGCTTAACCCATAAAACAGGTACCGGTTTACTGGTCACTGCAAGAAAGTAAAGAAAGTGAAACTCTCATTATACATAGCAAAAAGGTATCTCTTCGCTAAGAAGTCCCGGAATGCAATCAATATCATTTCTGCTGTCTCAGTTGCTGGTGTTGCTGTAGGTACTATGGCCCTTATTATTATCCTCTCTGTATTTAACGGCCTTGAAACAATGGTAAGCGCTATTTTCAACACTTTTGATCCGGATATAAAAATAACTGCTGCTGAGGGTAAAACTTTTATTGCTGACTCATCCCAGCTTAACCTTCTGGCTAAAGTTGAAGGAATATCCTGCTATTCACTTGCAATTGAGGAAAATGCACTTCTTAAATATGGCGACAGGCAAACCATTGCAACAATAAAGGGAGTTGACAGTAATTATGCCAGTGTCACAAATATCGATAGTTCTCTGTGGGAAGGTGATTTTATCCTCAAATCTGATAACGGCAGACCATTTGCTGTTCCTGGTGTAGGAGTTGCCCAGTATCTAGGAATAAGGGTGAATTTTATAACTCCGCTGAACATATATGTTCCGCGAAGGACAGCCAGTACTAATCTCAATCCCGAGAATGCATTTAATAAAAAATTCATTTTCCCCTCCGGGATCTTTCAGGTCGAGAAAGAGTATGATTCAAAATATGTTTATGTCCCGATTGAATTTGCCCGTGAACTAACTGAGATTGAAAAAGGAGTAAGTAGTATTGAGATCAGGTTCACTGAAAATTCTGATCCGGGGAAAGTTCAAAAAAACATTAATAAAATCTACAATGAAGGTTTTATTGTCCAGAACAGGTTCGAACAACAGGAGATCTTTTATAAGGTAATGAGATCCGAAAGACTTGCTATCTTTTTTATCCTTTCATTAATAATAATCATTGCATCATTTAATATTATGGGGTCTCTTACCATGCTCATTATAGAAAAGGAGCGTGATATAGAAATATTAAAGAGTCTGGGAGCTGATAATAACCTGATCAGAAAGATTTTCATTTTTGAAGGATGGCTCATTTCAATTATAGGGGCTATCTTAGGCATCATATTGGGCTTTATGGTTTGCTGGCTACAACAGACCTTTGGACTTGTAAAACTTCAGAGTGAATCTCTTATAATGGATTCTTACCCTGTTGTA
>JFJP01013033.1_pt1 | contig 10541 bp, 13 predicted proteins | sample 431651 | NCBI WGS metagenome assembly JFJP01 (sample SAMN02602958, study PRJNA72255) | Microbial mat metagenome, whole genome shotgun sequencing project. | biome: fresh water; feature: sink hole; material: water; isolation source: purple microbial (photo- and chemosynthetic) mats found in... | reverse complement strand
CTCATTGTTCTACGCGGCGGCGGCGACCTTGCCAGCGGTGTGGCATTACGCCTGCATCGCACAGGATTTCAAGTGGTTATCCTTGAACTGGAAAAACCACTGGCGGTTCGGCGCACGGTTTCATTTTCAGAAGCGGTTTACGAAGGAGCACAAACTATCGAAGGCTCGACCGCGCGCCTCGTTTCGCCAGACCAAATTCAAGTTACGTTGGAAGCGGGGGAAATTCCCGTGCTGGTCGATCCACACGCAAATATTCTTCGCAATCAATTTCTGACCAGTCCCCAATCCACTTTTGTGGTGGATGCGCGATTGCTGAAAACCACACCTGAACCTTTGGGCGTAAACATTCCGCTTTATATCGGGCTGGGGCCGGGATTCAATGCCGGAGAGAATTGCCACGCTGTAATAGAAACCCGCCGCAGTCACACGCTCGGCAGAGTCTATTGGAGCGGAACCGCCCAAACCGACAGCGGCGAACCAGATGGCGACCACCGCCGTGTTTTACGCGCACCCCACGCCGGAATATTACTGGCTCATGCAGCAATCGGAGATCAACTGGAAGAAGGTCAATTAATTGCAGAAATTCAACCGCAGGATGGGAACGATAATTTCTCGATCCTTAGCCCGTTCCCAGGGATGTTGCGCGGATTAATCCGCCCTGAAATTCAAGTTGCCAAAGGCGTGAAGATCGGCGATGTAGATCGGCGCAACGACCCTGCCATGCATACGCTTATTTCAGACAAGGCGCTGGCTATCGGCGGCGGCGTGCTTGAAGTTTTACTCACATTTCTGAAGTCATCTGAAAAAAGCGCGTTTGTTTAACCTGCCAAAGATAATAGCAACTTCACAAGGCCTCTTTTGTAATTGCAGATAATTCAAAAGGCAGGAAATTTGAACTTTGTTGTTCAAATTTCCTGCCTTTTGTGGTTTTTAGATGTTGCTACTTCCTTTTGAGCATTTCGCGATCAAAAATGGAAGGGTTCGTATACAATCCTTCGCGAAGATAACCTCGCGCAATGTCTATATCTCTTGTAATTTGCTGGGTATCGTCATATTCAGAGTCGCAAAGCAAGACGCCCACGTTTGCTTTTAATCCCAGACCGTAGTCATTATTCTCCAGAAATTTTTTGAGGCTATCTCTAACACGTCCTGCGATTCTAAGCGGGGCTTCGGGGGTCGGGATTTCCTCTATCAGAGTTAGGAAATATTCGTCGCGCGGCGACCAGGCCATTGTGTCGGTTGGGCGCAGTGCAATTTTAAATTGATCTGCCATGTTGTGAAAAAATCCGTTCAGATCATCAAAATCCATTTTTCTCTTTAGTTCGTTGACCTGGGCTACATCTGCAAACAGAACCCCAAAACGACGAAATTCACTTTGCTTAATTCTTTCCAGTGAAAATGTGAGCCGTACAGTAAAAAAAGGCAGGGTGTACAAACCGGTGACAAGGTCGTGAACCGGCTCGTTCATTCCACCCTGGGTTGCCTGCAAACGTTGAACCAGGTTGCTTAATTGATTAATGTCTACGGGTTTATGTAAAAGCAAATCAGGTTCCACAGGAAGGCTGGCGGCATAAAGCGGGTAAGCGGTAATCACAACCACCGGAATATTGCGCATTCTGTCATCGGCGCGCATCCGCGTTAATATCTCTATGCCCGACATGCCCGGCAACTGTAGATCAAGCAATACAATGTTTGGCTGAAATACTTCAAGGCGATCCATTGCCTCTTTGCCGTCCAGCACAATTTCAGTATGATAGCCTGCAATATCAAGCACGTGGCGGAAAAGCGCCACGACATCACGATCGTCTTCAACAATAAGCGCAACTGGTTTGTTCATGCCCGCTACCTCTCGAATTAATTATGAAATAATCTCAACAATCAAAAAATAAACTCAATTGAATTATACAATCTTTAACTGAAATATTGACAACAAATTGCATTGCAAAATCAATACCCTAACTCACATAAGCGAAAAAGATTTAAGCGCGTTTCAGTTGAACTCTGCACGGCAAGGGGATTAAATTTTGACTTACAATAGCAGGCATGACCCTCGCACGCGCGCTAAGATTTCCCCCTAAACCAGTTCAAAAAAATCTGATTGCCAGTTTCGTTGGCGCGGGAGGCAAGACAACTGCCATTTTTCAACTCGCGCGCGAAATTGCAAACCGCAATTTGGTAATTGTGACCGCAACCACTCACCTCGGCGTATGGCAAATTCCGCTCGCGGATCATCACATAATTGCAAACGATTCGAGAAATGTTCAACTTCCAACCAAAGGCGTGATTCTCGTCACGGGCGAAATTGAAAATGAGAGAACAAAACCCGTAAACGACGCCACTCTAAACTGGCTATACGCAGAAACCAAATCCCGCAGTATCCCCCTCCTCATTGAAGCGGATGGCTCTCGCCAGAAACCGCTCAAAGCGCCTGCCGCACACGAGCCGCCCATTCCTAAATTCACAGATGCGGTTATTGTTGTAGCCGGACTCGGCGCATTGGGCAAACCGCTGACCGATGAGGTTGTTCAGCGCGCTGAAATATTTTCTGGTCTGAGCGGCTTGAAAATGAATCAAACCATCACGCCAGAGGCAATCACGCGGATGCTCACGCACTCGCAAGGCGCGCTGAAAAATATTCCAGCCCACGCGCGGCGGGTTGCTTTTCTCAACCAAGCCGACACGCCCGAACTGCAATCTACAGGCGGCGGTATGGCGCGCGAATTACTCAGTCACTTTGACTCGGTCATCGTTGGCAGGCTCAACGGTTCGGAATTTCAAACGTTTGAGCAAACCGCTGGAATTATTCTCGCCGCCGGAGAGGCAACGCGATTTGGCGCGCCGAAACAATTGCTGGATTGGAAAGGGAAACCCTTTGTGCGACAGGTTGCCGAAACTGCGCTAAAAGCGGGGCTTGAGCCTGTGGTGGTGGTCACAGGCTTTTGCGCCGCCGATACAGAATCTGCATTAAGCGGCTTGCCTGTAAAGATTGTCCACAATTCTGAATATCAACAGGGACAAAGCACATCCATCCGCGCGGGCTTGCAGTCGCTTTCGGGTAAGGCTGGCGCGGCAATTTTCCTTTTGGCAGATCAACCACAAATTCCAGCGGATGTGATCGGCGCGCTGGTTGAATCGCACGGGCAAAAAATGCAAGCCATTCTCGCGCCGTTGGTGTTGGATGATCGCCGCGCCAACCCTGTGTTATTTGACCGCGAAACCTTTGCCGATCTCATGCAACTGACAGGCGACATGGGCGGGCGCGGCATCTTCGATAAACATCGCGTGGAATATCTTCCGTGGCATGACGAAGTTTTATTATTTGATGTAGACAAGCCCGAAGATTATCAAAGGTTGAAGGAGATGGAATGAATATTTCCGCTGTGATTCTCGCCGCTGGAAAATCCACGCGCATGGGACAGCAAAAACTGTTGATGCCCTGGGGAAATACCACCGTACTGGGAAAGGTGATTGAGACCCTGCAAGCCGCAGGAGTCGAAGACATCATCGTCGTAACAAATTCAAAAATTGCGCCACAAATAAAAAGTTACGAATTTCGAGTTGCAATCAACGATGGCGGCGAGATGCTTGAATCAATTCAAATTGGCTTGCAAGCGCAAAAACCAACAGCCGAGGCTACGCTCATTTGTCTCGGCGACCAGCCCCAGGCGGAGGAAAGAAGCGCGCGGAGTGTCTGTGATGTGTTCCGTGAAAATCAATCTGGCATTGTCGCGCCAAGTTATCAAATGCGGCGCGGACATCCGTGGTTGATTGCAAGAGAATTTTGGGGTGAGGTTTTGCAATTGCGCGCGCCTGAATCCGTGCGCGACTTTCTGAATTTTCACAAAAATGATATTGTTTATGTGGAGCACGACTCTCCCAGCATCTTACAAGATCTCGACACTCCTGAAGATTACTTGAAATACAAGCCATAACGTGTTATTGTAAATATAACAAAGGAGGTTGCCATGTCTGACATAACTTTGATCGCTGAAGATATTATCAATACAATGCAAGCAATGGATGAGGCCTACCACGCCACACAAGTGTTGCGCGAAAAAACAGACTACGTCGCGTTTGACACCTTCCGCGTCAAGATGAGCGAATTGGAAGAGCGTCTTAGCAAACTCAAAATAGTGCTGGATAACGAAGAAGCGTTTGCGATGGACGAACTGGCAGATGCGCTTAGCATGGCAAATACCGGTCATCGCGCAGAATACCGCAAAACACCGCGCATGAATGATTGAGGTTATGCTCGGTTACGCTGAAAACGAGATCTATATTGCCATTCCATCGGATTGACAAGCGGACTTACAACAGATAAACTCGCCCCATTCGAAATTTGGAGCGAGTACATGAAATATTTTATTATTGTGAATCCGACCTCGGGTCATGGGCTTGGAGAAAAGTCCATTCCGCAAATTGAATCCAGCCTGCGCGAAAGCGGGCTGGATTTTACATTGGTACGTACCGAGCGCATGTGGCACGCCGCAGAGTTGGCAGAAGGCGCGGCATGTGACGGCTACGATGTGATCGTGTGCGCAAGCGGCGATGGAACAGTTAACGAAGTCATTAATGGAATTATGCACGCAAAAAAAGCCGGTCACAATGGTGTTGCATTCAGCGTGCTTGGCATTGGCACAGGCAACGACTTCGCGGGCGGTACTGGAATTCCCACCAACTTAAACGATGGTTTGAAAGCGCTGGTCGCAAACAAACGCAAAACCATTGATATTGGAATCGTGAAGGGCGGCGATTATCCCGAAGGCAGGTATTTTGGAAATGGCATTGGCGTGGGGTTTGATGCGGCAGTTGGCAACGAAGCGGTCAAAGTCCGCTGGGCGCGCGGCTTGCCCGCGTATCTGATCGGCGTGATCAAAACTGTTTTTCTGTATTACAGCCCTGCGCACGTTGAAATTATTTTGGACGACAAGGAAACCATCAACCAGGTCTCGCTGATGATCTCGGTCATGAATGGCAGACGCATGGGCGGCGGTTTCAAAATGACTCCCGAAAGCAAGCCGGATGATGGCTTATTTGATCTGTGCATCGCAGAGACTGCGTCGAAGGGGCGGATTATGATGCTTATCCCCCACTTCCTGCGCGGCAGTCAGGCAACCCAACCCGAAGTAAAGATGCGACGCGCCAAAAAAGTTTCGATCAAATCATTTGATAAAACATTCCCCGCGCATGCAGACGGGGAGTTCATCTGCCTCGAAGGCAAAGAGTTGACGCTTGAACTGCTTCCGCTTGAGTTGGAGATTATCTGCGACTGAGAAAAACATACATGCAACAGGAAAAGACTTAAATGAACTGGCTGATTAATTTTATTATTCGAGTGTACACACGCATTACCTGCCGCATTGATGCGCCAGACCTGAATAAAGTTCCGATGCAGGGACCGTTGATCGCAATCTCCAATCACACAGGTCAAATCGAAGTGCCTTTGATCTTTGCCCACCTGCAACCGCGTCAGTTAACGGGTTGGGCGAAAGTTGAATCTTGGGATAACAAATTTTTGAATTGGGTCTTTGGCGTGTGGGGCATGATCCCGGTGCGGCGCGGCGAAGCGGATATGCACGCCCTCAAAGCGGCATTACGCGCGCTGGAAAAAGGTCTAATCTTTGGCATTGCCCCCGAAGGCACAAGAAACTACAACGGAATATTAAGACGCGCCCTGCCAGGCGCGGTGACGGTTGCCCTGCACACAGGCGCGCCCATCATTCCCATAGCGCATTGGGGCGGCGAGAATTTCATGAAAAACCTAAAACGCTTCAAGCGGACGTGGGAGAGCCGTTTAAGTTAAATGTTAAAGGGTTGAAAGTGACTGGGGAAATGCGCCAGGAAATTGTGGATGACATGATGTACGAAGTTGCAAAACTAATGCCTGAGGAATATCGCGGTGAATACAGCGATGTGAGCAAGGCAAGCGGAAAGTATATTTTAAAAATAGATTGAAAATGTGCGGCTCGTGATCCGTATGCGGATTATGCCATGACACAAAATACTTCAAAATGGAAGATCGGGCTGCTGGTTTTTGCAATTATTTCCCTTTGCGCATGGGGCGGTTTGAGTTGGTTCATGCGAGACGCTCCATCGCCTGCACAAATTTTGGTCAAAACCAAATCACCGGCGGTATCGGACAAGCCAACGCCAGATACTGTATCCAACCCAGTTCCTGTCATTGGATCAACCATGATCGGCGCAGATGGCGCGACTCTTGTGTATGTGCCAGAGGGTGCGTTCACAATGGGGAGCGACGGCAATTTGGATGAACAACCTGTTCACAAAGTAAGCCTGAATGCCTTTTGGATTGATCAAAATGAAGTGACGAATACATTATTTTCAGCCTTCGTTGACATAACTGGTTATCAAACGGATGCGGAAAATTTGGGGTGGTCTTACGCGTGGGATGATCTCAATTGGTCGAAAACAATCAAGGCAGATTGGAAACATCCAAACGGAGCAGACAGCAATATATTGGACAAAGAGGAACATCCCGTAGTTCAAGTTTCGTGGAATGACGCCGCTGCCTATTGCCAATGGGCAGGCAGAAGATTGCCAACCGAAGCAGAATGGGAAAAAGCCGCGCGTGGCACAGATCAACGTGACTACCCGTGGGGAAATGAAACGCCCAACGCCAATCTGCTGAATTTCCTTAATGACATTGGCGACACAACAGGAGTTGGCAGTTATCCAAATGGAGCCAGTCCATACGGGGCGTATGATATGGCTGGAAATGTTTGGGAATGGGTAAATGACTGGTATCGGAGTGATTACTACGCCGCCATTGAAGATAATGCGCCCCCGCAAGGTCCTGCATACGGTGATGGTCGGGTTTTGCGCGGCGGCTCGTGGATCAATTACTACAGCGTTGTGCGGTCAGCAGACCGCAGTTGGAGCAACCCAATGTTCAGTTTTAGTAGTTACGGTTTTCGCTGTGCGTGGGGCATAGTTCCATAATTTTTATTTCAAAAAGAGCCTGTGTGAAAAATTCACACAGGCTCTTTTTTATAATTTCATTTGATAGGCGTTCGTTTCGCGTTTCTTGAACCCCACCCGCAGATACAATCTATTCGCGGCTTCGCGCATGGGGTTGGATGTGAGCGTGATGTTCTTTGCGCCTTTTTTCCGCGCGAGATCAATGGCGTATTGCATCAGGGCTTCGCCGATGCCCTGTCCGCGAGCGGAATTATCCACGATAACGTCTTCGATGATGGAGCGGATGCCGGTGGGCACGCGGTAGACGGCGAGCGTGAGCGCGCCAACAATTTGTCCGTCATCACTGCGGGACACCATCAGCGTGGATGATGCGTCTCGGACGAGATCAGCCAGGTCGTTAAGCGAAGGCGGCGGGTTGTTATTCGTCAACTGGGGAACAAGGCGCTGGAATGCTTCGTAGAGTTCCTGATCCGCCTGAGTCACGATTTCAATTTTCATGGGATTTTTTGGGGAGGACGCTCAACACAAGATAATACGCGACATAGATGAACGAAACCCATACGACCCATTTCGGCTGGTTGGGATATTGAACCAAGCCCCAAATGCCGATTGCGCCATAAAGATAAGTAAGCGCGAGTGTGAGCGTTCGCAAATAACTATTGCGCGATGGGTAAATATATTTTATGGGGACGAACACCAGCACGTTGAACAGCATTAAAAATCCGAAGTTGACCCATTGCGGCAGGTTCATTAAAAGCATATAAAGCGCGGCGACGTTCCAATAGGATGGAAAACCCTTGAAGTGATGATCGTCGGTCTTGGCGTCAGATTGCGTGAATTGATAGGCTGAGGTGATCAGGATGGCGCAAGCCGTAAACAGCCGCACAGACTCAGGCAAAAGGTCAGCCTTGATTAGGAAGATGACCGGCACAAGCACATAGTTGAGGTAATCCAAAATATTATCGAGGAGCGCGCCATCAACTCCGCTGGCGTATTTTTTTACATCTGCCCAACGCGCCAACATGCCGTCGAAACCATCCACCAGCATGGCGACGATCATGTAAATGATCATCGCTTTGTATTTGCCTTCGAAAATGGCGAGAATGCCAAGCAACCCCCATATTGCGCCGGTGGCAGTGAAGAGATGCACGCCATAGGCGGCAATCGAGCGCAGAAGATTGGGTCTTTCATTGGTTGTGTCTGATGCAGTCATGGCGGTTTCCTTTATCGGTTGGAATTTCTCCTTATTTTAATCGCAAATACGCTACCACGCCGCGATGATCTGAATACCCGTCTGTTCTTGCGATGTGCGCGGACAAAACATCCCAATCTTGCGAGGCGAAGATGTAATCAATCCGCACCAACCATTCGGGAACGTACAAGCCGAAAATCTGAATGCGGCTTGTGCCGGGTGACTTGTTGCCGGGGAAGGTGTGTCCCAGCCCAAAGCCGGCCTCTGCCCACGAGTCCTGCAATCCCGCGTTGACAAGGATTCTGTAGGCGTTGTTGAATGAAACATCATTGGCATCCCCTGCAACAATGGCAGGGACGGGGTATTTCTCCACAAATTGATTAATGCGGTTTGCGTGTATTTCTCGCGACTGGGAGAGTTTATCAATCAGCCCCGAATTCACAATAACGGCGGGCACTGTGGGACGCATGTGAAAATTAAGTACATGAACTGTCTGCCCGTTCCAATTCAACGCCAGCGGAATTGGCGTTCCCACCCAGGATTCCCCAAGATCGTGGTCAATCGGCTCAAACGGATATTTGCTGATCAGGCTCATCCCCAGCGGCACGTCAGACGGGTCGTGAATTTGGTACGGGTATTCGTCGAGCATTTCTGTCTGGAGATATTCCGCCATTGCAAAACTGGTCTCCTGCATGAAAACGATGTCCGCATCCTCCTCGCGGATGACATCCGCGACTTTGGAAACATCGGGCGTGTAAACCAGCATGTTGTAGGTCATCACCTTCAACACATCTGGCGAAGATGGGACGGGTTTCTGTTTGGGGATGAAAAACTTCCCGAAGGTGACGGCAAAGAAAACCAGCGCAACCAGCGAGGCAACTTGAATCCTTCGGACGCGGAGGAAAGTCCCAGCCAGCGCGAAGGGAATCAACAGCAGGAAAATTTGAAAAGCAAACATATTTACCAGGCTGATCAGGGCAAGGCTTCCGTGGGTGAAGGTCAGCAGGGCATACCAGAGGAAGAAGAAGGCAAAGACCAGATCGCTGGCGGCGATGAGAAATGCGCGGGGAGAAAGTTGGATTTTTTGTTTCATGGCTGGGAATTATACGGGAAAGATGGGACGGGAAAAGCCTGACGGGGTAAAATAAATGCATTGACACGACGTAACACCCATAATCACGGAGGGAATCTCATGACCCAAACACCCCAAAAAAACGCACTTGACCGCATTCGCCAAGCCGCCAACAGCGGAGCAGAATCCCTTGACCTTTCCGATTTATGGTTAACTTCCCTGCCGCCTGAAATCGGGCAACCCACCAATCCCGCGGCGATTAATCGCCTGCTCAATACATGGAAATCCTGCGGATTAACTTTGCTTTTCTCGGCTACTTCTTATTAAGAAAACCTATGACCTATTGGCGTCTCCACTATCATCTCATCTGGGCGACTTTTGAACGCCAGCCGACTCTCACAGGGGAACGCGAGAAGATGTTTTACGGTGTGTTATACAAAAAGGCGGAAGAGTTGGGTATAAAGATTCACGCCGCTGGAAACGCGGATGACCACGTTCACGTGGTGGCGTCTATTCCGCCGAAATTATCGGTAGCAGATTGTATAAAACATTTCAAAGGTGCGAGTTCATTTGCCATCAACCACATGCCCGCCAGCGACGGTCAATTCAAATGGCAGGAAGGTTATGGGGCGTTGACGATTGGTGAGCGCTCGCTGGAGACCGTTATGGCATACGCCGCCAAACAAAAAGAACATCACAAAGAACGGAATTTGCTCTCAGTGTATGAGAGAATTGACGAAGAATGAAAATAATATTGCTGCCTTATCCGTCGCGGATAAATCCGCACATCGTCAACCTCGCGGCGATAAATCGCCTGCTCAATACATGGAAGCCCTGTGGGCTAACAACAAGTCGGCTTCAGCCGACTTCCACGAACTGAGGCGGAGATTTATCTCCCGCCGTACCCGAGGAAACACCCCCATGCCCCCAACACCCGAACAAACCGCCCTTGACCTCATCCGCCAAGCCGCCGACAGCGGAGCGGAATCCCTTGACCTTTCCAATTTAGGGTTAACTTCCCTTCCGCCTGAAATCGGTCAACTCCCCAACCCCGCGGCGATAAATTGCCTGCTCAATACATGGAAGCCCTACGGGCTAACAACGAGTCGGCTTCAGCCGACTTCCATGCCCTGAGGCGGAGATTTATCTCCCGCCATACCCCGCCCGCCGATTCCCCTCGACCACCGAAGGAACGCCAATGACCAACACCTCCTACCAAACCGTCCTTGACCGAATCCGCCAAGCCGCCGACAGCGGAGCGGAATCCCTTGATCTTTCCAAATTAGGGCTAACTTCCCTGCCGCCTGAAATCGGGAAACTCCCCAACCCCGCGGCGAT
>JFJP01012994.1_pt1 | contig 10541 bp, 4 predicted proteins | sample 431651 | NCBI WGS metagenome assembly JFJP01 (sample SAMN02602958, study PRJNA72255) | Microbial mat metagenome, whole genome shotgun sequencing project. | biome: fresh water; feature: sink hole; material: water; isolation source: purple microbial (photo- and chemosynthetic) mats found in... | reverse complement strand
ATTATACGACATCAAATTTGGGCTTTACGGATATAGCCCTACTCTACTTCGAATCTGGTCAACCACCGAATACTGCCGCACAAGGGCAGTTATACCCACACATATTACCGGGTAAAATTGACCTGTCACCGGCGTCAACCCCAACCGGGGGAACAGGGAACCCTCGCATTATGACCGACCTTGCCCTCATTCAACAAACGGAACAATCGCTTGCGGCGCTGAAGACTTTTGCTTCGCAAAGTAATAACAAACAACTGCTGGATCACATCCAGCGGTTGGAGACGGCGTTGGGCGTTTTGACCACGGCGGGCGGCTCAATTTCGGTGGGAGACATCAGCGGCTCGACGGCGGTGGCGATTGGGCATGACATCAATATCATCATCAACCAGGTTTTACCTCCTGCGGTGAAGCAGCCTTTGGAGAATGTGCAAAAGCAATGGAGCGCTGCTCATCTCGAAGTGCGCAAGGCAGTGGAACGCAGCCAGGGCGGACATGTCTTCCTCAGTTACACCCGCGCGGATATGGACATCGCCTTGCAGATTCGCCGCGAACTCGAAGCGGCGGGACACACCGTCTGGCAGGACCTGACCGCCATCAAGGGCGGCGACGAGTGGATCAAATCCATCGAGCGCGGCGTGGAGCGTTGTTACGCGCTGGTGACCGTCGTCTCGGAAGCGTCGCAGAAGAGCGAGTGGGTGCAGATCGAATACCTGCACGCCAAGCGGCGCGGCAAGACCATCATTCCCATCAAAGTAGACGAGAGCGAGATTCCCACCCTCATGCTGGTGATGAACGTCGTGCATGGACATCCCGATTTGGAGGCGGGCATCGCGCAGTTGCTGGCATCCCTGCCTGTGCCTTCGGAGATTCAGCCCGAAGCCAGTGATCGCCGCGCGTTGGAACTGCGCTATCTCGATAGTCTGTTGCTGGAACACAGCGTCTGGCAGGAGGTGTACACGCCGATGGCGGGCGTGGGACAACTGCGCGCGCCAAAGGAACGCAAGACTTTGGGCGTGAAGATGAAGACCGCGCCCACCACCATTGACGTGGGCTATTTGGGACGCAAATTTACGCAGGACGATGACTGCGAACTGCGCGGCGAGGCGGAGCCGAAAAAGTACGAAGCGGACGTCACGCCCGCCATCGAGGAAATGCGCCAGTTGGTGATTTTGGGCGAACCCGGCGCAGGCAAGACCACAACGCTGTGGAAGATTCTTTCAGACCATGCCCTGCGAGCGCGCGAAGACCCCAAAGCCCCATTGCCTGTTTTGGCGCGGCTCGGCGCGTTGGGCGCGGATGGACTGGAACATGTCATCAAAACCCAGTTGGGCGCGCTGGCAGTTTTTTATGACGACCTCCTGCGCGAAAAACGCCTAGTCTTTTTGCTGGACGGCTTGAACGAAATGACCGCCGCCCACCGCGAATCCAACCTGCAAGAAATCAGGAAACTAAACGAACACTGCCGCAGGGAAAAAATGCTGCTGGCTGTGACCTGCCGCGAGTTGGATTACGCGGGCGCGTTGGACTTGAACCTGTCCGGGCGCGTGACCATCCAGCCGCTCGACCCGCTACGCATTCGCCGCTTTGTGAACGGCTACCTCGAGGAACCCGGCAAGGGCGATGAACTCTTTTTGCAACTGGCTGATATGCAAGACGTGTGGAAAAAGTGGGAAGGGGCTGGGGCTTCGCTTGAATTATTCTGGACGTCAGAAGATATTCCAAAAGAAAATCCAAATGTTTACAGCCGCACTACAGGCGATGATGATAAGCGATGGAAGGCGTTAGTTCACGAGCATACAGTACCCACGCGCAGCATGATGGCGCTGGCGGCGAATCCCTATATGCTTTTCATGATTACGCAGGTCTTCACGCAGGTGGGCGTGTTGCCGCCCAATCGTGGGTTGTTGTTCCAATCTTTTATTGACTACCTGCTTGAAAAGCGCGAGCGGCTTGCTTCTGAGCAGGCGACCCAACTCAAGACCCGCCTGGCAGACCTGGCTTATGCCATGCAAGCCGAAGGCGAGGGCACGGCATTTACCCTTGAACAGGTAATGGCGAATTTGAAGGATGAGCAGGTCTTGTATCACGCCCGCAGCGCCAGTTTGCTGGCGGGCGGCGACCAAATTCGCTTTACCCACCAACTCTTGCAGGAATATTTCGCGGCGCACCGCCTGCAAGCCCTGATGACGAACACGAAAGCGGAGGCGTTATTTCCCAAAGAAAAATGGTGGGAGCAGCAGGGTTGGGAAGAGACTTTGATTTTGTTGGCAGGCTTGTACAGCGACGACTGCGCGCCCGTGGTCGAGTGGCTGAAAAACGCCCAGCCCGAAGTCGCCGCGCGTTGTATCGTCGAGAGCGGGGCGCATTGTCCTGATGAAACGTTATCCCGCTTGCGCGAACAGTGGCTGCCGCGTTTGACCGACCTGAAGAACGATCCATCGCCCAAAGCGCGCGCCGCGGTGGGAAGGGCATTGGGACGCCTGCAACTTAACAGTGAACCGCTCGATAATCGCAAAGGCGTCTCCGTCTTCTCCCCTCTCCTTTTAGGAGAGGGGTCGGGGGTGAGGTTACTGCCCGATATTGAATGGGTGGAAATTCCTGCGGGAAAATTCACCTATCAGGAAAAAGAACAGCTGCATGAAGGACTCTTCTTCGTCGCGCGTTACCCCGTCACCTTTGCGCAGTTCCAGACATTTTTGGACGACCCGCAGGGATTCGTGGACCCGCGCTGGTGGGAAGGGTTATCGGCTGATGATGAGCACAAATGCGCCCCAGACGAACAATGGTTCAAGTTTTATAACCACCCGCGTGAGCGTGTTTCATGGTATTACGCGGTTGCCTTCTGCCGCTGGCTGACAGAGAAAATTAGGACATACCCGCAGCTCCTGCCGCAGAAACTGGCAGGGATGAGTGGTTGCGAGATTCAATTGCCCACCGAATGGCAGTGGGAAAAAGCCGCGCGTAATCCTTCAACAAGCTCAGGAGATGGACGCGAATATCCCTACAGAGGAAAATTCGACGCTGATAAAGCAAATACGGTTGAAACAGGGATTGGACAGACCAGCGCGGTAGGCATCTTCCCACAGGGCGCTTCGCCTTATGGTGTGTTGGAAATGAGCGGCAATGTTTGGGAATGGTGTTTGAATGAATACAACGACCCGGAAAAGATTGATGTGAGTGGTACTGCCAACAGGGTGGTGCGCGGCGGCTCGTGGGACCTCAATCAGGTCAGCGCGCGCGCGTCCTTCCGCTACGACGCCGACCCGGACTACCGTTTCGACTACAGCGGTTTTCGTGTGGTTGTTCGTCCTCCGGAAGGACAAGGATGAAAGATAAAGGATGAATGATGAAGGCGGAATGATGAATGCAGAATACAGAATGTGGGTTAGCAATCTCTAAAAACACCCCCGCCAGACCGCCGTTATTTAGCCGATAAAGCGCCGATATTCCGCCGATAAATGATAGCGGCGGGATTTGCGCGCGGAGTCGCCAATTTCCAGCCAGCCTACTTCCGTCCATTCAGTGAGCAATTCCCTCGCCTGCCGCGCAGATAATCCCAAGGCATTGGCAACATCGTTTGCGGTGATTGTTTCCCGTCTGGAAAACAAGCCAAGCACAATTCGCGCGCGGCGGTCTAATTTTCTCAGCGCTTGATCGGAGTTTTCGTTTGGGGTCAATGAACGTTCCCGGACTTCGCGCGCGACAGATTCAAAAACAGCCGCCATGCCCTTGATGAAATATTCCAGCCATGAGGTCATTTCGGCGAAGGCGCGTCCCTCGTAATAATTATGGTCAGGGTGGAGTTGCAGCGCGTTGTAATAGCCATCCAGGTCGCGCGCATAAAACTCTTCGAGCGCATAGAATTTTCCCAGGTCGTATCCGCCGCGATATAACAGCCATGTTGCCAGCGCGCGCGCTGTCCGCCCGTTACCATCGTAAAAGGGATGGATGGTCACGAACTGATAATGGGCGATTCCCGCAACGGCAGGGATGGGCTGTGTCTTTTCGCTTTGTTCGATCCAGTGGACGAGTTCCTTCATCAACCCGGCAACATCTTTGGCTTCGGGGGGCAGATAAACAATCCCGCCGCTGCTGTCGCGGATGACGTTCTGCCCGTCGCGGTAGGGCGTGCCTTTGCGCTTGCCGCCATAGATCAGCGCGTGCAACTGACAGATTCTTTCCTCTGTGACAGGCTTATTTTCATCCACCCACTTTTCAACTTGAGCCAGCGCCTGAAAATAATGCTTGACTTCCAATGTATCGCGCTCGCGTCCGGGGAAATTCCTGCCTTCCAGCGCAACCTGTCCCGCCTCTTCCAGCGTCAGGCGATTGCCCTCAATGCGCGTGGAAAAATGCGTGGAACGCACCCGCGCCTGCAACCGCAAATCTTCCATAACCAACGGCGGCAGTACAGTCAACCCCACCTCTGCCCGCGCCCGTTCTATGATTTGCAAATCGCGAACCATCTCCGCTGTGAAGGAAAATTTGTACGTCATTGCGTTAAGTATACCCCGCGCGGTCATGTTTCACCCCTGATTTTCCTGATTGGTTAAGTATACCCCGCGCGGTCATGTTTCACCCCTGATTTTCCTGATTGACTTGATTGCCATGATGGACGCGGCTCTAATCATGGCAATCCCATCATCCTGCTAATCATGGTTAAGACCCTTCCATTCCCGCAGGACGAACAACAAGCCGAAAACCATAAAAGTTGTTACGGATGTCCGGGGCGTAGAGGTTGCGGGAGGACACGCGCGTGTGGACTAGATCGTCGCGCCACGAGCCGCCGCGCACCGCCCGGGGGTCTTTACTGCTCAATCCATTTTTTCCCGGGTTGCTGTATTCATTCAAACACCATTCCTGCACGTTACCGCTCATGTCTAACGCGCCGCATCCGGCTGCGCCTGCAAGGTACATACCGACAGCCGTTGTGCGCGCCAATCCGCACTTCGAAGTGTTGGCTTTGCTTCCATTCCATTCCGCGCCCCAGGGGTATGCATATTCTTTGTATCCGCCAGTCGCCGCCCATTGCCATTCCCATTCGGTCGGCAGGCGCAAGCCGGTGAAGGCATCCAGAGTTTTCGAATCCAGTTCTATCGGCAGCGTTGACAGACTCAAACGCGCGCTCAGCCAGCGGCAGAAAGCAACTGCGTCGTACCACGAGACATTCTCGCGCGGATGATTGTAAAATTTGAATTTCTGTTCACCGGGTTTGCTCTTTCTGTCTTCATCGGCAGATAACCCTTCCCACCAGCGCGCATCTTTGAAACCGTCCTCTGCTTCTATAAAGGACTCGAACTGTCTGTACGTGATCGGGTACTTGGCTACGTAGAATGGTTGCGTCTTGAAGGTTCGCTTTTCAATTTGAATCGAACCGCCATCTACTTTTTGCCAGACAATATCAGGCAAGCGAACGTGTTCTGTTTGAATCGAACCGCCATCTACTTTTTGCCAGACAATATCAGGCAAGCCAACGTGTTCTGTCTTATCACCCCACAGGCGTATCTCTCCCGCGCGTAATGCCGCAATACCTTTCGCTCCTTCTTCTGCACGCAAAGGCAAAACGCCGTTCACTAATCCCACGCTGGGGCGCGGGTCGCCCAAGGTATCCAAGCGTTCCCCGATCCACGAACGGCGGCGATGGGAAGTATTTGGATTCTCGATTTCTTCCCACAGACGTTCCACTTCCAAGCGGATGAATTCCTTTTCATGTTCATTCCAATCCGGTTCCAGTCGCTTTTGCATTTCGTATACGGGCTTCAATCTTTCGTCGAGCCACAGGTACTCGGGTTTGCGTCCATGCTTGCCCCACCACTCGGCTGCGGTACGCACCTGCCGCAACAGAATCAAATCATCCTGCGCTTCTTCGATCCACGCCTTCAAATTATCCCAACTGCGGAAGAGCGCCTCATGCGCCACTTCCACCAAGGCTTGATTCTCTGCGCCGCGTGAAGTCACCAACAACCGCGCGTTGATCAATGCCTGTACCAGTTCACGGCTGGCGTCGTCGCGTTCCACTTGTTCCAATGGCGCGCGTTTGCGCGTGGCGGCTCCGCTTTCGTCCACCTCTAACAATTTGCGGAAGACGCGCGGCAACGTTTTCTTTGCTTCCTCGGAAAGTTTCTCAAAGGTTTCCTGCGCGCGCGTGCCAATCGCGCCCTGTACGCCGCCAAAGGATTGATACGCCCACACGGTCAGTTTGCCGTCTCTGCCCGAAGCCTTGTGCAACTGGTCGAGCGCAAACGCCATCAACGCCAGCGCGCCGGGGTCGGAGCCGGTATCTTTGAGAATGCGCTGCGCGAGGTCGCTTTCATATTCCAACACGGCAGCCTGCGCAGGCGCGGTGATCATCTCGTACAGTTCCAACGCGCCGGGCGCGCTCAACGCGAAACTGCTGTCAATATTGCGATTGATCAGCCGCGATAGAACCGGCGACTGGACGCAGCGTTGATAGAAGTCATCGCGCAGGGTGGCGACGGTCAGAATGTGCGGCGAGTTCGCGGCTTCGCTGATGGCGGATTGGAATTTTCCGCGCAGGGACTCATCCGTCACGCGCGTGAAGGACTCCTCGAACTGGTCAATGACCAGCACGGCGATGGAGTCTGCGCCCAGACCTTCTTCCAGGATTTCGCGCAGCGCGGAGCGATTCTCCCGCAATTGGGAAGCGGTCGCGCGGAACTTCAATCCCGCCAATGATTGCGCCAACACCTCGAACGGATCGCCCTTGCCGAACGCGTCCGGGGTGAAAAGGATAATCTTCCAGTTCTCGCTGCCGGGAAACGCGCCTGCGCGCAAACGCGGAATCAATCCCGCGCGGACGAGCGACGACTTGCCCGAACCCGAAGCGCCCACCACCATCAGAAAGCGGCAGTCCGGTTTGGAGAGGCGGGCAAGCAGTTGATCCGTCTCCGCGGCACGCCCAAAGAAGACCGGAGCGTCCGCCTCGTCGAAAGCGCGCAAACCGGGGAAGGGCGACTTGCCCCGCGTCCATGCTGGTAGGTCTTTCGCCGTTGGTTTGCCAAGCGCGTTCAGCAGTTCCTTCAATTGCGATACCAACGCTTCGGGGACATTGCTCTGATGAATGGCGATGTCAATCCCGTTGCCGATGGCAACCGCCGTGCTGTTGCTGATATTCCCCACGCTGATTGATCCGCCTTCCGCGATTTTCCCTTCCATCGCGCTGACAAGATCGAGCAGGGCGTCATCGCCGCTCTTTTCGGCGTGCGCGCGCAAATCTTTCAGAAGGCTTTGAACACCCATCATTTCCCTTTCTCCGCTTTGGCGCGTTCCGCCACTTTCTTGAAGACCGTGCTGATTCCCTTGATGGGATTGGTGAAAGTATCCACCGCCACCTCCAAAATATCGGGAGCCATGTTACCCAAGTGGTCAAACCACGTCTGGACTTTGCCTTCGTCCGCGTCTTCGCCCTTTGCCGCTTCTGATTCCAACCCTTGAACGGCGGTTTGCGCCATCGCCTTTTCGGGACTCTCCGGCTTGGCTTGTACCGCCTGTAATAGAGTTGAAAAGGCTTGTGCGATTTCCTCCGCTGAAGCGCCCTGCGTCACCGCGATTCGATTGCCTTTGCCGATGGCAACATTGGAACTGTCCTTGATGTCGCCCACGTGAATCGAATCCCCATACTGACGCTGCCCGCCGATCTGCTGCCCGTCGCCGATGGACGCGCCCACAATCACACCGCCTTTTTCAACGCTGTCTATCTTTTGTGTGGTCGTGCTTTTGGCTGGCAGTTTATCGCCATCCAAAACCTGACCCACTACCGTCCCTTTGACCCTCCCAACTTCCTGCTTGACAGAGATGTTCGTTTCGGTTGAGATGGGCTTGCCGCACGACGGGCAGAACTTGACTTTCTTCGATACTTTGGATTTGCAGTTTGGGCATTGCATAAAAATAATTCCTTTCCACAGGTGACATCGTTTTGCCTATTTTGCTTTGCTGCGAGAGTGTGCGATGCAAGTACCTTTCATAATTCAACCTTCATCATTGCATTTTCGGAGGACGCACAACCACACGAAAACCGTAGTTATTGAGACGGTCGTACGGATAATAGTAGCTACGGTAGGATGCGCGCGCAAAGTCTTGACGGTTGAACCACGAGTCCCCGCGCGCCACCCGGTGGTCAGTACCTTCTAGATTTTCACGCCCATCATCAGCCTTATATGGGTAGGGCTTGAACTTCGAGCATGTCCATTCCCATACATTTCCAGTCATGTCCGCGCAGCCATACGGGCTGTCGCCTGCGGGGGAATACTTTCCCACAGGAGTAGTGTTTCCGATTCCTGACTTGGAAGTATTGCATTTATCTTTATCAAACTCATTCCCCCACGGATAGGTACGATCATCTTTCGAACCTCTTGCTGCCTTTTCCCACTCCGCTTCACTGGGCAGGGTCACTGGCAAACCGCTCTTTTCACTTAACCAGTTGCAATATGCTAGCGCGTCAGTCCAATTCACATAGCGCGCTGGATGATTATCGGGATCTTGCAAACTTTGTTCGTCTGATTGATAGCCGCTCTCTTTTACGAATAATTTCCACTGCGCCACGGTCACGGGGAAACGCCCAATCCAATAACCCGGCAGGGTCACGGAATGTTGGGGAAGTTCAATATCGTATACTTTTGGGTCTTTGCTTTTGTCACTACCCATTAGGAACGCGCCAGCAGGCACCCAAATCATCGGCAGCCCAAAATTACTTAAGGCATCTTCGTAGGCTTTGGCAGGAATTTCCACCCAAAGTGCATCATTGGGTTGCGTACTTAAATATTTGAACGAGGATCTCCATGCGTGCCTGTCTTCACCATGCAATGCTTTTTTGATAAGCAAGCGTGCAGGTTCTCCATTTTCCACCAATGCCCGCACGCCCAAACCAGACACTTCCTTGTCGTCATCGCCTGCCGCAATCAGCAAAGGCTCCAGCACACGATCATTCTTGATTTGCGCTAAAGTCTGTACTGCCTTGCGGCGCTCGGCAATATTTTCAGAGTGTAACAACTTGATCGAACGCGCTTCGATCATTTCCCGCGTGTTTTCCTGCACATCGCGTCCCTCTTGCACGCACCACCATGCCAGCCACGGGCTAGTAGCCACAATTCTGCGTGCCAACCAATCGGCGTCGTCCAGCAACCCTGCTAATTGCACAAAACTCTCCGACCACCAGTTATCCTTTGCCCAAACCATCAAGTTGTGTTTGGATAAACTGCGATACACTGCCCAGATGATGTTGGCATTCTTTTCAATCCTTGCTTCGGATAAGAGCGTCAACGCCACAAAATATTCCTGCACCGATTGGTGAATGAAGCGCAGGAGTTGTTTATCGGGCAAGGTCTGTTGAATCAGCAAGCCATGCAGCAAGGCTTCCTTCAAAATCGTGTCGATCTTTGCGCCCAATCCTTTTTCAACCAGTACCTTCTCCGCCCATTCACGGTCACAGGCAAGTTGGTGATTCAACTGCAAAGCGAAAGCCAGGTGCGCCAGCGCTTTCTTCTTGACTTCTGGCGTTTCCGTCAGTTCTAATTTTTGTTCGCGCTCCAGCAGTTTGTTCATCACGTACTTATCGAACAGTTCGCCGCGATTGCGCGGCAGTTGGTCGCTGCCTCCGCCCGCGTCCTTGATCAACTTGAGCAACAACGGTGTCCGCGCCAGTGCTTTGAGCGAGGCATCGAGGCGATCATATAAAGCCTGTTCTTTTTCCCTGCCCAAATGCGCCTGTAAATATCCCTGCACTTGCGCGTCGCTGATGGTCTGTACCACCACGGCATCGTGAATCAATTCGGCTGAGCGCAACTTCCGCCACAACTCATCCTGTGAACGGCTGGTCACCACGTAACGGTGTTCGGGATACTCGCGTATGAAATTGGCAATCGCACCAATCACCTGATCTCGCTGTCTGCCGGGCGTTTCGTTCAAACCGTCGAAGAGGATCAGGCATTTTGTCTCGCGCAGAAATGCTCGCACGCTCTTGGCATTATCAAAGGTCAATCTTCTGGTTTCATTGAGCGCCACACGAATCAACTCGATTAGTTCCAGCCCTTGAAAATACAGCAACTGCACCAGAATGGGGACGATCATCTCATCTGCCTTGGCAGTCTCCCATACCATACGCTCCAACGCCACAGTCTTGCCCATACCCGGCTCACCCAATACCAACAATCGCTGGTGCGCACGGATGGTCTGGAGCAGGTTTGCGCGCTTGCGTCCGCCATCGTCTTCGTATGGAGACGCAAACAGGGGAAGAACCTTGCCCTCCTCATGGATGTAGAACTCGTCCGCCCAGCGATGATAGGTCTCGACCTTTGCCAGGTCAGCGCGATGAAGTCGAATCGCCTCCTGCGACGGAATCGTCACCGGCTCGCCCTGATAGACGACCTGCACGCCAATGACCGTGCCGCCGCTCTCAACCTTATCTACATTTTGTGTGACGCTGATGTTGGGGTTATCCATTCCGCCTCTGTATCCTCGAAATAATGACAACGCTATTCACAACATCTCCGCTAATGGTGATGCTCTTTGAAGAAGATGGGGTG
>JFJP01006040.1_pt1 | contig 10541 bp, 10 predicted proteins | sample 431651 | NCBI WGS metagenome assembly JFJP01 (sample SAMN02602958, study PRJNA72255) | Microbial mat metagenome, whole genome shotgun sequencing project. | biome: fresh water; feature: sink hole; material: water; isolation source: purple microbial (photo- and chemosynthetic) mats found in... | reverse complement strand
TGGCGGCCTTTGTTGCGTCAGACGTGCTCGGCAAATCGCTATCGAGCAGACGCAACAGATCAACCAAGGTACGTTGCCCCAGCGGTGCGCCAGGGCGGACCACGGACAAGCTGGCAAACACCGGTGGTGCGCAATGGGCCGCAGCGGCGCTGGCGAGCCCCAGGATGCGGATGGCTCGGAGGTTTTCTTCCATGGGTTCCTTTTTGCGTCACAGACGCATTGCGCGGAATGCACCGCCCACTTGTAAAAGTCCCGCGAAAGGGCGTCCGTGCGCTACCGAACATGAGCGGAGTCACGCAGGGCCCGGGAACGCCGACCCGCCGCTGTGTGCGTTGCCAGACAGTGAGTGATGGCGGTGCGCACCACACTGGCTCGTAAGGTGGGCTGAGCGCGAAGCGACAGGGCCGCTCACGAACATCACCCGGTTGGGTGCCGCCGAACGAACGAGGAGTGCGCACCCATGGCCCAATCCGAGAATTTTCTGATCGAGCAACTACCCGAGGCCGCGCGCATGCGCCTGCTCGATCGGTGCACACCGTTTGAACTGGTGTTGTCCACCGAACTCAGCGTGCGCGGGCAACCGCTGAGCCATGCTTACTTTCCGCGGTCGGGCTTCATCTCGTTGGTGATTGATGTCGACACCCACCCCGCGCTGGAGGTTGGCATGGCGGGGCGCGAAGCCATGCTCGGCTCCGAGCTGGTGCTGGGTCTGGCGAAGACCCCGTGGCGCGCGCTGGTGCAAGGCGCGGGCCAGAGCTGGCGCATAGAGGCCAAGGCCCTGCGCGCGGAATGCGCTGCCAGCCCCGCATTGCAACAGGTGATGCAGGCCAGCCTGCTGGTGCGGCTGCATCAGCAAACGTTGGCCGCTGCGTGCGAGCGCTTCCACATGCTCGGCCCGCGTCTGGCGCGCTGGCTGCTGATGAGTCAGGATCGTGCGCAGTCAGACAGCTTTCACGTCACCCAGGAATTTCTGGCGCTCATGCTGGGCGTGCGGCGTGTGGGCGTGACACAGGCCGCCAGCAGGTTTCAAGCCGGCGGACTGATCACCTACCACCGGGGTGAGCTCACCGTGCTGGACAGGCCTGCGCTGGAGGCCCAGGCCTGCAGCTGCTATGCCGCAGACCGCCAGCTGTACGCTGCGCTGGGCACGGGCGCACATCGCGTACCCGAGTCTTTGCTCAGCGTTTGAGCGTGCTGGCGTTCATACGATCCTGCGCCGGTCGCCGCCCTATGGAGGGAGAGCGGTTGTGTGCGCTAACGAACGGAAGTCAAAGCCTGAAGGGGATACGGTGATGGCACGGTCAATGAGCGGGTTCCATGCAGTGGGCGCATGGCAGGCCTCAGCATCAAAACCACCCCTTAGGACACCATGCAAGTTCTGTTGAAGACCGAAACCCGCATCGACGAAGGTCCGGCTCTGTTGGACCACCTGGAATCGGTGGTGGCAGAGGTTCTGGGGCACTACGGCGCCCGGATTTCCCTGGTTGAGGCGTATTTGGCAGACGCTCCTGGCGGCGCTTTGGCTGGACGCAATGGAGTGCATTGCACCCTCGCTGCGCACCCCGTTGGAAATCTGCCTGTGGTGATCAAAGACCAGGCTGCCACGACGTGGTTGGTCATTCACCGTGCCCTGCGCAAGCTGGTTCTTGCCCTGGCCAGTGCCCGCGAATTGCAGCGGGGGTGACGTGGACGCGAACCCTCTCCGTGGCATTGGGATCTGCGCGCTGCGGCGCCAGCGAACCGTTCGCCAGAACGCCCGGTGGCCATGACGCCTGCGTCCGTTCGCGCTGGCCATGCAGCTGGGTGGCACCCCGATAATCGGGCATGAGCTCACCCCCAAGCCCCACAACCGGCGCATGCCATTCAAGTGCGGTTCGCGCCGTGGGGTTGGGAGCGTCGGCCGGCGGACTGGCCGCGCTGGAGGAATTCCTGGCGCATGTGCCACCGGTGAGTGGTTTGGCGTATGTCGTGGTCCAGCACTTGGATCCCACCCACAAGGCCCTGCTCGCGGAGTTGTTGCAGCGCTCAACGGTCATGCCCGTTCTTGAAGCGGTCGACGCGATGCGGCTTGAATCCGACAAGGTTTACGTGATCCCGCCCAATAAGGAGCTGACCGTGGCGGGGGGGATGTTGCACCTCGCAGAACCCGTTCAGCCCCGGGGCATGCGATTGCCCATCGATCTGTTTTTTGCGGCGCTGGCGCGCGACCAGGGAGAGCGGTCGATTGGCGTGGTGCTGTCTGGTATGGGCTCAGACGGCACCTTGGGGTTGCAGGCCATCAAGTCGCAGGGCGGTCTGGCGCTGGCGCAGTTGCCTGAGTCGGCGCAGTTCGACTCCATGCCCAAGAGTGCCATCGCCGCGGGTTTCGTTGACGTCATCGCCCTGGCGGCCGAATTGCCCAGCCGCATTCTTCGCGTCGTTGATGAGAAGAGTGGCCCGCCTGCGTGGGCAGAGGAGGGTGTCGACGCTGGTGCGCAGTCGCTGGGCGCGATCTTGCGATTGCTGAAGGAGCGCAGCAAACACGATCTCTCCGACTACAAGCCCAGCACGCTGAGCCGACGCATTCAGCGCCGGTTGGGTGTTCACGGCTTGGCCACCCATGATGCGTACGAAAAGTTCGTGCGGGCGAACCCGCAGGAGCTGGACCTGCTGTTCAAGGAAATGCTCATTGGCGTGACCAGTTTCTTTCGCGATCCCTCGGTCTGGGAGGATGTGAAGAACCTTGTCATGCCCAAGCTGCTGGCGCGCTGTGCGCCGGGAACCCGTCTTCGGGCCTGGGTGGTCGGGTGCTCCACGGGCGAAGAGGCTTACTCCCTGGCCATGATCTTCAAGGAGGTGGTGACCGCGTTGCCTGAAGCGCAGAGCTGCTCACTGCAGGTTTTTGCCACCGACCTGAGTTCAGATGCGATCAGCGTGGCCCGCAAAGGGCACTACCCGGGGCGCATCGTTTCCGAGGTGGATGCGAACCGACTGGACAGATTTTTCACGCCCCAGGGCAGTGGCTTCCAGATCAACAGCGAGATACGGGAAATGGTGCTGTTCGCGCAGCACGATGTGATTCTCGACCCGCCGTTCACCAAGCTCGACCTGCTCTCGTGTCGAAATCTGATGATCTATTTCAATGCGGCCCTGCAGAGTCGCTTGCTGCCGCTCTACAGCTACAGTTTGCGCCCGGGTGGCGCGCTGCTGCTCGGGGGCTCTGAGACCATTGGAAAATCGTATGAGCTGTTCACGCCGATCGATCAAAAGTCCCGGCTCTATTGGCGTACTGAGAATCCCGTCACCGTGGGCTCGGTGTATTTTCCAACCAGCCCATCCCGGACAATGAACCGGCTTCCCAAGGAGTTCAAGTTGTCCTCTTCGACCGCGCTTCCTCCCAATCTGCAGACCCACGCCGAGCAGGTGCTGCTGCAAGAGTTCTCTCCGGCGGCTGTGCTGGTCAACGGCCAGGGCGACGTTGTGTTTATCAATGGCCGCGTGGGCAAATACCTGGAGCCAGCGTCCGGGAAAGCCAACTGGAACATCCATGTGATGGCTCGGCCCATCATCCGGGCACAGATTGCCGCCGCCCTGCGTCAAGCCATCCTGGACAAGGGCAGTGTGGAGGTGCGGGGTCTTCGGCTGAGCGAGGAGCCCTCGATGGCCTCACTGGATGTGACCGTCAAGTTCATGCACGAGCCCCAATCGGTGATGGGCTTGGTGATGATCGTTTTTCACGATGTGCCTGCGCCACCTCCCGTCAAGCGCAGGCGCAAGACCGCGCAGGAATTGGCTGACCCCCAGATGGCCGAGGAACTGCAGCGCTGCAAAGACGAGATCCATGCCCTGCGTCAAGAAATGGGCGCTTCCGCTGAAGAGCTGCAGACGGCCAACGAAGAGCTGCAGTCGACCAACGAGGAGCTTCAGTCGGCCAACGAAGAGTTGACCACCTCCAAGGAGGAGTCGCAGTCGATGAACGAGGAGCTGCAGACGCTGAACCAGGAACTGCAAACGAAACTGGACGACCTCGCCCTCGCGCAGAGCGACATGCAAAACCTGCTCAACAGCACCGACATCGCCACGCTGTTTCTCGACAGCGAATTGAATGTGCGCCGCTACACCCCGCAGATCACCCGCATCATCCAGCTGCGAGAGGGTGACATTGGCCGGCCCCTGACCGATCTGGCCAGCACGCTGAACTACCCCACGCTCAGCGAGGATGTCCAGCAAACGTTGAACACCCTGACCTTGTCTGAAAAAGAGATCACCACCACCGACGGCCTCTGGTTCCTGGTGCGAATCAAGCCGTACCGAACCCTGAGCAACGTGATCCAGGGTGTGGTCATCACACTGATCGACATCACCGCCGCGAAGAAGCTTGAGGCCCGCCTGCGCAAGGAATAGCGTGCGGCTCGCCCCAGGCGGTCGTTCATTTTTGAAAGTTTTTATGTCAAACCCAGCAGACAACTCTTCCTATTTGTTGGACCTGCGCGAGAAGGCGACGGCACACCTCTCAGACGGTGTTCGAAGGGATCTTGCGCGCGCCAGTACGTCGGAGGCGATGGCGGCGTTGTTCAAGCTCGCGTCTTCGAGGTCCACGGCTGCTGACGCCCTGGCACTGCTGCATGAACTTCAGGTCCATCAGGTCGAAGTGGACATGCAACACGATGAACTGCGCCGTTCCCGTACCGAGCTCGAGAGCGACCTGATGCGCCGAACGACGCTGGTGGAGGGTGCGCCGGCTGCGCTTGTGGTGGTCGACGAGGCCACCATGGTGTTCGAAATCAACCCCGAAGGCGTTCGCCTGCTGGGTGTTGATGCCAGTGAAGTGCTCGGCCGACCGCTCGCAAGCCGCCTCTCGGCGCCCGGCGGCGAGCAACTGCACAAGATGCTTGCGCTGGCACGCACCGGGGCTGCGCCCGAGACCTTCGAACTGCAGTTGGCGCAACCAGCAGGCAACGGTCGAAAGCTCCTGTGCAGCGCTGGCCAAGAGCGGTCCTCGGGGCGGTTCATGCTGGTACTTTTGGCGCCTCCTGTTCCCAACTGAACGTCCCTCCAGGTGCTCGAGGGCCCGCCAGACCAATGGCAGGGCGCGGCGACTTTGCACCCTGGACTGGCCCATGAGGCCCATCCATCCTTTCCACAAGGGTGCTACATTGATTTTTGTAGCACCAGCTGTAGCGCCCGCTGCAGCATCCGCACGAAATAGCGCAAATAGTGAGCAAAACAGCGTGAATCAGACCGAGCCGAATCCACCGGTTTTCATAGGAGAAACCGCTCCAACAAGCCCCTGGCGCCTCTCTATTGCGCCGATGATGGATTGGACTGACAGGCATTGCCGATACCTGCACCGGCTGCTGAGCCAGCGCACCCTGCTTTACACCGAGATGGTGACCACCGGCGCGCTGATGCACGGCAGTGTTCAGCGGCATCTGCGCTTCAATGCCGAGGAGCATCCGGTGGCCCTGCAGCTTGGCGGCAGCGACCCCGGCGAGCTGGCGCAGGCCGCTCGCCTGGGCGAGCAGTGGGGTTACGACGAGATCAACCTGAACTGTGGCTGCCCCAGCGACCGGGTGCAGCGCGGCGCGTTTGGCGCCTGCCTGATGGCCGAGCCGCAGACGGTGGCCGATGGCGTAAAGGCGATGTGTGACGCGGTGTCGATCCCGGTCACGGTGAAGCACCGCATTGGCATCGACAAGACCGAGAGCTACGAATTCGTGCGCGATTTCGTGGGCACCGTGGCCGAGGCCGGCTGCGGCGTGTTCATCGTCCATGCGCGCAACGCCTGGCTGCAGGGGCTGAGCCCCAAGGAAAACCGCGAGGTGCCGCCGCTGCGCTACGAGCTGGTGCATCGGCTCAAGCGCGACTTCCCGCAGCTCACCATTGCGGTCAACGGTGGCATCACCACCGACGAGCAGATCGCCGAGCACCTGCAGCAGGTGGACGGCGTGATGGTCGGGCGCGAGGCCTACCACCATCCCTGGCTGCTCACCGGCTGGGATGCCCGCTTTTTCGGTGCCGCCCCGCGCGAGCTGGACCGTGGCGAGGTGGAGGCCAAGATGGTCGACTACATGGAGCGTGCCCACGCCGAAGACGGTTGCCCCTGGTATCCGATCGCGCGCCACATGCTTGGGCTGCGCCACGGCCTGCGCGGTGCGCGGCGCTGGCGCCAGATCTGGAGCGACCACCGGCTCAAGCCCCTGCCGCCGCGCGAGGTCTGGGCCATGGCGCAAGCGCACGCGGTCGACGAACCCGAACTGGCGGCAGCGTGAGCGTGCCCGCCTTGCCGCTGGCCGTGCCAGCCGAGCTGATTTTTCTTGAGACGCCGGCCGGCAGGATCGCCTGCTACCACGCCGAGCCCGAGCCCGAGCACGCTGCGGGCGATCTGCCGCTGCTGCTGGTGCACAGCGTGAACGCCGCGCCCTCGGTGGCCGAGGTGGCGCCGCTGTTTGCCCACTACCGCAAGATCCGCCATGTGCTGGCGCTCGACCTGCCTGGCTAGGGCCATTCAGACCGCAGCGACCGGCCCTGCGCATACACTGGTTTTCGGTGAGGGCCAAGTAGGAACATCCCATGTCCTAAGGAGGTTTTTGACATGAGCGCGTTGTCCCGTCTGCACAGGCTCGTGAGCCGATGGTTGTGCCTGGGTTGGCTTGCACTCTGGGTGCCGTCGGCCTGGGCGCAGACCAACCAGGTTCACGATATTCCCACCCGCGACGGCGTGACTCAGCGGGTGTTGTGGGTGCAGGCGCCAGCGGCCAAGGGGGTCATGGTGGTGATGCCTGGCGGGCATGGCGGAATGCAGATCACCGACCGGGGCGGCATTCCCTGGGGCGAGACCATCTTCTTCGTGCGCAACCGCGAGGCGCTCGCCCGCCAGGGCGTGCACGTGATCGTCGTGGATGCCCCTTCTGACAAGCTGAAGCCGCCGTACCTTGACGGTCACCGCCAGCGGCCCGACCATGTGACCGACCTGCGGGCCGTCATCCGCTGGGCGCGCGAACAGACCCGGCTGCCCGTCTGGCTGGTGGGCTTCAGCCGTGGCACGCATTCAGCCGCCTACTACGCGCTGCAGACCGGCCAAAGCGACGACGCTCCCGACGCCGTGGTGCTGGCCGCGTCCATCCTGTCGGACAAGCCGCCCACGCGCACCGTGCCAGACAAGCCCCTGGAGCGCATCAGGGTGCCCGTACTCTGGGTGCACCACGAGCAGGACAACTGCCAGTACTGCCCCTTCCCCATGCTCAAGCTGGCCATGGACAAGGCTGTCAACGCCCCGGTTCAGGGCCTGCTGTCTTACAGCGGCGGCACCGACCACCCAGACACCTGCGGGCCGCTGGGCTTTCACGGCTTCCGACAGCTGGAGGACAAGGTAGAAAAGGACACCATCGCCTGGCTACTGGCCAACGCACCCAGGCGGCAGAAGGGGGCGTGAGGCGTTGCGAGTCACATCCACCATTGGCGGACGCTTTGCCAATCCCATGCTCCACCAGAAAGTCCGCGTCGCTGTTCGCGGGGTCAAAGTCGTCTGCCCGCGCAGCCGAGCCAAACACCTCCAGCCGGCTGATGCGGTAGCGCAGGCAGATGGCGGCGATGGAGGCGCGATGTTGAGCGATGGCGGGGTGCATGCGCAGCAGGGTACCGATGGACCCACTTTGCGGGGTGCTTTGCGGAGGTGGCTGCAGATTTCGACATCATGCGACCCTGCAGTGGGCATCGCCAGCCCGATGCGGTTCGAAGAGAGCCGGCTGGCCAATCAACGCCGGCTGGCTGGCGCAAGCTCATAGGGGATGCGGGGTCCTGGGGCGAGGTCACTCACACCCGCCACGCAGTGGCGCATCGCGATTTTGCGGATTTGCGAGCGGTGCAGGTGGAGAGCTTGGGAGGGGCGCATGGGGTCAGTGTAGGGGTGCCTGTTGGCAGGCAAATGGTCGAACCTCAGGCAAAAGCGGGCATCATGTGTGCCAGGGAAACAACAAGACACAAGCCAGATGGCCACACTGATACCTGCCCTCGGCAGCTGCGTTTCGCGCATGACGCCGGGCGAACGCCGCACCGCGGAGCGGCTTGAAGACAAGCTCGACGACGACTACCTGCTCTGGTACGACGTGGCCGTGGGCCCCAAGCACCAGCACCCGGACTTTGTCGTCATGCATCCGCGCCGGGGCATTCTGATCCTGGAGGTCAAGGACTTCCGGCTCTCCACCCTGATTCAGGCCAACAAACAGACCTGGGACATCCACGGCGACAACGGCCCCAAGACCATTGCCAGCCCGCTGGAGCAGGCGCGGCAATATGCCCATCAGGTGGTCAAAGCCATGGAGCGCGATCCGCAACTCGTACAAAGCGAAGGCCCCTACCAAGGCAAGCTGGCCTTTCCGTGGAGCTACGGCGTGGTGCTGCCCAACATCCCCCGGGCCCAGTTCGAGAAGGCCGAACTTGGCCAAGCCATCGAGCCGCACCGCGTCATTTGCCAGGACGAGATGGGCGAGCACGTGGAGCCCGAGGCGCTGCAAAGCCGCATGTGGGAAATGTTCCCCTACATGCGCGGGGGAATGATGTCGCTGCCACAGATGGACCGCGTGCGCTGGATCATGTTCCCCGAGGTGCGGGTTCCGGTGACCGACCAGCTCTTTGATGATTCGGACGAAGCCGCCGAGCTGCCCAGCATCATGCGGGTGATGGACATCCAGCAGGAGCAGCTGGCGCGCAGCCTGGGTGAGGGGCACCGCGTGATCCACGGGGTGGCCGGCTCGGGCAAGACCATGCTGCTGGCCTACCGCGCCGAGCACCTGGCCAAGGCCCACACCGCCGCCAGCAAACCCATCCTCATGCTTTGCTACAACGAGCCGCTGGCCAAGCAGCTCGCTCGCGTGATGGCCGCCAAAGGCATTGCCGACCGCGTGCACGCGGTGCACTTTCACAAATGGTGCCGCGACCAGCTCGTTGCCTTTGGTCAGACCCTGCCCGCCAACAACCAGTCGGTATCAGACAAGATGGCCGACATGGTCCAGCGCGTCATCAGCGGCGTGGACCGCCGCCAGATCCCCAGCGGGCAATACCAGGCCGTGCTGATTGACGAAGGCCACGACTTCGCGCCCGAGTGGCTCAAGCTCATCACCCAGATGGTGGACCCCGCCACCAACAGCCTGCTCGTGCTGTACGACGACGCGCAGAGCATCTACGAGCGCAGCCGCAGCAAGCAGTTCAGCTTCAAGAGCGTGGGCATCCAGGCGCAGGGGCGCACCACCATCCTCAAGATCAACTACCGCAACACGCGGCAAATTTTGCAGACCGCCAGCCTCGTGGCCGCCGATCTGCTGACCGCCGAAGACAAAGACGAAGACGGCATTCCCATGCTCAAGCCCGTGAGCTGCGGGCGCGACGGCGAAGCGCCGCTCATCATCCGCCTGCCCAGCTTGCGGGCCGAAGCCACGCGCGTGGCCGAGCTGCTGGGTGCCGCCCACCAGGAAGGACACGCCTGGGGCGACATGGCCATCATCTGCCGGCACTACAGCGAGATGGACGAATGCGCCGGCGTGTTGCGCCAGCGCGGCCTGCCGCACCAGGTGCGCAAAGGCGCGGGCAGCTTCAACCCGGCGGCCGACGCCATCAAGGTGCTGACCATGCACGCCAGCAAAGGGCTGGAGTTCCCAGTGGTGGCGCTGGTGGGCGCGGGCCACATGCCCGCCCCGGGCGAAGACGAGCGTGAGGAGGCCAAACTGTTTTACGTGGGGGCTACGCGGGCGACGCAGCGCTTGGTGATTGGGGCGAGTGGGAGCGGCAAGTTCGCTGCGCGCCTGTAGGCCAAAGGCGATATCTGTCCTTGATGCCCTTGACCCTGATGCAGTGCGCTACTCGTAGTGCGACCACATGCGCAGCACCTTCACCGTGTGTTCCGCTTCCAGCACCTGATACACCAGCCGGTGCTGGATGTTGATGCGGCGGGAATACGCTCCCGCCAGATCGCCCACCAGCTTCTCGTAGGGCGGCGGGTTTTGAAACGGGTTTTCTCGGATCACGGCCAGCAGCTCCTGCGCCTTTGCCTTCAGGCCACCAGCGGCGAGTTTTTGCGCATCTTTCTGCGCGTGCCTGGCAAATACAACGGCCCAGCTCACCAGCCCGGCTCCGTGCTGCAGCCGTCCACTGGCTCGGCCATGCCTGCCTTGATCGACTCGCGCATGCCCGGCACCGAGAGCAGGTGCAGTGTTTCCTGAATGGCCTGCCAGTCTTCGGCAGAGACCAGCACCGCGTCGTGGCGTTTGCCCACGATGGTCACAGGCTGATGCGACTCTGCCGTCTGGTCCATCAGGCGGTAGAGGTTGGCGCGGGCTTCGCTGGCGGTGAGGGTGGTGGCGGTCATGAGGTTCTCCGAGGTCTGGAAGAGCGTACGTTTTTAAGTACGAGAAGTCAAAGGGGATTCAACGCACCGCGAGGCCATTTTTGGGCACCCGGCAACCCCCCACCTGGTTGCCGGGCTGGTGAAATGCAAAGTAATTGGAATCTGACCCCGATTAGCACCGACGCCTTGGCCGCCGAGATCATGGCCGACGACCAGGTGG
>JFJP01006039.1_pt2 | contig 10541 bp, 10 predicted proteins | sample 431651 | NCBI WGS metagenome assembly JFJP01 (sample SAMN02602958, study PRJNA72255) | Microbial mat metagenome, whole genome shotgun sequencing project. | biome: fresh water; feature: sink hole; material: water; isolation source: purple microbial (photo- and chemosynthetic) mats found in... | reverse complement strand
AGGGTGTAGTGGCCGCTGTTGTGCGGGCGTGGCGCCATCTCGTTGACCACCAGCGGGCCCAGCTCAGCTTGCTGCGCACCGTCGGCCAGCAGAAAGAACTCGACGCACAAGACGCCCACATAGTGCAGCTCGTCTGCAATTTTTTTTGTAGCTGCCAACGCTTGCTGCATAAGCGCTTCAGGCAGATTTCCTTCATAAACCTCGGTCACGGCCAGGATGCCCTTGCGGTGCAGGTTGCGTTGTGCCGGAAAGCTCACGCAGGCCCCGTCGGCGCCCCGCGCCACGATCACCGAGCACTCGGCGGCCAGCGCCAGCCCTTGCTCCAGCACACAGGCGACGTTTTTCAGGCGGTCCCAGGCTGCAGCCAGCTCCGCCAGACTGCCGACCCGCTCCTGTCCCTTGCCGTCATAGCCCAGGCGCGCGGTTTTCAGGATGCCTGGCAGCAGCCGCGGCGGCACTGCAGCCAGTTGCTCGGGCGTTTCGATCACCGCGTAGGGCGCCACCGGCACACCGCTGCGCGCCAAGTGGGCTTTTTCCTTGATGCGGTCTTGCGCGATGGCCACGGCGTCGGCGCTCGGCGCCGTCGGGCGCGCGTCACCCAGCGTGACCAAGGCCCCGGCCGGCACGTTTTCGAATTCGGTGGTGACGGCGGCACAGCGCTGCAGCAACTGCGCCAGGCCCTGCTGGTCCAGATAGTCGGTTTGAATGTGGTAATGGCTGACCAGCCCGGCCGGGCTGATCACGTCCGGGTCCAGCACCACGGTGTAATAGCCCATGGCCTGTGCCGCTTGCACAAACATGCGGCCAAGCTGGCCGCCCCCCAGCACGCCCAGCGTGGTCGGCTGGCCGCTGGCGCCGATCGCGCCGGGCAACAGCGGCTGCAGGCTCATAGCACCGGCGGCAGCGTCATGTCGCGTGCCGTCTGGGTTTGGGCCGCGCGGTAGTCGTCCAGCCGGGCGCGCAGCACGATGTCGTTGCTGGCCAGCATGGCCACCGCAAACAGCGCCGCATTGGCCGCGCCTGCGGCGCCAATGGCAAAGGTGGCCACCGGGATGCCCTTGGGCATTTGCACGATGCTGTGCAAGGAGTCCACACCGTTCAAGTGCTTGCTGGGCACCGGCACGCCCAGCACCGGCACCGTGGTTTTGGCCGCCAGCATGCCTGGCAGATGCGCGGCGCCGCCGGCGCCGGCAATGATGGCCTTGAGCCCGCGGCCCGCTGCCGCGCTGGCGTAGGCAAACATGTCGTCGGGCATTCTGTGGGCAGACACCACGCGCGCCTCGTGCGCAATGCCGAACTGTTGGAAAATGTGCACCGCATGCTGCATGGTGTCCCAGTCTGAGCTGGAGCCCATCAGCACACCGATTTGGATGGAGTTCATGCACAGATTTTACGGTTGAGCTGGAAATCCCTGTGCCCAGGCCCCATCTGCCGACCTTTCAACCCTCAGCGAGAGCCCCCATGATCAACATCACGATGCAAAACTTCGAGACCGAGGTGATTGCCGCTTCCATGACACAGCCGATCCTGATCGACTTCTGGGCCCCCTGGTGTGGTCCGTGCAAGGCGCTCGGGCCGGTGCTGGAGAAGGTGGAAGAAGACTATGCGGGCCGCTTCACCCTGGCCAAGGTCAACTCCGACGAAGAACAGCAACTTGCCGGCGCCTTTGGTATTCGCAGCATCCCGACCTGCATTCTCATGATCGGCGGCAAGCCGGTGGACGGCTTTGCCGGTGCGCAGAGTGCCGGCCAGATCAAAGCCTTTCTGGACAAGCATCTGCCCACCGAGGGCGAACGGATCGCCGAGGCCGAGGCCGACGAAGCACAGGCGCTGCTGCAATCGGGCGACACCCAGGCCGCACTCGAGAAACTGGCCGATGCGCTGGCGGTGGACCCCGGCAACGACGATGCACGTTTTGACTATGTGCGCCTGCTGATCGAGCTTGGCGGCTTCGAAGAAGCCGAGGCCGCGCTGGCGCCCAAGCTGGCCGAGATCCCGCGCAAGCTGCGCTTCGAGGCCTTGGCGCAGTGGCTGGATGCAATGAAATTCATAGCTACCAGCGCTTACGCAGATTGGTCTATCGATCAATTTGACGAAAAGATCGCAAACAACAAGCGCGACTTTGACACCCGCTTTGCCAAGGCCCGCCTGCTGATGGCGACGGCGCAGTGGACCGCGGCCATGGATGAGTTGCTGGAGATCATCATGCGCGACAAGAAATGGCAGGACGAGGCGCCACGCAAGACCTTTGTGGCCATCCTGGAACTGCTCACGCCGGCCAAGCCCAAGGTCAGTGCGCAAACCCCGGGCAAGACCGCCGGCGGCATCGAGGTACTGGGCAAGTCGGCCGTGGCCGAAGACCCGCAGGCGGCACTGGTGTCGGCCTATCGGCGCAAACTGAGCATGATGCTGAACTGACACGCACTGTCGTGCCGATGCCTGGGCGCTGGCGCAGCCGCAGCGGCGGCCCAAAAACCTGGCTGACCGGGGGCTGACGCTCTAAAATAGCCGGCGTGTACCGCCATTTGGAACATTGCTGGGGAACTGGAATGAACGTAGCGCTTTCCGAAGGGACTTGGCCACCGCTGGACCCCGTGCACAGCGATGCGGTCGCCCGCTTGCGCTTGGCGCTGGATGCCCTGACCAACGTCGCAGTGGTGCTGGACGCACAAGGCGTGATCGTGCTGGTCAACCAGGCCTGGCAACACAACGCGCTGATTGACAGCCCGGTGTCAGGGGCCAGCACACCGAACGCGGGGCTTGGCAGCAATTACCTCGAAGTCACTGCCCGCGACCAGGACCCGACCGATGGTTCGCGTCAGGCGCTGCTGGGCATCCGCTCGGTGTTGTCGGGCAATTCAGACGCCTTCAGCCTGCGCTACCCCTGTCACACCCCGACCGAACAACGCTGGTTCACCATGCGTGTGCGCCCGGTGGACTGGCAGGGCCAGCGCGGTGTGGTGATCGAGCACACCAACTCAACCCCCAGCCACCGGCTGCAGACACGCTGAGCACGACGCGCCGCCCGGCACACTTGAAGCCCGGGCTGTTTCGCCGCACAATGGCGACCTTCCCACCGAGCAGGAGACTCACCCGATGGCCTCTGTCACTTCAATCGCCCTGTCGGGCATGACGGCAGCACAAAGCCGCCTGGGCAGTGCCGCGCACAACGTGGCCAACGTCAACACCGAGAATTTTGTGCGTCAGGAAACCCTGCAGACCACCCAGAGCGCAGGCGGTGTCAGCACGCAAATCCGCGCGGGCGCACCAGGCGCAGCGCTGGAGAGTGACATGGTGGCCCAGTTGCAGGCCAAAAACGCTTTCCTGGCCAACCTGGCCGTCTTCAAGACGCAAGACCAGATGGCCGGCGCCCTGCTCAGCCAGAAGGCCTGAACTCAGGCGCCCGGGGCCACGGCCCGTCACGCTGCATCGGTGCTATGCCCATGGCCGGCGCCGCACCCCCTGCGCTGGCAGCACACCAGGTGTCGGCCACGCTGCACACCGTGGCCATTGTGCTGCAGCAATTGCGCCAGCTTGGCATCTCTGCCAGCGCCGTGTTGCGCGGTAGCCGCATCACCGAAGCCAGCCTGCGCCAACCCGCCGAACTGATCACCCAGGCGCAGGAGCTCACCGTGTTTGCCAACGCGCTGGAGCGCAGCGGGCACAGCGCGCTCGGGCTGGACACGGGTGCGGCCATGCACCTGCCCAGTTACGGTTTGCTGGGCTACGCGATGCTGGTCAACCCGACGTTGGCGCGCGCGCTGCAGTGCGCGCTGAAGTACCCGCATTTGCTGGGCAGCTACTTTCAGTTGGAGGTTCGCGTGGACGGCGGGCACGCCTGGCTGCTGGCCAGTGGGTATCGCTATCGCAGCGACCTGGAGGTGTTCAACACCGATTTGTGTCTGGCCTCGATGTGGGCCTTGATCGGCGACTTGATGGGCCAGCGCCGGGCACCGCTGGCGCTGCGCCTGAGCTACCCGCCCCCGGCCCATGCCGCTGACTATGTGCGCGTGCTGGGTTGTCAACCAGAGTTTGGCGCGCCCTGCAACGGTCTGTGCTTTGCGGGCGAGTGGCTGGACCAGACGCTGCAGTTTGCCGAGCCGGTGAGTTGCCACATGGCGATGCAGCAGTGTGAACAACTGGAACGTGAGTGGTCACGCGCCGGGGGCGACAGCCTGATGGCGCGGGTGCTGCGTCTGCTCTATGCGGACCCACGCCGCTACACCACGCTCGATGTGGTGGCCGCCGAGCTGTGTCTGTCCGGGCGCACCCTGCGCCGCCATCTTCAGGCCAGCCAGACAACGTTTCAAAGCCTGCTGGACCAGGCCCGGCGCGACCGCGCACTGGACTATCTGCAACAAACCCGGCTGACCATGGCCGAAATCGCCGACCGCCTGGGCTACGCCGAACCAGCCAGCTTCCGCCAGGCGTTTCGACGCTGGACCGGACAGTCCCCGGCACAAATGCGGCACCCGGGTAAACCCGGGTAAACCTTGATTTGGCCTGAATTCTCCCCTGTTTGGCCGGATTGACACTTCTGCATTGGCATCGCTGCACCCTAAAATTTTTTCATCTTCCTTTACGTGACACGGTGATGAACTCTTTGACGATCGGACTGGTGCAAATGGCAAGCCGTGGCTGGGACCGTGCCGCCAACGTGGCGCATGCCACCGCGCAGGTCCGTGCTGCAGCACAACAAGGCGCGCAGGTGGTGCTGCTGCCTGAGTTGTTTGAGCTGCCGTACTTCTGCACCGAGCAGGACGGCGCGCACTTTGCACTGGCGCAGCCACTGCAAGGCAACCCGACCGTGGCCGCATTCAGTCGCCTGGCCGCCGAGCTGAAAGTGGTGTTGCCGATCAGCTTTTTTGAACGCGCCGGGCAGGTGTTCTACAACACAGTGGCCATGCTGGACGCCGACGGCGCGCTGCTGGGCTGCTATCGCAAGACGCACATCCCCGATGGTCCGGGCTACAACGAAAAATACTATTTCACACCCGGCGACACCGGCTTCAAGGTGTGGCACACCCGCTACGCGTGCGTGGGTGTCGGCATTTGCTGGGACCAATGGTTTCCCGAGTGCGCGCGCGCCATGGCCTTGCAGGGCGCCGAGTTGCTGCTCTACCCCACGGCCATCGGCTCTGAACCGCAGGACGCCAGCATTGATTCGGCCGGCCACTGGCAACGGGTGATGCAAGGTCACGCCGCCGCCAACCTGATGCCGCTGGCCGCAGCCAACCGCATCGGCACCGAGCAGGGGCGCGATTTCGCACAAACCTACTACGGCAGCTCATTCATCGCCGACGCCACCGGCGCGCTGGTGGCGCAGGCCGACCGCAGCCAGGAGACGGTGCTGTTGGCCGAGTTTGAGCTGGATGCGATTGCTCAGCGGCGCAGCTTTTGGGGCCTGTTCCGTGACCGGCGTCCGGCGCTGTACGGCACGCTGGCCAGCTCAGACGGTCACTTGCCCGCCGCCGGAGCCTGAACCATGGCGCAACGCCCGAGCGCCATCGAGATCGACGCCGTCACCATGGTGTACGGGGGTGCGCACAGCCACAAGGCGCTGGATGCGGTCAGCTTGCAGATTGACGAAAACGAGTTTTTCACCCTGCTCGGCCCCTCGGGCTGCGGCAAGACCACACTGCTGCGGCTGATTGCCGGCTTTGAGCAACCCAGCGCGGGTGAGCTGCGGCTGGACGGTGTGTCACTGGTCGGCAAGATGCCGTTTGAGCGCCCGGTCAACACGGTGTTTCAGAGCTATGCCCTGTTTCCGCACATGACGGTGACGCAAAACGTGGCCTTCGGGCTGGAGATGCAGCGCAAGCCGGCCGCCGAGGTGCGCGAAACGGTGGCGCGCATGCTGGCGCTGGTGCGCCTGAGCGAGCTGGGCACGCGCAAGCCGGCACAGCTCTCGGGCGGGCAGCAGCAGCGCGTGGCGCTGGCGCGGGCGCTGGCCACGCACCCCCGGGTGCTGCTGCTGGACGAGTCGCTGTCGGCACTGGACCAGCAGTTGCGCAAGGAGATGCAAGTCGAGCTCAAGCGCCTGCAGCGCGAGACCGGCATCACCTTTGTGTTTGTCACGCACGACCAGGAAGAGGCGCTGACCATGTCGGACCGGCTGGCCGTGCTCAACGCCGGGCAGGTGCAACAGGTGGGCACGCCGTCCGAGCTGTACGACCACCCGGCGAATCGGTTTGTCGCCAGCTTCATTGGCGAGACCAATTTTCTGCACGCCCGCGCTGACGCCAACGGCCTGCACCTGGGGCCGGCCGGACACTGTGCGCAGGCCCCCGCGGGTTGGCAGGGCGAGCTCAGTCTGTCGGTGCGCCCGGAGCGGGTGCGTCTGCTGGGCGCCCAGGCCGCCGCGCAGGTGCCCCCCAATGTGTTGCTGCTGTCGGCCACTGTGCAAAACGTGGTTTATATGGGGCACGACACCACCTATTTGCTGGATGTGCCCGGCCAGCCGCGCTGCAGCGCGCGCACACAAAACGTGGCTGGCGCGCAACAGGCGTTTGGCGTGGGCGATGCGGTGTCCTTGGGCATCGAGTTGTCGGCGCTGGGCCGCCTGGCCGACTGAGACGGACCACTGGCAACCATGTCCAAGCCCGTTCTGCCACCGCCCCGACACCGCTGGCTGCAACGCCGTTGGCAGGCCTGGCTGCTGGCACCCACGGCCGTGATGCTGGGTGTGTTCATGGTTCTGCCCATGCTGTGGGTGGCGGTGATGTCGCTGCTGGCCCCCGACCCTTATGGCGGCGTACAGTGGGGCCAGTGGACGCTGGACGCCTATGTGCGCTTTGTCATGGAGCTCGACCTGGATGACCAGTGGGTGCTCAACACCGACTACCTGGCGATTTTTTCGCGCTCGTTCTGGCTGGCGCTGGCCGCCGTGCTGATCACGCTGGCGGTAGGCTTTCCGCTGGCGCTCTACATTGCCCTGCAGCCCGACGTGCGGCGTAACCGACTGCTGCTGCTGATCACACTGCCGTTCTGGGTCAACCTGCTGGTGCGCACCTTTGCCTGGATGCTGCTGCTGCGCAATGGCGGCCTGGTAGAGCAGGTGCTGGTCGCCGGTGGCCTGCACACAGACGGGCTGAACCTGCTCTACACCCCGTTTGCCGTCGGCATCGGACTGGTCTATGCCTACCTGCCGTTCATGGTGCTGCCGATCTACACCAGCCTGGAGAAGATGGACTGGCGCCTGTTTGAGGCCGCGCTCGACCTGGGTGCCACGCGCTGGGTGGCGATCCGGCGCATCGTCATCCCGCTGGCGCTGCCCGGCATTGCCGCCGGCTGTCTGCTGGTGTTTGTGCCGGCACTGGGCACCTATTACATCCCCGAGCTGCTGGGTGGTGGCAAGCAGATGATGATTGGCAGCCTGATCCAGAACCAGTTTGGTGCAGCGCGCAACTGGCCGTTTGGCTCGGCGCTGGCTTTTGTGCTGCTGGTGCTGGTGCTGCTGGGCATGCTGCTGTATGCCCGCCGTTTCAACCGGGCGGTGCCCACATGAGCCAGCGTCAGGGCGCACTGTGGCGCTTTCCGGGGCTGGCGCTGAACATGGGGCTGGCGTTTGTGTTTCTGTACCTGCCGATCGTGCTGCTGGTGGCACTGTCGTTCAACGACAACAAGGTGGCCACCTTGTGGACAGGGTTTTCAACCCACTGGTATGGCACGGTGTTTGACAACCCCAACATCCTGCGCGCAGCGCGCAACTCGTTTTCGGTGGCAGCCATGGCCACGGTGATTTCCACCGTGGTGGCGACACTCGCCGCACTGGCCATGGCCGGCGGGCCGTTTCGGGGCAAGGGGGCGCTCAACGCCATGCTGGGCTTGCCCATGCTGGTGCCCGAGATCGTCACCGCCGTGGCCTCGCTGCTGTTTTTTTTGTCGCTTGGCTTTGAGCTCGGCCTGCACACGGTGCTGATTGCCCACATCGTGTTTTGCATCCCGTTTGCCTATCTGCCCATCCGCGCCCGGCTGGCTGGCCTGGATCCGCGCCTGGTCGAGGCCGCTGCCGACCTGTACGCATCGCCCTTGCAGGCGTTCGTGCGGGTCACGCTGCCACTGTTGATGCCCGGCATCATCAGCGGCGCCATGCTGGCCTTCATCGTGTCGCTGGACGACTTTGTGATCACTTTTTTTGTTGCCGGCCCCGGTGCCACCACCTTGCCGGTGTACATCTTTGGCATGGTGCGCATGGGCATCACGCCCGAAGTGAATGCGCTGGCCGCATTGCTGCTGCTGGCCTCGATGGTTTTTGTGGCGCTGTCGTGGTGGATTGGCCAGCGCGACCGCCGATGATTTTTTGCTCCCCTAACCCAACCTGAAGGAATCACGATGCCTGTACACAAACTCAAGACCCTGGCCCTGACTGTCGGCCTGCTGCTGTCGGGGGCCGCCGGGGCCGCCGAATCCATCAACCTGTACAACTGGTCAGACTACATTCCGCCCGATCTGCTGAAAAAGTTCGAGAAGGACACCGGCATCAAGGTCAACCTGGATGTGTATGACTCCAACGAGTCGCTGCTGGCCAAGCTCAAGGCCGGGGCCACCGGGTACGACGTGGTGGTGCCCTCAGACTACATGATCAAGATCATGATCGACGAAAAGCTGCTGACCAAGTTTGACGCCGCCAAGATGGCCAATTTCAAAAATGTGGTCACCCCCCTGGACAAGCCGCCGTTTGACCCGCAACGCGGCTATTCTGCGCCCTACATGTGGGGCGTGACCGGCTTCACCTACGACAGCGCGCGCGTGCCCGGCGGCAAACTCGACGAGAGCTGGAAGAGCTTTTTTGAGCCACCGGCAGCCCTCAAGGGGCAGGTGGTGGCGCTCAATGATGTCAACGACATGTTTGTCGCCGCCTCGCTGTACCTGGGCATCAACCAGTGCACCGAAGACGCCAAGCAGGGCCAGAAAGTGCTGGACCTGCTGACCAAGCAAAAACCGATGCTGGCCATGTACAACTCGGACGGCACCATCGAGCGCATGCAGGCCAAAGAGGTGATGGTGCATCACCAATGGAATGGCGCAGCCTACCGCACGCGCGAAAAGCTCAAGAGCGCCGTGTTTGTGATCCCGAAAGAGGGCATTCCGTTCTGGAACGACAACTTTGCCATTCCGGTGGGCGCCAAGAACCCGGAGGGCGCCAAGAAGTTCATCAACTGGATGATGGCACCCGAGAACATTGCCGAGGCCTCCAACTTCACCGGCTACAACAGCGCCATCAAGGGAGCCGACAAGTTCATGACCGCCGCACTGCGTGATGACCCGGGCGTCAACCCGAGCGACGAGATGCGCAAGCGCTTCCGGCCTAACCAGATCTGCAGCGCCAAGGCGATGGAGTTGCGCAACAAGATCTGGACACGCCTGAAACGCTGAAGCGCCGCGCCTTCGGTCTCTTTGCGGGGTGTCGTCACGGCAAACGGCCCGCCCGGGGGATGCACCCCCGGCGGTCTGGCTGTGCCGGCAACGCCCGCTTTTGTTTGCTCCACCCATTGACCTGCCACCAACGAACCATGTTGACCTATTACAGTGAGCGCCACCATCTGCACCATGGCAAGACCGAACTGATCGACGGCTTGCTGCAACCCTGCTTTGAGATGCCCCGCCGCGCCGACGAGGTGCTGGCGCGGGTGCGCTCGCAGCATTTGGGCGAGGTGCTTGCGCCAAAGCCTTTCGGGCTAGACCCGGTGTTGCGGGTGCACGACGCCGGTTTTGTGCAATTTTTGTCCACCGCCTGGGACGAATGGCGCGCCACCGGGCGCACGCACGACGCACTGCCCCTGGTGTGGCCGGTGCGAGGCCTGCGCGCCGACCGCATTCCGCACGACATCGACGGCAAGATGGGTTACTACGCCATGGATGCCGGCGTGCCCATCACCGCTGGCACCTGGACGGCGGTGCAGGACTCGGCCGATGTGGCGCTCAGCGCAGCCCAAACGCTGCACGCCAGTGGCGCCCGGGCCGTGTTTGCCGCCTGCCGCCCACCCGGCCACCATGCGGCGGCCGCCTTCATGGGCGGCTACTGTTACCTCAACAACGCCGCCATCGCCGCGCAGTTCTTGCGTGACCAGGGCTGTGCGCGCGTGGCGATGCTGGATGTCGATTACCACCACGGCAACGGCAGCCAGAGCATTTTTTACACCCGCAGCGATGTGCTGTTTGCCTCGATCCACGCGGACCCGCGCGTCGAGTACCCGTCGTTTCTGGGTTATGCCGACGAAACCGGTGCCGGCCAGGGCGAGGGCTTCAATCTCAACTATCCGCTGCCTCTGGGCACCGACTGGCACCGCTATGGCGCGGCGCTGGCCGACGCCCTTGGCAAGATCGCTGCCTTTGGGCCCGAGGCCTTGGTGGTGTCGCTGGGGGTCGATACCTTCGAGAAAGACCCGATCTCGGGCTTCAAGCTGCGCCACGACGACTACCTGCGCATGGGCGAGGCGATCGGCCGGCTGGGTTGCCCAACGCTGTTTGTGCTGGAAGGCGGCTACGCGATCGACGACATCGGCATCAACGTGGTGAATGTGCTGAGCGGGTTTGAG
>JFJP01043860.1_pt1 | contig 10542 bp, 7 predicted proteins | sample 431651 | NCBI WGS metagenome assembly JFJP01 (sample SAMN02602958, study PRJNA72255) | Microbial mat metagenome, whole genome shotgun sequencing project. | biome: fresh water; feature: sink hole; material: water; isolation source: purple microbial (photo- and chemosynthetic) mats found in... | reverse complement strand
TTGATTTGGAGAATGACTTCGAAAGGAGCCTTGAATTTTGATACAGAAAACTGTTCAACAGAAGTTTGGAGACTTTGAAAAAAATCGCTGTCATTTCCTATATATGCTATATTATACTTCATAATAACATTACATGGTTAATTAATAATTAAGTTAGCAATATAATGAAAATGATCGCTACTTGTTTTTCAACAGGTTTTCAATACGGGCTAACAGTTCAGCCGGATTATAAGGTTTTTCAAGATAATCACTAGCACCCATGTTGATAAGCTTAATTTTCTCATCACTCTTATCAATACTCGACAAAACAATAATTGGAATTTGACTAAATACACCCGAATTTTTTAGCTGTTCCACTAAATCTTTTCCACCAAGAACAGGCATCATTAAATCGGTTACTATTAAATCGGGCATATATCCATTTTGAAGAACTGAAAGCGCATCTACACCATTTTCAGCACTTTCGACATCATAGTTTTTTGAAAGTATTGTCTTAGTAAGTCTTCTAAATTCTGCTTTGTCATCGACAATTAAAATTTTCTTTTTCATGATAGTTGATTTTTTTCGTGAATAGATTATTTTAGAAAAAAAATTCAAAATCAGACACAGAACTTTGAATCCTTATGTCTGATTTTTACCAAATCAAAAATAACACTTTTTTATTTAAAAATCATATTTTTATTAAATTATTTCAAATAAAATTTTGATGCATCGCGATATCCGTTTTTATCGATGTACCAATCCATATAATTATAACCGCGACTATTGGCCCAGTTGTTGAACATTAAAAATGCTTTGGTAATATCCTGTTTCTCTACAGGATAATCGAACTTAACAGGAATATTGATAGCCCAGGGTAAATACTTATCAGACATATAGTATTTTTGAATTGAGGGATTTGAATTATCATCCCCGGTACCAAACAAACTTGTATTGGCAAGTTGAGTGGGTGCTCCTCCGGGCAAATGCACTTCGCGGCCCCTTTCTCCTCCAATTACTATAAATGGATTGTAGGGTGCTGTTCCAAATTGCGTTAATTGAATTGGATCATTGAACTGCACTCTCAGATTAATTTTTTGAGTTGGTGTTGAATTTCCATTATTGATTGTATTAACTATAGAGCCATTGTATTTAAGCACATTAAATGAATCATCGAAAACCGGAATTACAACTTTTGACTGATTTTTTTCAGTACCATTGGTATTCAATGCAAAAATTGATTTTGAAAACACTTGTCCACTTACACTTTTTATGTTAGCAACTGTGGTATTTAATTCAATAGCAAAAGCATTTCTTAACGAAGCACCGATTGCTCTTACTGTTAGTTCTGCCTGTAACTCTACAATATTGTTTTGAGCATTGGTTATTTGATTAAAATTGTAATCGAGTACAAGATCATTAAAATCATAATCACCTTTTATTGGCCACAAATCTTCGAAAGCCAACGTACCTACTTTATTTACACCCGGATAATAATTATTATACGCTTTGATTGCGTCATTTGGATAATCGTCCATTGTGTCTGAAACGCCATCATTGTCGCTGTCGTTTGGAGAGTCGATTTTTTTGTAAATATCTGTTTTAATTGCAGTATATGGACTTGCAGTAGCATAAAATACGGCATCGTTAAAATCATCATCGGGTTTTTGTTCTCTGTGTATATCTTCAAAACCTATTAATAATAATTGACGTTGATCGTCGCGTAATAAAACATTGTGTTTGCGTAATATAGGATTTATTTCGGGATTAAAACGAACATCAGAATAAAAAGTATTGTAACCAGCCGAAAGCGATGTAGTTGTTCCACTTCCAAAACCATTGGAACGGAACCACCAAGCAACAGTGGTTCCTGCAGGAAAAATATTGGTATATGTATTAGTTTGAGGATTGAGATATAATAGTTGTACTTTGTTTCCCGAAGCCAACATACCTCCTGAGCCTGAAAACGAAACATTTGGGAAAATAACTGTTGCATCCCTTATGGCTTGTTTGCTTGCCGGTGGAGTATTGGTTGGATGCGTATAATAACCCAATGTATTTTTATATCCCGCACCTTCGTGCACAAAAGTAACCCAAACTTCTGCATCTTTTATTAGTATAATGCTGCCATCATCTTCTGAATTAAAGTACTCTGGATGCGAATTTTGCAATTTGCTATTTTCAGGCAATGTTGCATTCACATCATCCAGAAACTCTTTTGAAACTACATCTTTAACAGGTGTCAGATAACTTGGTAAACCAGAACTGTTCCAATTTCCTAACACATAAAACCCACTTACTAACTTGGGTGTAGGAAAAGTTAAAACACCCGGTGCCTTTTGAGCAGAAATTGAAGATTGATTTGTATCTCCTCCAATGGAAAGAGACATTTTATTACTTGTAATTTTCATTTGATGAAGAGTTGGCAAACCAATATAATTTACCAACACAGTAATACTATCAAGGTATGTTGGACTGGCTATTACTGAAACCATTTGGCCATTGGAAGTAGTTCTCCCTTTGTACATCAGAAATGAATCGGCATTCTGAATCAGGCTTCCATCTTCATTTAAAGGATTAACACAATAAACCGATATTCCGACTCCCGACAAAGGCTTATTTGAATTGTCGAAAGTTGAAATAGTAAGCTCGATATCTTTTACGGTTTTAAAATCAAAGCCAATTTTTGTATTAATCTCTTCTAATCTTTCATCAAGGCATGATGTAAGGAAAATTGTTGATAAAATTGATAAAAACAACCAATTTTTTAATTTATAATTTTTCATGATGAATATATATCATTTAAATGTTTATTTTCGGACACATAATCAACAATTATACCAAACAACCATATATTTGATTATCATATATATATGTGATATTAACAATAATATTTACTCTTCAAAACCGAACAATACTCTTCGAAAACGAAGAATCAATTTTTTGTTTTGAAACCATATTTTTGAATTCTGCGATAAAGTGCATTCCACTCAATATTTAATAATCTAGCAGCTTCCGAAATATTATTATTAGACAAATCAAGTGCTTTCATTATTGTTATTTTTTCAATTTCGTTTAAATCAAGCGTATCGAATGAAACAACATTATCATTCGCCATATTATTTACTCTATTTAAAATCATTATACTATCAGCATTCATTTCATTGTCTTCGGAAAGAATAACTGCTCTTTCGATAATATTTCGAAGTTCGCGTATGTTTCCCGGAAAATGATATTGTTCGAGTAATTTAATAACCGAAGGATTTACAACCGGTGTAGCTTTATTAAGTTTACTTGCATAGAATTCGGTAAAATACTGAATCAGCATGGGCAAATCACTTATTCGCTCACGCAATGGCGGCAATTGAATAATAAAAGTACCAATACGATGAAATAAATCTGTTCTGAATTCTTTATTTCCAAGCATAACATCAATTGCCTTGTTTGTGGCAGCTATTATGCGAATATCAAAATGAACTGATTTCTGAGTTCCAATTTTAGTAAATGTTCTGTCCTCGAGCACTCTAAGCAGTTTCACTTGAAGCTGAAGATTCATTTCACCTATTTCGTCAAGAAAAACTGTTCCCTTATCGGCCGTTTCGAACCAGCCTGCTTTGTCGGCAATGGCTCCGGTAAAACTTCCTTTTCGATGTCCAAAAAACTCACTTTCGAATAAATTCTCAGGAATAGCTGACATATTCACAGCCCCGAAAAATTCATTTTTTCGTGCGCTCATATTATGTATACCTCTTGCCACCAACTCTTTACCTGTGCCGCTTTCGCCCAATATCAAAACCGATGTATCAGGAGTTTTTGCAACCATTGCCATCTGATTTTTAATTTCCGAAATAGCTTTGGAGTTACCAATCATTTCCAGACCCATTTCCTGATTTACAATTTTTTGTAAGGAGTTCTTTTTGTTTTTCTCGTTTTGAAACTGCTTTTTTAAAACGTTAAACATTTTCAATTTCTCTACTGACATCCATATATCTGAAGGTGAAAATGGTTTACGAAAATAATCCACTGCACCGCGCCTCATTGCTTCAATTACGGTATCCATATCACCTGAATCGCTTATCATAATTACTTCCACATCCGGATATTCAGCTTTAATATGCTCCAACACATCCAATCCATCCATTTCGGGCAACCGATAGTCACAAATAACAAAGTCGATATTCGTTTTTTGAAGAATTTCGAATGCCGCCGATGGACGATCGGCAGTAAACACCTCGAAGCGTTCACTCAAAATTGAAGATGAAAGTCGTCGATAAAGTGGATCATCGTCAATAATCAGCATTTTCAGCTCTTTTGAATTCATATTTCGATCGGATTATTTAAAGGAATATCAATAGTTATTGTTGTGCCCTCACCCAGCATACTTTGAACATTTAATTTTGCAAAGTTTTTTTCAACAAAATCTTTCACTAACATTAAGCCCAAACCTGTCCCTTGCTCATTTTGAGTCCCTGAACTGCTATAATGTTCGTTTTTATTGAAAATACGTTCTATTATTTCAGGCGACATTCCCAAGCCCGTATCAGAAACTGATACTGATACTGAATCGATATTTTTATTAGTTTTAATTTGGATAATGCCTTCTTCTTTACTAAATTTAATAGAGTTTGAAATCAGATTTCTGAAAACAGTATGCATCGACACTTCATCGCACCACACAGTTTCATCATGAGCATCGAGTTCAATTGTTATTCCTTTTTGCTGTGCATTGGGTTTCAAAAGTTCAACACAACTCAATAAAATTTGTAACATGCTGTTTTGACGTGGTACAATCACAATTTTATTATCCTGCAAACGAGTCCATTGAAGCAAACTTGTAAGCAAAGTACTTGTTTCCTTGGTTCTGATATTGAGATGATGAATAATCTCTTTAAAATCTTCGCTTGCCGGGTCAAAATATCCCTGATCGATGGCATCAACTGTTTGCTGTATTGCCGATAGCGGTGAGCGTATGTCATGAGCAATAATTGAATACAATTTATCGCGCGATTGGTTCATCTCAATAATTTTTTTTCGGGATTCAGCCAATTCCAAATGAGTAGTTACACGCACAAATAATTCTTCGCTTTTAAAAGGTTTTGTCATATAATCGACTCCTCCTTTTTGAAAACCTTTTACCAAATCTTCAGTTAATGTGTTGGCTGTAAGAAAAACGATTGGAATTTCTTTCCATTTCTTATCCGCTTTAATTCGTTCACAAACTTCGTAACCATCCATTTCGGGCATACTGATATCGAGCAATATCAATGAAGGCGCTACTTCGTCCATCATATCCAAAGCCTTGCTCCCACTGTCAGCAACCACTACTTCAAATCCAAATGACTCAAGTATTTTTGAAGTCAACATCAAATTCATTTGATTATCATCAACTATCAGAATTTTTTTATTAGCTGTTTGCGGGTTCATTATCAAAAAATTTCGTAGGTTAATCTGCAGAATTTATTATTCATACAATAATTATTAAATAGAATTTAGTCATTTTATTCAATATATATACTTATCAATCACATCTTTAAGCTTTTTCACATCAATAGGTTTAGTTAAGAACTCATCCATTCCTGATTGAAAACATTTCTCACGTTCTTCATTTAGTGCACCAGCAGTAAGTCCTACGATTATCGTATGTCGTGAGATATTTTCTTCGAATTCTCTTACTTTGCGGGTTGCTTCATTACCATCTAATTCTGGCATTTGTACATCCATAAAAACTAAATCGAAATTGTTTGAACAAATTTTATCAAATGCTATTTGTCCATTCACAGCTTCGGTCATACAGGCATCAGGTAGTATCTTAGTTATCATAGCCTTAGCCAACAACATATTGAAAATATCATCGTCAACCACAAGTATTCTTTTTGATTCTGAAATTTCAATTACATTATCAATTTCATCGCAATCTTTAATATTTAAAATTTCTGATTTGTTTATATTTTTCAAATAATCAAACATTTGGTCGTGTCTGATAGGTTTTTGGCTCAAATGTTTGATACCCAAACGGCGGCATTCGTCAAAGAAGTGTTTATCGGCGCTTGTTGAATGAAGAATTAAGAAATTAAGTGAATTTACTTCAATATTCAATTCGCTGCAAATATAAACAATTGATTTTATAGCATTACTCTCATTGAGAACATTATCAACCACAATAACATCAAAAACAGCACCAGTCTGAATGATAAATACTGCCTCAACAGGATTCTCGCAGACGACAGTTTCAAGCCCCCAATTTGTGAACATTTTTTGAGTCAATATTCTGCTATTGAAATTGTCGTCGACAATAAGTACTTTTTTTAGATTCTCAATTTTTTCAGCATACACAGTGCTCTGTGATTCGTAAAGTATATTTAGCGAAAAACTAAATACTGAACCTTTTTTAGGTTCGCTTTCGAAAACAATATGTGAGTTCATTTTCTGGGCAAGTTTTTCTGAAATTATTAAACCTAAACCAGTTCCACCAAATTTTCGTGTTGTGGAAGTGTCCGCTTGCCCAAAAGCTCTGAATAGTTTAATCTTATTATCATCGGAAATGCCAATTCCTGTATCCCTAACACTGAAAGTGTAAATGCCCGTATCATCAGTATTTGCTGAAAATTCCACTTTGAGTTCCACCTCTCCCTGATTTGTAAATTTCACTGCATTGTTAAGCAAGTTAATAATAATTTGCGATACTCTGAATGAATCAATATATGCAAAACGAGGAAGATTTTCGGGAATGTTTAGCAGCAAAGCAATTCCTTTTTTCTCTGCACTGTATTTTACAATATCAATACTTTGTTCAATCATTTGAATTATATCATTTTTCTCAATTTCCAGTTCAAGTTTGCCTGCTTCAATTTTCGAAAAATCTAGTATTTCGTTCACCACATTAAGTAAAGCTTTTGCGCTTGTATTTATTGCAGTGGTATATTGTAGTTGTACATTATTTACTTCTGTATTAATTAAAAGTTCTGAAAACCCGATTACTCCGTTAAGCGGAGTACGTAATTCGTGGCTCATATTTGCAAGGAACTCTGATTTTGCCTGATTTGCTTTTTTTACATTTTCAATTTCGAGCTTAAGATTTTTCTCAAGTTCTCCACGTTGAATTAAATTTGCAAAAATTTGACCAAAAACCTGCAAAAGTGACATTTCCTTTTGGGTATAAAAATGCTCTTTCTGAATTGTATCAAAACTAATAAACCCTAAACAAATATCATTTACAAAGAATGGAACTGAAATCATAGATTTTACTCCTTTTCGGCGAAGTTCTGCTCCTTCAATTCTGGTAAATTCCGACAATTGGGGAATATAAAAAATCTGGTTCAGTTTGTGTTTTTCAATCCAAGGCTGAATTTCTGAAAACAAAACTACCGAAAATTGAGGAAGCAAGTTATCTAAATTCTCAGTATGCCATTCGTATTGTGGAAAACACATTTCTTGCTCCCAATCAAATTTAAAATACTCATATTATATTTTCAATAGAAATTGAAGTTAACAAATCCTGCATATTCGACATACGAAACAATTCGGCTTCTTTTTCTTTAATTTTAGTAATATCGTCCTTTACAGCAATAAAATTAATAATTGACCCATCATAATCAAAAACGGGAGAAATAACTGCAGACTCCCAAAAAATTTCACCATTTTTTTTTCGGTTACAAAATTCTCCCCGCCATTCTTTACCGGATAATATAGTCTCCCATAAATCTTTATAAAAATCTATCGAAGTAGCATTTGTCTTTAAAATTCTTGGATTTAATCCAATAGCTTCATCAAAAGTGTAACCTGTTAACTTTGTGAATTGTGGATTTACATATTCAATTGTACCTTTAATGTCAGTTATTACAATTGTAGCGGTACTTTGCTCAATAGCTTTTAATAGTTTACGGTTTTGCAGTTCGAGCTGTTTAATTTTTGTAATATCCCGTAAATATCCAATGGTTCCAGCAAGATTTCCATTTTCATCATAATAGGGCGATTTGAATGCCTGAGTAACAATAGTACGTTCAGGCAATACAAGTTTTTCCTCAATACTAAACGGAATTTGGGTTGTTAAAAGTCGCAAGTCATGCAACTTGAAAGTTTCAATATGCTCATTATCGATTGAATACAAATCAATATCAGTTTTTCCTGTAAAAAATTCAGGATCGGTGACGCCATAATAATGTGCAAAAATTTTATTAACAGCTATAAACCTACCCTGAGTGTCTTTCACCCAGACCAATCCTTCGTGATTTTCGATTAATTTTCGCAAATTGGTGGCATTATTGGCTTCTTTCTTTTCCGGTTTATATTCAGTAATTATGTTATTTAATTCAACAATAATTTCTCCCAGCATTTCTTCCGGAAAATCATGATTCTCTGATGAGTCCATGCGGTCGATTAGCTTTTTCAAACGTGTGAATATATCCAAATTTTCATTCATAGATTACACTACTTTCGCAAATACTTGACAAAATTTATTTTATTTGTTTCTTCGTAATACTAATAATAATCCGAGCTTACAGTCTTTTAATCTATTCCTATAAATACATTAAAAAGGAAACATAATCATATCATACAAAAATCTCTACAATTGATTAATCTCTTTTAAAGTTTCAATCCATGCATTGTTTAAATCAATCAAATTGGTTTTAAGCGCATTTTCATCATTGATGCTATTTTCAATACAAATACAGATTTCTCCAATTTTTACAAATTCCATATTCAATGCGCTTCCTTTAAGTTTATGTGTTTTGAGTTTAATCTGTACTTTATCATTAGATAAAATGGCCTTTTCAATTTCGGAAATGTATTTCGGAAATTCTGTTTTCGACATATCAATTATTGACATCATTACTTCGTTATTCCCAATTTTAGAAAACAATTTTTCCTTCTCGAAATACTTATAAGCATAGTTTTAATTCTTTTATATCAATTGGCTTCGACAAAAAATCGTCCATCCCCGATTTAAAACATAACTCTCTTTCTTCTTTGGACACTCCGGCTGTAAGAGCTATTATAGGAATAGTCAAGCCGTTTTTGAGTTTTCTTATTTGTCTTGTAGCTTCCAATCCATCAAGTTCGGGCATTTGTACATCCATCAATACTAAATCAGGTTTATTATTTTTTATTATTTGAATTGCCTCAATACCATTTTTTGCTTCTAACAATTTTACGTTAGGGAACGAAATTTTCAGCATATTTCCAATGACTATCATATTCATTTGTGTATCTTCAGCTACCAGAATACAAATGTCATCTTTAATGTTTAGGATTGAATGACTTTCTGTTTTAATACTGGAATCAGAATATTTTTTTTCATCCTGTACAGATAAACCATTGAGGTAATAAAGTAATTCATCTTGTTTCACCGGCTTTGTCAACAGATAGGACACATTAAGTTCTTTGGCAAGTTCATGAATCTTTAATTCGTCGGAGGAGCTGTACAACATGATTACTGGTTGTAGAGTTTCATTTTTTTCAATTTCCTTCCTTATATTTTTAATGGTATCTATACCATCCATTTCGGGCATGTGATAATCTACAATTATCAAATCGTAACGTTTACCATTTCTCATTAAACCAAGTGCATCAATTCCACTCTCAACAGTTTCACATTTAATATTCCAATACCTGAATGTATGTTCAAGAATTTGACGATTATTCGCATTATCGTCAATAACCAAAATATTATGTATATTTTCAAATTTATTTTTAATTGAAGGTTCTCCATATTCAATTTGACTTTCTAAATCGAAATAAAATGTAGTACCTTTACCATATTCACTTTCAAAACCAATTCGGCTACCCATTTTTGTAGCAAGCGAATTTGAGATAATAAGTCCTAAGCCTGTACCTCCATATCTGCGGGTTGTGGATGTATCTGCCTGCGAAAACGCTTTGAATAATTTATGTTTATCTTCTTCTTTGATTCCAATACCGGTATCGCGTACCGAAATATTAAAAACGCCCCTATTGTTATATTTTTTCGAAAAACTTACACAAAGTTCAATCTCGCCAATATGCGTAAATTTTACTGCATTACTTAACAAATTTACTAAAATCTGTTTAATTCTTATCGGATCTATATATGCAAATCGGGGAATTGCAGGGTCAATATTTAACAATAATTCAAGCCCTTTATTCGATGCAAGTACTTTAATAATATCTGAGGACTTTTCAAATAGTTGAATAATATCTGTTTTAACTGATTCTATATCCAATTTGCCGGATTCAATTTTAGAAAAATCAAGTATATCGCTAATTACACCCAACAAGCTGTTAGCGGAATTTATGGCATTATCCAGATACTCTTTTTGGTTATTGTTAAGAGTAGTAGTGCGCAACAATTCAGTAAACCCAATTACCCCATTTAGTGGTGTTCGTATTTCATGACTCATGTTAGAGAGGAAATTTGACTTTGCCACACTCGCTGCTTCTGCCATTTCTTTGGAACGGATAAGCTCAATTTCGGTTTCAACGCGTATCAATGAGTCGCCCAAAATATTTGTCAATACTATAATGGTATCCTTTTGATTATCCTCCCATTTTCGATATTCGTTTACCGTATCGAAACCAAAATAACCC
>JFJP01021173.1_pt1 | contig 10542 bp, 11 predicted proteins | sample 431651 | NCBI WGS metagenome assembly JFJP01 (sample SAMN02602958, study PRJNA72255) | Microbial mat metagenome, whole genome shotgun sequencing project. | biome: fresh water; feature: sink hole; material: water; isolation source: purple microbial (photo- and chemosynthetic) mats found in... | reverse complement strand
CCGGGCCGACCAGCACCGCGTCACCGCGACCGCGCCAGGCCGCCAGCGCCGCCGGCGCGGCGATATCAGGGCCGAGCGTGCCTTCGGGCACCCCACGGAAGGTGACGACATCGAGACCGGTGGCGCAGCTCGACACCTGCACGAGGACGGGAACGACGGCGCGTACGCCAGGCACCGCGGCAATGGCCGCGCCATAGCGCTCGGGCAGGCGGCTGGTGCTGGGGCAGAAGCGCCCGGCGCGGAATACCACCAGCCGGTCATCACCCGGCACGGCGGCCGTCGCACGCTCTAGCCCACGATGCATCGCCTCGACGACGGTGAGCAGGAACAGGCCGCAGGCCACGCCCAAGACGGTGAGGCCGGTACGCAGCGGATGCCGACGCACCTGCAGTGCCGCGAGTTCGGCAAGATTGCAGGCGACGCGCATCACGCCGGCACCGTCCCCGGCTCGACCAGCCGGCCCTTCTCGCAGCAGCGGCGGCGCGCTGATCATGCGTGACCATGACGATCGTCTTGCCCAGTTCGGCGACCAGGCGGCGCAGCAGGGCGAGGATGGCGGTCGCGCTGTCGCGGTCGAGGTCGCCGGTCGGCTCGTCCGCGACCAGCAGCGGCGGATCGGCGACCAGGGCCCGGGCGATGGCGACGCGCTGCTCCTGGCCACCCGACAGTTGGCGCGGGAAGTGGTCGCCGCGATCCGCCAGGCCGACCAGGTCGAGGGTGAGACTGACACGGCGGGCGCGCTCGGCAGCAGGCATCGCATGCAGCAGCAGCGGCAGCTCGACGTTCTCCCAGGCGGTCAGCACGGGCAGCAGATGATAGAGCTGGAAGATGTAGCCGACATGGTCGCCGCGCCAGCGCGTCAGCTGCGAGCGCGACAGGCGCGTAAGGTCGGTGCCGGCGATGAGCAGCGAGCCGGCCGTCGGCTGGTCGATGCCGGCGAGGAGATTGAGCAGGGTGGTCTTGCCGCTGCCCGAAGGTCCCATCAGGGCGAGGAACTCGCCGCGTTGCACATCGAGGTCGAGGGATTCCAGCGGCACGACCTCGCCGCCGGCCTTGCGATAGGCCTTGCGGATGGCGCGCGCAGCGATCAGCGGAGCTGTCATGCTTGACGCCTCCGTTCGGCGTTCGGCGTTCGACGTTCGGCGTTTGAGAAAACGAAATTACATGAACCGTCGGGTTCACCCTCTGGGTGACATGATACAGATGCAGGAATCATAGCCCTTCTCTGCGACACACCGAACGGCGAACGCCGAACGGCGAACCCAAAGGTGCAATGTTGGGTCATGTCAGGGCCCCTTCGCGAACGAGGCCTGCACACGCCGGCCCTCGTGCAGGCCGTCCACCGTGCCGAGCACCAGCGGTTCGCCGAGGACCAGGCCCTCGGCCACCGGCGCCCAGGCGCCGCGATCGGGGCCGGCCAGGACGATGGCCCGTTGGCGCAGCCGTCCCTCGGCATCGACGGCCCAGGCCACGGCGCGATCGCCGCTGCGTTCGCGCAGGGTCGCGACCGGGGCAGCCAGGCCGGTATTGGTCGAACCTTTCCGTGCAGGTGCCGCGTCACCCAGGATACGCACCCGTGCCAGCATGTCGGGCCGTAGCGAGACAGGTGGATCGCTCAGGGCGATGTGCACCGCCAGGGTGTTGCGGGTGGCGTCGGCGAGGCCGGCGATGCCGACCACCGAACCGACCAGGGTGCGACCAGGCAGCAGTTCGCATTCGATCTCGACCCGCTGACCAGGCCGCACCGCCCCGGCGTCGGCGAGCGGGACATCGGCCCGCACCTGCACCCGCGCGGGGTCGAATAGTTCGGCGATCAAGGCGGTTTCGGCGCTATCGAGGCTGAGGTGCCGCCCGGGAACCGCAGCCAGACGCAGGATGACACCAGCCGTCGGGGCGACGATGCGGCCGCGTTCGACCTCCAGTGCAGCGCTGGCGCGACCGACCTGGGCGGCTTGCAGAGCGGCCTCCGCCTGACCGCGGGCCGTCGCCGCCACCGCCTTCTCGGCAGCGCGCACCGCAACCTCGTGGGCGGCCTGGGCAAGCAGATCGGCGCTGGCCGCCGCGTCGGCCCGGCGCAGGCGTTCATGGCGATCACGGGCCTGCGCCAGACGCGCCTCGGCGGCAGCGACTTCGGCCGCCGCCCGGTCACGATCGGCTTCCGCCCCGGCGATGGCGGCCTCGGCCCGACGCACTGCCAGGGCGGCATCGCGGCCATCCAGTTCGGCGATCACATCTCCCGCTGCGACGACCTGACCCGGCCTAACATGCACCGTCGCTATGCTGCCAGAGCGCTGCGCCGACAACGCGACCGGCAAGGGATCGGGATGAAACCAGCCGGAAGCGCGGGCCAGCACGGAGCCAGGTTCGGCGTGGGCGACCGGATCGGCCAGGGCGACGACCGGCGCTACGGTCACCGGCAGCGCTGGCACCAGCCGCTCACGCAGCAGCCAGATGGCGAGGATCACGCCAAGGCCGAGACCCAGCGCGAGGACGCGGGCGGCATGCGGACGGCGCGCTGGTGGCGTGGCGCTGCGATCGACGGCGAGGCCGGCGAGGGGATTGGACATGACTGATCCTGTTTGAAGCGGGTTTCCCGAGACGGGAACCGGGCTCAGCAGGTCAGGACGATGGAGCGCAGGGTGTTCAGGTGCGGTGGTGGCCGGCGCTCTGCAGGACGGGCTCCGTGGCGCACAGGCACAACCGGATCCAGCCGCAGCACGGGCTGCGCGGCGGCAGTCACAACAGGCAGCTGTGCTGCCGTCAGAGCAAGTTCGGTGATCGGTGCATCAACGATGGGCAGCCACTGGCAGTCACAGGGCGGATCAATCTGCGGTTCTGGCGTTCTGTCAGCACAATCCCCGCCACAGCAGTCTTCAGTCATGGCGGCAACAACCACATCAGCGCAAGCAGGATCGAGGCAGATCCGCGCCCCCGGTCCCAGGCCGATGGCCAAGGCCTGGAACAGCAGGAAGATCCCAGCGATGAGGGCGATGGGCAGATTGCGGACCCGGTAACGCATCTGGCCTGAATTTCCGCCGCGCCCGGTCATGGTCAAGCGTGGTCGGCGGCGGCTGGCTGGGCGACGATCTCACGCACCCGCTGATAGACCGCCTCGATCACATCCTGGGGCGTCGAGGTGCCGGCGGTGATGCCGACATGACGGCGGGTGACGAACCAACGCGGTTCGACCTCCTCGGGGCGTTCGACATGGAAGGCGGCGATGCCGCGGTCGGCGATCACCTCGCGCAGCTTGGCGGTGTTGGCGCTGTTGCGCCCGCCGACCACGATGCCCAGGTCGATGTCGGCTTCGAGCAGCGTGGCGATAGCGGCCTGGCGCTCCTTCACCGGCTGGCACACCGTGTCGATGAAGCGCACTTCGCGCACCCACGGCAGTTTGCGCATCGCGTCGAGGATGGTGTTCACCTTGTCGAGGCGGTTGGTGGTCTGGCTGACCACGCCCAGGCGCTCGTGGCCGCGCAACTGCTCAAGGTCGCGTTCGTGATAGACCACCGCCGAAGCCTTGAGATTGCCGACCACGCCCTTGACCTCGACATGGTCGGCCTTGCCGACGATGACCGGGAACCAACCCTCGCGTTCGAGGAAACGCGCCAGCTTGTGCAGGCGGATCACCAGCGGACAGGTGGCGTCATAGACGGTGAAGCCACGCTTCTGCAGATCTGCCTTGGTGCTGTCGCTGGCGCCATGTGCGGTGATCATCACCGCTTCCGTGGTGATGCTGTCGATCTGGTCACGCTCGACGATGCGCACGCCATTGGCAAGCAGGCGTTCGGTGACCTGGGGGTTGTGCACCAACTGGCCGACCACGGTCAGCTTGCCGCGATAGATCGGGTCGAGCGCCATGTCGATGGCGTCCTGAACCCCGAAGCAGGTGCCCATGGCCTGGGCGAGCGTGATCTTCACCGGCATGGCCCACCAGCATCGCCGCCTTTTCCGCCTGCGGAAGCTGGTAACACCCGAGGTCCGACAACGCTTCCCTACAACTGGTGAACCGGTATAAGCGCCGACGACATCTGCTGCGTTCGATACCCGGCCACATCCCCCTGGCCTTTCGTTATCACCGGGGGCCAATCTCCCGTCACGACCGTGGTCGTACGGGGCGGCCCCCACTCTGAACACCGGTTCAGGGTAGTCTGCTGGACCCGGCGCGAGTGGATGTCTTGTTTCTTGGGGACTTCGTCCCCACGGCCCTGAAGGGCCTGCCCCTCGCGCTGTGTCGGGGTTCGATTTCTCCGGCGGGGCCGTCGAAATCGTGGGCGGATGGCTGCGCCATTGTATCCGCCCACCACCCCTCGGCGCGCGGTCCTCGCCTACGGCTGCGGCCACGGGGCCCTGGACCCACCACTGACGCGGACACTGGCTAGGCCCAGACCCTTGCCCCGGCGTCCGGTTGATCAGCATGCGCAGACCTCTCCCGAAAGGACCTGCCATGGGCGCCGAAACCGCTCCAGCCGCCGCCATCGACCCCAAGGACCGCTTCCGCGCGGGCCTCAGCTACCCGAATCCGCTGGCCGGCAACCCGGGCGCCCCGAAGTATCCCGCGACGGTGAAGCGCGCCGACGGCTCGACCCTGCAGGTCGCCTGCCCGGTCGCGACCCGCCTGATGGTCGCCCTGATGGACATGGATGCGGTGGTCGGCGGCGCCGCCTGCCACTGGGGCGGACCCGCCGCCCTGGCCGAACTGATGAGCGCGATCCACGGCATCATGTTCAGCGCCTCGCCCTGGCACCAGTCGTTCAACTTCGTCAACGACGCCGGCCACACCGAGAACGGCGTGTACGCGCTGAAGGCCAACTACGGCTTCGCCGGCGTCACGGTCGGCGACCTGCGCGGCTTCCGCTCGATCACCTCGAAGCTGACCGGCCACGGTGAAGGCCACATCTTCCCCGAAGGCGTGATGATCTCGAACGGCCCGCTGGGCAGCGGCCTGCCGGTCGCCCAGGGCCTGGCGATGGCCGACCGCCTCGCCGACAGCAAGCGCACCACGGTCTGCGTGATCTCGGACGGCGCGCTCTACGAAGGTGAAGCCAAGGAAGCGGTCTCCGCCATCCCCGGCTTCGCCGCCAAGGGCCTGACCGCCCCCTTCGTCATGGTGGTCAGCGACAACAACACCAAGCTGAGCGGCCGCTGCGACGCCGACGCCTTCGCCCAGAAGGGCTACTTCGACGGCTTCGAGGCGCAGGGCTGGAAGGTCATCCGCTGCGACAAGGGCAACGATCTGCAGGCCGCGTTCAGCGCGGTCGAGGCGGCCATCGCCGCCGCCCAGGCCGATCCGACCAAGCCGGTCGTGGTGTGGGCCAAGACGGTCAAGGGCTTCGGCGTCGCCAGCACCGAGAAGAGCGCCTCGGGCGGCCACGGCTTCCCCATCTCCGACCCGGCCAAGCTGCGTCCCTTCGTCGCCGAGATCAACGGCGGCAAGCCGCTGGCCCCGCAATTCGAGGAATGGCTGCAGAGCCTAGAGAACGCCGCCAAGGCCAAGGCCGAGAAGGCCGCCGCTGCCGCACCTGCCGCCGCGCCCGCGGTCAAGAAGGACAAGATCCAGGGCGGCTTCCCCAAGGCGATGATCGCCGCCGCCAAGGCCGGCCTGCCGGTGGTCAGCGTCAGCGCCGACCTGCAGGGCTCGACCGGCGTCGCGCCCTTCCGCGCTGCCTTCCCGCAGCTCTCCTTCGAGGTCGGCATCGCCGAGGGGCTACATCCCGGTGGTCGACACCTTCGCCCAGTTCGGCGTGACCAAGGGCCTGCTGCCCCTGTGCATGGCCAACCTCAGCCAGGCGCCGGTCATCGCGGTGTACAGCCACACCGGCTTCCAGGACGCCGCTGACGGCGCCTCGCACCAGGGTCTGTCGTATCTGGCGATGACCGGTTCGATCCCGCACACCGTCACCTACTGCCCGGCCAGCGCCGAAGAGGCCGAGTGGGCGATGAGCGAGGCGATCAGCCGCTTCGCGGCGGCGCGCAAGGCGGGCAAGATGCCCGAAAGCGTGATGTTCTTCTGCGGCCGCGAAAACTTCCCGGTGTCGATCAAGCCCGAGGGCGCGTCCTATGCCTGGGGCAAGGCGATGATCGTCGGCGGCGGCGTCGAGAAGGCTACCTTCGGCGGCCAACTCGGGCCAATCAACCTCTCGCTGTCGATCACCAAGCCCGGCGTTGTGATCAGCGCCAACGGTTCGCTGGTCGCGGCGGCGGTGAAGGCGGCCGAGAAGCTGGTCGCTTCGGGCGTCAACTGCGTGGTCCTGAACAACGCCATCGCCAACCAACCGGACATCGAGACGCACAAGAAGCTGATCGAGCAGATGGGCGGCAAGCTGGTGACGGTCGAGGACCACCAGATGACTGGCGGCGCAGGCGAGGTGCTGGTCGCCAAGCTGGCCGCCGCCGGCTGCCGGCCCAAGGTCAAGATCCTGGGCGTGCACGGCGAGTTCGGCCAGAGCGCCTACTCCGCCGATGAGCTGTACAAGAAGCACGGCATCGGCGTGGACGGCATCATCGCCGCCGCGCAGTCGCTCGCTTGACCAGCCTACAGGCGGTCGGCGTCATCCTGCTGGTCTTCGCGGTGGCCAAGCTGGCCATCGCGGGGGCGGCGCTGCGCCGCCTGAACGCACACCGCGCCGGTGTCCCCGGTGCGGTGAACCCGATGACCGGGCACGCCAAACCATGGCTGTTCTGGGCCTGGTTCGGCTGGCGCATCGCCGCCGCGGGGCTGGCGCTGGTCGTGGGATTATGGCTGCTGGTGCGCTGAATTGCCCCAACCCATGGAAGGGACCCCGTCGCGCAGCGATGGGGCGGCCGCCGAGCAGCGGTGGACGGATACAATGGGCGTAGCCCATCCGTCCACGGTTTCGGAGCGGAGCGACGAAACCGAGCTGGGACAAAGGCCGGGGGGCAGGCCCGCAGGGCCGCGGGGGCGAAGCCCCTGAGCAAACAAGCCTACTCCAGGCCGCGGCTGCTGCGATATCCGGCGTAGTCACCGCGCCAGTCGGTGATCTTGGCGGGACCGCCAGCGGGGCCGTCTTCCATGATCCAGCAGCGGTTGGCGACGTTGTCGATGAACTCGCGGTCGTGGCTGACCACCACCAGCGTGCCCTGGAAATCTTCCAACGCCTCCTGCAGCGCCTCGATCGATTCCATGTCGAGGTGGCTGGTCGGCTCGTCGAGGATCAGGGTGTTGGCCTCCTGCAGCATGACCATCGACAGCAGGCAGCGCACGCGCTCGCCACCCGAGAGGACGCCGACGATCTTCTTCACGTCATCGCCGGAGAACAGCATGCGGCCGAGCATGGCACGCATATTGTTGATGTCCTGGTTCTCGGTGAACTGACGGATCCACTCGTAGATGTTCAGGTCCTTGTTCTTGAACAGGTCACCACCCTCCTGCGGGAAGTAGGCGCGGGTGGTGGTGTTCGACCAGGTGACCGTGCCCTTCTCGGGGGCCAGCTCGCCGAGGATCAGGCGGCACATCGTGCTCTTGCCGATGCCGTTGCGGCCGATGATCGCGATGCGGTCCTGGCGGTCGATGCGCGCCTCGAACTTGTCGCAGATCTTCGGTCCGCCGGGATGGGCGAAGCTCAGCTTCTCGATCTTGACCACGTCCTGGCCGCTCGGCTTCTGGAACTTGAAGTAGAGGCGCGGCGCGACGCGCGAGCTGGGCTGCACCTTCTGGCCCGACAGCTGGTCGATCAGTTTCTCGCGGCTGGTCGCCTGCTTCGAACGCGCGGCGTTCGACTTGAAGCGCTCGACGAAGCGGCGCAGCTTCAGCACCTGGCGCTCGACCCGGCCCGCCTCCTTGCTGCGGTGGGCGCGGGCCAGCTGCTCCTGGGCCTGGTACACATCGTAGGGGCCGGCGAAGGAACGGATGGTCTTGAAATCGACGTCGAGGGTGTGCGTGCAGGTACGATTGAGAAAGTGACGGTCGTGGCTGACCACGACGATCACGCCCTCGTAGTCGGCGAGGAACTGCTCGAGCCAGACGATAGCCGGGATGTCGAGGTTGTTGGTCGGCTCGTCGAGCAGCAGCACGTCGGGCTTGGAGAACAGCGCCTGGGCCAGGAACACGCGCACCTTCTTGGCGGTGTCGATGTCGCCGAGCAGCTTCTGATGCAGGGCTGGTTCGACACCCAGGTCGGTGAGCACCTCGGCGGCGGCCGACTCCTGGGTGTAGCCGTCGAGCTGCTCGAAGCGCTCCTGCAGCGTGCTCATGCGCGCCATGTCCTTGTCGTCCATGTCGCCCTTGGCGTAGAGCTTGTCGAGCTCGGCCTGGATCGCGTGGACCTCCTGGTGGCCGCGCAGGGCGACCGAGATCACGGTCTGGTCGTCGTAGCCGCTGATGTCCTGGCGCAGCCAGCCCATGCGCTTGCCGGGTTCGAGGATGACCTCGCCCAGGACCTGCTCGACCTCCTTGGTCAGGATCTTGATGAAGGTCGACTTGCCGGTGCCGTTGGCCCCGATGATGCCGTAGCAGTTCCCGGGGGTGAACTTGAGGCTGACGTTCTCGAACAGGACCTTCTGGCCGAAGTTCATCGACAGGCCGGCGACGCTGAGCATCTGATATCCCCTATTGGCGGGCGGCATGGTCTGGGGATCGGCGGGGGGGCAAGGGACCATCATTGCCCCAGGGGTTAGGGGTTAGGGACTGTCATTGCCCAGCGAGATCATTGCCCCAGGGGTTAGGGGTTAGGGTGGTCATTGCCCCAGGGGTTAGGGTTGACAGTCCATTCCCATCGGTCTGCCCCTAAACCCTGGGGCAATGGATCGAATCCCTAACCCCTAACCCCTAACCCCTAACCCCTGGGGCAATGATTATGGGGGGCAATGGGTTTGAGTGTTTTCCGCCCCTCCTATGCTGTCCGGCCATGCCCGCCCATATCCAGATCCGCATCATCTCCCTGCTGGAGGAGGCCGCCAACAGCTTCGAGCAGCTTGAAACCCTGGCCAACCGCACGCTGTCCGAGATCCCCGCCGAGGCCATCGACCAGGTCGATCTGCGCGCCATCGAGCGCGACTATGTGAACGATGAGAACGAGCCGGGCAGCGAGATGGACCACATCGTGTTCATCAAGTACCGGACCGACAAGGTCCAGGCCTAATGAGCTTTGAGCTTGCAGCTTTGAGCTTGGAGCCCGCACTGTATCCGCTGGCGTTTCGAGCTCAGAGCTCAAAGCTCTAAGCGCTAAGCTACCATGTCCCTCCTCTCCATCACCGGCGTCTCCAAAAGCTTCGGCAGCCTCAAGGCGGTCGATGATTTGACGCTGGCCATTCCGGCCGGCGAGGTGCATGCCTTTCTCGGCCCCAACGGCGCCGGCAAGACCACCACCATCCGCATGATCTCGGGCCTGCTGCGCCCGGATACCGGCACGATCAGCGTCGATGGCCATGACGTGGTCAGCGATGGCGTTGCGGCGCGCACCAAGCTGGCCTACGTGCCGGACGAGCCCTACCTGTTCGAACGCCTCACCGGCCGCGAGTTCCTCGACTTCACGGCGCGCATCTACGGCCTCGACCAGAAGATCTTCGCTGAGCGCCTGGCCGAGTGCGACGGCCTGTTCAACCTCTCCGGCTTCTGGGACCGCCTGGCCGAGGGCTACAGCCACGGCCAGCGTCAGCGCGTGGTGCTGGCCGCCGCCTGGCTGCACCGCCCCAAGCTGCTGGTGGTCGATGAACCGCTGGTCGGCCTCGACCCCAAGCACATCCGCGTCGCCCTCGATCTGTTCCGTCGCCTCGCCACCGAGGGCGGGGCGGTGCTGATGAGCACCCACACCCTGGCCACCGTCGAGGGCAGCTGCGACCGCGTAACCGTGATCGACAAGGGCAAGGTCATCGCGCACGGCACCGTCGCCGAGGTAGCGCAGGGCGGCGACCTCGAACGCCGCTTCCTGGAGATGACCTCGGGATGAACGGCTGGCTGGCGATCGACGGTTCGAACGTCGTGCACCAGGACGCCGAACTGCGCCGGCTCGCCAACCTCGATCCGGAGCGCGCCCGCGCCGAGCTTGAACGCCTGCTCGGCGGCCGGCGCAACACCGCGGTGTTCTGGGATGGCGGGCCGGGCGGCGAGCCGCGCACCTTCCAACGCAAAGGCCTGCGCGTCGATTACAGCGGATCGGGTGAAGCCGACGAGCGCCTCGTCACCTGGCTCAAACAGCACCGGCCACCGGGTCTGGTGGTGATCAGCGATGACGCGACCCTGGCACGACGCTGCCGGACCCTGGGCGCCAGAGTCGCCACCGCCCGCGGCTTCGCCGCCGGCTTCCGCACGCAGCGCGATGCCCCGCCCGAGCGGCCGCCTCCGTCGCCCGCCGAGGTGGAGTTCTGGATGCGCGAATTCAAGGTGCGGCCGGGCGAGTAACGCGTAATCGGCTTCCCCTGCACGCAGCAGGGCCACTATCCGGTCATGCCGCGCAGCGTCGTGATCCTGCTCCTGGTGCTGTGTGTCGGCGCCGCCGCGTTCGGCGGATGGCTGGCGATGCCGGCCACGCCCCATGCAGCCCCCCTGCTGCATGGCACCTGGGATGCCGCTGATCCCCAACT
>JFJP01002409.1_pt1 | contig 10543 bp, 10 predicted proteins | sample 431651 | NCBI WGS metagenome assembly JFJP01 (sample SAMN02602958, study PRJNA72255) | Microbial mat metagenome, whole genome shotgun sequencing project. | biome: fresh water; feature: sink hole; material: water; isolation source: purple microbial (photo- and chemosynthetic) mats found in... | reverse complement strand
GGCGGCGAAGAGCACGTAGATCAATGGGCTGGCGAACTGCCGCAGAAACACCCGCCACAATGGCAGCCGTTTTTCGTCGGGCAACAAATTCGCGCCATGCGTCGTCAGGCGTTGCCTGGCGTCCGCGGCAGAGAGCCCGCGGACGGGGTCGCTGCCGGTTTCACGGCAGGCGTCCGCAGCGGTGATCCGGTGCCAGGCGGTGGGGAGTGGATTCATCCGGGTTTACACACTCGCCGGTTTTGGGTTCCGTCGCGAGGCTTGATTTGCCAATCAAGGCGCATATTCCGCTTTGGGGGATTGGATTGGCGTTTTTCCAGGGGATGGTATTGATGATAGGCTACGGAGTCGCGTATGATATTAGAGTTGTGACACGCGGAATTGTGCTGCGGAATGATATCAACTACATTATGTGTCTTTAGTCAGCCCCCGTTGCCACAGGATGGCGGGCATTCCCCCCACCTTTGATTTGTATGGACTCCTTTGATGCAAACCGCTTTGTGCGGAAGCGTCTCGTCGAGTTTCTCGGCGGCGACCCGCTGGCCAGTGTGAGGAGGTGCTGGATTTGGCGCAACGCGCTTGCGTCCGCATCCTGCTCCAAGAGGAAGGGACGAGCCGGTTGCTCGACGAGTATCTCGCGTCCCGGCTGCGGGCTCTGGACATCCTGCCGGTTTTCGCATCCCCGAAGGCTGTCGCCGTCGCCGGGTTCGAAGCTCCCGTGGTTTTATCTGCGAGCGTCTTGCTCGGGCCGGATGCGGCAGGTCCCGCCCACCGGGTGCGTGAAATGGTGCCGACCGACGGCTACATGGCTCATTTCACCATCGACTCGGACTACGGCGACATGGAAGTCATCAGCACCGAACTGGCCCGCATGCGGATTCACGAGCTTCAGGCGATCCGGAAACTGTTGGAAGTCAGCAAGAGCGACCTCTTCGCGGAAGGGGTGAAGCGCTCGATCGAGCAACCGGTCGATGCCGTGAAAAACATCGCGAAAGACCCGGTCGGCTCGGTCAAGGCGGTGCCGAAAACGGTGGGTCACTTTTTCCAGAAAATCGGCCAGTCGGTCGGGAACGCCGCGTCTAACGCGAAGGAGCGGATGGAGCGCGGCGAGGAAAGCCAGGCCGCCGCCGGCATCGGGAATGCGGCGAGGGGCATCATCGGATTCGAGACCACGAAGCTGGAATGCGCGAAGCAGCTTGGGGTGGATCCCTACACCGACAACGAGCGTCTCCAGCAGGAAATCGAGAAGGTTTCGTGGGTTTTCTTCTCGGGTGGCCTGCCGCTGCGGATCGGCGCGGCGGCGGTTTCCGGCGGCGCGTCGATGGCCCTCACGGCGACGAAAATGGTCGGCCTGCCGGATGAAATTTACTCGCTCACCCCCTCGGAGCTGGCGATGAGAAACCAGCAGGCGCTCGCCGCCATGGGGGTTCCCGAAGACGCGATCCGGCGCTTTCTTTCGAACGAGGCACTTTCCATCACCTTGCGCAGCTCGATCCTCCGCTCGCTCAAGGCGCTCGGCACCCTGAAAGGCAGTGCCGCGATCGCCGGGGTCGCCGCAAATTGCGAGACCCGCCGGCAGGTGGAGTTTCTCAACCAGGCGCTCATTCTCCTGGCCAAGCAGCAGCAATCCGGGAAATCCGCCTGTTCCTCGCTGGAAGTCGTCGGCCGTCTCCCCGGCGCGATCGATGCCGCCGGAGTGCTCCAGATTTCCGCGCCGGTGGACTACTTGAGCTGGACGCCGGAAGTCGCCGGATTTGCCAATCGCGATGATTTGATCGGCCGCAAGCCGACCTTGCTGCTCGGCGGGGGCGCCACCGACCGCACCCGCACCGAGCTGAAAGCCCTCGGCTGGACGCTCGTCACCCCGTAAATCAACATTCTCCGCTGCTTGCAGCGATTCAGGGTTGAGTCCGTCGCTGGATTCCGCAAAAACCCTGGCGGATGAGAATTTTGGTCGTTGGCAAAGGTGGGCGCGAGCATGCGCTGGTAAGGGCGTTGTCGGAATCACCGGGGAAGCCCGAGTTGTTTTGTTTTCCCGGCAGCGATGCGATTTTCGAACTGGCAAAACCAGTCGCAGCCGACGGACTGGAGTCGCTTGTCGCCTGGATGAAAGCGAATGCCATCGACCTCTGCGTCGCCGGCGAGGAGAGCTATCTCGTGAAAGGCGAGGGACTCGCGAACCTCTGCGGAAAAAACGGCATCCCGTGCTGGGGACCGCCGAAGGAGTCCGCGCAACTCGAAGCGAGCAAGGAGTTCGCGAAGGAATTTCTCGTGAGAAACGGCATCCCCACCGCGCGCGGCGTGGCCACCGATACTTTGGAGGAGGCTGTCGCGGCGATCGGCGGAGTCTATCCGACGGTGTTGAAATTCGACGGACTCGCCGCCGGCAAGGGCGTGGCGGTTTGTCCGGATGAGGCGTCCGCGCTGGATTTCCTCGATGACGTTTTCACCCAGCGCCGTTTCGGTGCCGGACGCGTGCTCGTCGAGCAATGCCTCGTGGGTCCGGAAGTCTCGATTTTCGCCGCGATCATCGACGATCAATACCTGATTTTCACCCCGGCCCGCGACTACAAGCGCGCCAACGACGGCGACCTCGGCCCGAACACCGGCGGCATGGGAGCCGTGGCCAGCCGCCAGCTCATCTCGCAGGAATTGCTCTCCCTGATCGAAAAGGAAATCGTCCAGCCAACCGTTGGCGGACTCCGCGCCGAGGGCTTGCCTTATCGGGGATTCCTCTACTTCGGCCTGATGCTAACCGAGACCGGCCCTCAGGTCATCGAGTATAATTGCCGCTTCGGGGATCCCGAATGCCAGGCCGTGATGCCGCTCGTCGAGGGCGATCTCGCCGCGTTCTGCCTCGCCGGTGCGAAGGGCGAACTCCGCGAAGACCTCATCCGTTTCAGCGACGGTTGGAGCGTCTGCGTCATCCTCGCATCCGCCGGTTATCCGGACAGCTCGCGCAACGGCGACAAAATTTCAGGGCTCGAAAAAATCGCCGGAGCCCGCGTCTATCACTCCGGCACCCGCCGCACCGCCGATGGCGGATGGGAAACCCACGGCGGCCGCGTGCTCGCCGTCGTCTCCGGCGGCGACACCCGCGATGAAGCCGTGAGCAAGGCCCACGCCGCGGCGGATCTCGTCACCTTCGACGGCTTGCAACGCCGCCGCGACATTGGCATCCTCAATTTTTGAATCATGCAAAAGACTCTCACCGCAGAAGACATCGCCACCGGAGTGGAGCGCCTCGCCAAGGCCATCCTCGACAAACACCGTGGCCACCCCGTCGCCCTCGTCGGCATCCGCAGCCGCGGCGATGAAGTCGCGGAGCGGATTCTAACGATCCTCTCGGCGGAGGATGACTGGGACCTGTCATTCGGCGTGCTCGACATTTCGCTCTATCGGGATGACTTCGAGCACCTTCATGAAAATCCGCTGCTCCAGGAAAGCGACATCGCTTTTCCGATCGAGGGAGCCCACATCATCCTCGTGGACGACGTGCTGTTCACCGGTCGCACCATCCGCGCCGCGCTCGACGCGCTTTCCGACTACGGCCGCCCCGGCAAGGTCGAGCTCGCCGTACTCATCGACCGCGGCCACCGCGAAATGCCGATTCAACCCGATTATGTCGGCATCACCCTCGACACCTGCCGCCTCGACCATGTATTGGTTTCGCTCGAAGGGACCGACGGCAAGGATGAGGTCCGGATCGTCGAAAAAGAAAATTCATGAGCCTTCTGCCGCAGAGCAAGAAATCCGCCGAGGAAATCGCGAAACTCCGCGAGTCCCTCGGGATCGTCGGTCCACCGCCGGCCGAGGAGGCCTTGCCCGTGGCGGCCCCTGTCGGGAAAACACTTCCCGAGGAATCGAAGGAAGTCGCGGAGGTCGGAGAATCCGCCTTGGCACCGCTGCCGGTTGCCGAAGTCCACGAGCCGAAACCCGTGCGTTCGCTCAAACGCTCGGAGAGAACTTCCCCGCTTCCCGGCAGCGAGCACACCGCCGATGAGCCGCTCCCGCCGGCCACCGGGGTGGTCGATACTCCGCTGCCCGTCGCCCATCTGCCGAAAATCGTCCGCTCGCTGCGTAAATCCGAGCAAGGCCCGATCGCTCCGGTCCCGGCCCCATCGCCCGATTCCAAGCTGCCGATTCATCGCCACAGCGAGAAGGAAATCCACGAAATCCGCCGCCAGGAGATGCTCGCCGCACAGAACACCGTCGGTCATCTGAAATCCCTAACCGCACATCCCGTCCTGATCGTGCCGGGTTACCTCTTCGCCGTCGCCGGCGCGGTCGGATTTTACTTCTATGACTTTCAAAAGGAAGTCACCGCAGGCTGCGTGGTGGTCGCGCTGGTCATCGCCGCCATCATCTTTTTCAAAAAGCCGCTCTCCGTCCACCACGCCGCCTTCATCACGGTCGCGGCGTTGTTCGTCGTCGTCTTCGGCGCACTCCACTATTTTCCCCAACTCCGGCATGGCACGTAAAGACCTACTCGACATCGCGGCACTCGACCGGGAGGAAATAGAACACCTGCTCGATCAATCCATTCCCTTCAAGGAGCTCTTCACCCGCTCGGTGAAAAAAGTCCCCGCCCTCAAGGGCAAGTCCGTGCTCATGCTCTTCTACGAGCCCAGCACCCGCACCCACTCCTCCTTCGAGGTCGCCGCCAAGCGTCTATCCGCGGACGTCACGAACTTCGACGTCGCCCACTCCTCCATCACCAAGGGTGAGTCCGTTAGGGAAACCGTCGAGACGCTCCAGGCGATGCGCACCGACTACATCATCGTCCGCCACGGCCGCTCCGGCCTGCCCGGCATGATTGCCCGCCAGACCAAAGCCTCCGTCATCAGCGCCGGCGACGGCGCGCACGCCCACCCGACGCAAGGCCTGTTGGATGCCTTCACCATCAAGGAGAAATTCCCCGATCCCACCGGGAAAAAAGTCCTCATCATCGGCGACATCCTGCATTCCCGCGTCGCCCGCTCCACCAGCACCATCTTGAAAAAGCTTGGAGTGGAAGTCGCCTATCTCGGTCCCGGCTCGCTCGTCCCGCGCGTCGGCCCGGAGAACATCCGCCGCTTCACCGACTACAAGGAAGCCATGGCGTGGTCGCCGGATTTCATCTATCTGCTCCGCGTCCAGATGGAGCGCCAGGACGCCCAGTTTTTCCCCAGCCTCCGCGAATACCACCGCCTCTATGGCATCAGCGACGCCCGCCTCGACGAAATCCGCAAGCGCGGCCTCTACCTCATGCACCCCGGCCCCGTGAACCGCGGCGTCGAGCTCTGCGACGCCGTCATGGACTACGAGCGCAGCCTCATCAACGACCAGGTCGAGAACGGCATCGCCGTCAGAATGGCCGTGCTCTACTGGCTCAAACCGGGTGGGGAGTCTCCATCCGTCGTCTCTTGAAAAGCCTCCCTGTTTTCTCGAACTCTGCGCAACAGCCGTCAAAATCAACCATCCATGATCACTCACTTTCGAATCGAGAATTTCAAACGTCTGGGGGTTGTCGATTTGGAGCTTGGTAATGCTGTTGTACTGATAGGACCGAATAATTCAGGTAAAACCAGCGCTCTTCAGGCCATGGCTCTGTGGGATGCTGGCTGGAGGCGCTGGGCTGAAAAACGTGGAAAAGGATCACCAAACAAACGGCCTGGAATAACGATCAACCGACGCGATATCTCATCCATTCCGGTTCCCAGTGCCCGCTTGCTATGGAGAGATCTTCATACCAATGACACCAAGGTAAAGGATGGGAAGCAGGGGACGGACAAAGTGTTTATCACTCTTACCGCCAAAGGGGTGTATCAGGATCAGCCGTGGACCTGTACGCTCGAGTTTTACTACGCCAACGAAGAATCTTTTTATTGTCGTATCAAGGATTCCGAAGATGGCATCATTCCGGAAGCGGTGCGGCATCACCCGGTCGTTTTTCTTCCTCCAATGTCCGGTCTGGCAGAGAGAGAGCACCGAAAGGAGCCCGGCGAAATTGGAGTGTTGATCGGCGAAGGTCAAACTGCCCAAGTCTTGCGCAATCTATGCTGGCAGTTGTTTTCAAAGGAAGATAAATCGCTGTGGTCTAAACTGGTTGAAAATGTCGAACAGTTGTTCCAGATCAAACTCCAGGAGCCGATCTATATCCCGGAGCGCAGCGAGTTGTCGCTAACCTACAAGGAGCGCTCTGGTATCGAACTCGATTTGTCATCTTCCGGGCGGGGATGCCAACAAGTCCTACTCCTTTTCAGCTACATGCTCGCTAATCCGGGTTCAGTGTTGCTTTTGGATGAGCCCGACGCCCACCTGGAGATTCTCAGACAAAGGGACGTTTATAATCTCCTCACGGATACCGCATCTGGAAATGGCTCACAAATCGTTGCGGCCAGTCATTCCGAGATAGTTCTTCAGGAAGCTGCGGAGCGCGATGTGGTCATCGCCTTTGTCGGCAAACCACATCGAATCGACGTAAGATCAAAGGGCCAAGTAAAGAAGGCGCTCGAGAGTATCCGCATGGCGGATTATTATCTAGCCGAGCAAAAAGGATGGATGCTTTATTTGGAAGGGTCAACTGACCTCGCGATCTTGCGCCGTCTCGCCGATAGGCTGAAGCATGCGGCTGCCAAGTTTCTAGCGGATTCGGTGCCCGTTGTTTATCTGGGAACCAATTTGCCACAGGAGGCTCGCAATCACTTTCAGGGATTACGTGAAGCCAAGCCAGACCTTGTCTCTTTGGCGCTTTTCGACCGCGTGGAAAAGGAGCTTCACATCGGCTCTCAGCTAGTTGAGAAAATGTGGTCCCAAAGGGAGATCGAAAACTTTCTCGTCACTCCAGAAAGCCTTCGCTCTTTTGTCGTCGCCGATCTTATTGAGGATGATCTAATCGCTCAAGCTGAGCGCAAAAACCGCTTGGAAATCCTTGAAACATGCATCCTTGAGATCGTCAACGCGCTCCGCCTGACTGGCGAACCGGACCCATGGGGCGCCGATATCAAAGTGACAGACAAATTCCTCGACCCTCTCTTCAAACTCTTTTTTGAGCGTCTCGGCACGCCACAGCGAACTTTCAAGCGGGATTATCATGGCCTGGCCGATGCTATTCCCATCAACCAGGTGGACCCCGAGATCGGTTTAATGCTTGATTTGATTGCGCAAACGGCCGCTCGTGCCCAACCCTCCGTCTAGTCATTTTATTACCCATGACAGTCCTCATCACCCACGCCCGCATCGCCTCCGAGAAATCGCCCGATCTAGTCTCCGGCTCCCTCATGAAACGCTTACTCCTCCTCGCCGCAATCCTTGCCACCTCACTTCACGCGGAAACCGAGAAGGAATTCTGCGAGCGCGTCGCCAAGGCCTGGAATTCGAAAAACGCTGCCGGGATTCTCGCCTTGTACGGCGATCCTGCGAAACTCGATCCGGATTTCAAAAACCAGATCACGACCGGCATGATCGATTTCAAACTCAAGAGTGGCTACCTCAAAGTTGATGCGACCCTGCTTCCGCCGGATCCAACCAGCAACAAGAGCTTCGTGACGAAAGGGAAAATCATGTATTCGCCGTCCGAACCCATAGGCATCGTGAAGGTTTCCTTCGTGCGGGACGAGAAGTCCAAATTCAGCGGTGGCGACATGTCGATGTCCTTCAACAAGGTTTCTGATGGAACCTTCGCCTTGGTGTCACCCGCGGTGAAAACCTTCGAGTGGACCGGCGGAGACATGACTTCGTTCAACGTCCAGCTGAAGTCGGACAAGGAAGGCGCGTTCATTCCACAGGCGATCATCGTCGTCGAAAAATACGGACATTTGGACTGGTTGACGACGGGCAAGAGCGTGTCGTTTCCCGCGCATAAAGTCATCAGCCTCATCATCTCCCCGACACCTGATACGGAATCTCTCACCGTGGAAATCACCAAGGGAATGGAAAGGAAGCCGGTATTCAAGAAGACAGTGAACACTTCCCAAGGTGCGATTATTGCAATTGAATCTGTCACGCCCTGAAATTATCCACCCTACCTTTCCTTCCGGCTCAAACCTGGCATCACCCCATGGACACCACCTTTGAAGAATTAATCGCCCGGAAGATGGCAGCCCGCCAAATGCGCGCCCGCCAGACCTGGGAAGAAAAAGTCCAGCTCATCGAGCGGATGAAACATCAGCTTTCCTCATGGAAAAGACCCTCGAAGTCCTCAATCGTCTCGAAACCGCGGGCTTGATCGGTCACTACGCGATCGGGGGTGCCATCGCCGCCGCTTATTACGTCGAGCCTACGGTTACCTATGATCTTGACGTGTTCACGGTGATCCCAGGCGCATCATTGTTGATCGATCTTTCGCCCATCTACGAGCAACTCAAGGCGTGGGGATACAAAGAGCAAGGCGCTGGTGTGGAAATCGAGGGCTGGGAAGTGCAATTCCTGCCTCCTCCAGGTCCTCTGGAAGAAGTCGCCTTGGAATTTGCGGAGGCCTGCAATTTCCACAACGTCCCCACCCGCATCATTGCCGCCGAGTTCCTTTGTGCCATCATGCTCAAGACCGGCAGGCCCAAGGATCTGATCCGTCTCTCCCAATTTCTGGAAGAAGGAGTCCTGCAAAAAAGCGCGTTCATGGACATCATCGATCGCTTCTCCCTCCGGGAAAAATGGATTTATTTTATCCGGAGGCATTTCGATGGTCAGGAACCCGCATTCCTCATTCCCTGAATATTACTTAGCTCTTCCCATGACACTCCTCATCACCAACGCCCGCATCGCCTCCGAGAACTCGCCAGATCTTACCCTGGCGGATGTGCTCATCTCCGACGGCAAAATCCAACAGATCGGCTCGAATCTATCCGCTCCCGACGGCGCCCGCACCATCGACGCCCGCAACCGGATCCTCGCGCCCGGCATGTTCGACGCGCACGTCCATTTCCGCGAGCCCGGCTTCGAGTCCAAGGAAACCATCGCCTCCGGCAGCGAGGCCGCGATCAATGGCGGCATCACCGGCGTCGTCATGATGCCGAACACCCGCCCGGCCATCGATTCCGCGACGGTGGTGGCCAATGTCTTGGACATCGCCAGGCGCACGGCCCGCATCCCGGTTTACACTTCCGGCTGCGTCACGAAGGACCGCCATGGCAAGGAAATGGCCGGCATCGACGGCATGCGCGCGCTCGGGGTGAAAATGCTCACCGACGATGGCGACACCACCGGCGATCCCGCCATCCTGCTGCGCGCCATGCAGTATGCCACCGAGTTCGGCATGTTTTTCGCCAGCCATTGCGAGGTGCCGGAACTCGCCGGGCCGCGCGCGCTGAACGAAGGAGTGGTTAGCTATCGGCTCGGCATCAAGGGCTCGCCCGCCTGCGCCGAGGAAATCATCATCGACCGCGACATCCGCCTGGCCCACGCGGCCGGGGCGCACATCCACATCCAGCACGTTTCCAGCAAGCTGGGCATGGAAACGATCCGTTGGTGGAAATCCCGTGGTGATGTGAAAGTCACCGCCGAGGTTTCTCCACACCATCTGTTATTCACCGACGAGCACATCGGCGACTTCGATACCAACTACAAGATGAACCCGCCGCTGCGCACCCGGGCGGACAACGAAGGACTGCTGCAAGGCCTCATCGACGGCGTGTTCGACCTCATCGCCACCGACCACGCGCCGCACACGCCGTTCGAAAAATCCCAGGATTTCATCAGCGCGCCCAATGGCATCACCGGCATGGATACCGCGCTGGTCTCGCTCTATCATCACTTCGTCGCCACCGGGAAATTCGGCTGGGATCTCATCGTGAAGCGTTACAGCGCCGAACCCCGCCGCCTGATGGGGTTGCCCGCCGTTTCCATCGAAGTAGGCCAGCCCGCCGATCTCATCCTGTTCGATCCCGAAGGGCAAACGACCTTCACCAAGGAGTTCATGAAGTCGAAATCGCAGAACACGCCGTTCATTGGCCAGACGCTGAAGGGCAGCGTGGATCTTGTGGTGCTTGGGACGGAGATTCTGCTGGAGAGGTGAATCCGGGAGATCTCATTTAGCGCAACATTCCGCGGATGACCCGCGTATCAGGATTTCCATGAGAATTTTGCCATGCTTGATCGCCGCCGTTGCCACGGTTTGCGCGGTTTCCGGGGAGCCCGTTGTTTCCGAGACCCATGAAATATCGAAAGTTGTTTCGGAATTTCCGGTTGGCTTCAGCCTGCTCACCACGCCCGATCGTCAGTATGTGGCATATTATGATGCGGATCGCAGCATGATGGTGGCGGCTCGTCCCCTGGAGTCCGCCGTGTGGACTTATCAGAAGCTGCCGTCCGGAATTGTTTGGGATTCGCACAATTATGTCACGATGGCGCTCGACAGCGCGGGCAATCTCCACGTTTCGGGCAACATGCATTGTGTTCCGCTCGTCTATTTCCGCACCGGGAAGCCCGGCGACATCACCAGCCTCAGGCCTGCCAAAATGACCGGCCTGCTCGAGGACCGGGTCACCTACCCGCGCTTTTTGGAAGACGATCAGGGGAGGCTCATTTTCACCTACAGGCACGGCGGCTCGGGCGACGGCATTACTCT
>JFJP01020625.1_pt1 | contig 10544 bp, 7 predicted proteins | sample 431651 | NCBI WGS metagenome assembly JFJP01 (sample SAMN02602958, study PRJNA72255) | Microbial mat metagenome, whole genome shotgun sequencing project. | biome: fresh water; feature: sink hole; material: water; isolation source: purple microbial (photo- and chemosynthetic) mats found in... | reverse complement strand
CTCGGCGTGACGGTGATGCGCTTCTTCAACATCACCGGCCCGCGCCAGTCGCCAGCCTACGGCATGGTCCTGCCGCGCTTCTGCCAGGCGGCGGTGCGTGGCGGCGTGCTGGAGGTGCACGGTGACGGCGAGCAGACCCGCACCTTCCTGCACGTCGCCGATGCGGTCGCCGCGATCATCGCGCTCGCCGGCTGCGACGCGGCGGTCGGCCGCGTGGTCAACGTCGGCGGCACCGAGGAGGTGTCGATGCGCACCCTGGCCAACGCGGTGCGCGCCGCCGCCGGCAGCGGCAGCATCACCCTGGTACCCTACGCCAGCGCCTACCCGACCGGCTTCGAGGACATGCGCCGCCGCGTGCCCGACACCACCAGGCTGCGTCAGATGACCGGCTGGAAGCCGACGCGCGAGCTGCGCCAGATCATCGCCGACGCCCTGGCCGACGCCCGGCGCTGAGCCAGGACCGCGGGCTTCAGCCCGCGTCGAAACGCGGGCTGAAGCCCGCGGTCCTTGTCCGTCCCCGGCCCGCCATACCCTCCGCCGCCCATGGACGCCACCGCCCGCTTCGCCGCCGCCGCCACCGAGGCCGAGGCCGTCTTCGCCGCCGCCACCACCATCGACGAGGTCGAGGCCGCGCGCATCCGCTTCCTCGGCCGCAGCGGCGTCGAGGCCGAGTTGCAGGCGGTGTTCGCCGCCGCCCCCGGCCCGGAGAAGCGCACCCTCGGCCCGGCCTTCAACGCCGCCAAGCAGGCCATGCGCAGCGCCTGGGAGACGGCCAAGGCCCGCGTCGCCGCGGTCGAAAGCGATGAGCCGATCGACGTCACCCTGCCGCCGCGTCCGCGCCGGCCCGGCTCGATCCACCCGCTCTCGCGCATGGCTCGCGAGGTCGAGGCGGTGTTCAGCTCGATGGGCTACGAGGTCGCCGACGGCCCGCACGTCGAGCTCGACGAGCACAACTTCGGCCGCCTCAACATCCCCGCCGACCACCCCGCGCGCGACCACCAGGACACCTTCTGGGTGAAGGCCGGCACGGAGCGCAAACTGCTCCGGACGCAGACCAGCAGCGTGCAGTCGCGCACCTACGCCGAGGTCGGCGCCGGCCTGCTGACGCCGCCCTTCCGCCGCGTGGCGGTCGGCCGCGTCTTCCGCAACGACGCCATCGACGCGACCCACGACGTCACCTTCACCCAGGTCGAGGGCTTCGTCGTCGACCGCGGCATCACCGTCGCCCATCTGGTCGGCGCGATCCGCACCATGCTCGGCGCGGTGCTCAAGCGCGACGATGTCGAGGTGCGCATGCGCCCGAGCTACTTCCCCTTCGTCGAGCCCGGCTTCGAGGTCGACATCCGCCTGAGCAAGGAGCCCGAGGGCAGCCGCCTGGCGCGCTGGATGGAGCTGCTCGGCTGCGGCATGATCCACCCCAAGGTGCTGGAGGCCGGCTCGCCGACCCTCGCCGGCTGGACCGGCTTCGCCTTCGGCATGGGCCTCGAACGCCTGGCCATGGTGCGGCACCAGATCACCGACATCCGGGTGTTCAACGGCGCCGACCTCAGGGCCCTCCGGCAGTTCGCATGAACGATTCACACGGAGGAACGGAGGGAACGGAGTCGAGCCAGCGGACGACTGGTCGGCGACGCGTTTCCGACCTCCGTTGCCTCCGTTCCTCCGTGTGAACATCCAGAGCGCCGCCGACGCCATCCGCCGTGGCCTGCTCGTCGGCATGCCGACCGAGACGGTCTACGGCCTCGCCGCCAACGCCCTCGACGCCCGCGCCGTGCTGCGCGTGTTCGAGGCCAAGGGCCGGCCGCGCTTCGATCCGCTGATCGTGCACTGCGCCGACCTGGCGATGGCGCGCACCGTCGCCCGCTTCAGCCCGCGCGCCGAGCGCCTCGCCGCGCTGTGGCCCGGCCCGCTGACCCTGGTATTGCCGCGCCTGCCGTGCATCCCCGACGCGGTCACCGCCGGACTCGACACCGTCGCGGTGCGCATCCCCGACCATCCCCTGGCGCTGGCGCTGATCCGCGCTGCCGGGGTGCCGCTGGCGGCGCCGAGCGCCAACCGCTTCGGCCGCATCTCGCCGACCACCGCCGCGCATGTCGCCGAACAGCTCGGCGATGCCGTCGCCTGCATCCTCGATGGCGGGCCCTGCCGCATCGGCGTGGAGAGTACCGTGCTGCGGCCCGATCCCGCACCGGTCGTACTGCGGCCGGGCGGGGTCACCCGCGAACGACTGGCCGCGGTGCTGGGCGAGCCGGTGGTGCTGGCAGACCGCAGCGCGCGGGTCGAGGCGCTGCCGCAGGAGGCGCCGGGTCTGCTCGCCAGCCACTACGCTCCGCGCTCGCCGCTGCGACTGCGCGCACCTGGCGAGGCCTGGCCGCTCGACGCGGCGCTGCTGGCGTTCACCGGCGAAGATCTGCCACTCGGGGCCAGGTCAGCGGTGCTGAGCCAGTCCGGCGATCTGGCCGAGGCGGCAACGAACCTGTTCGCTCGGCTGCGCGAACTGGATGCAGCGAAACCAGGGCTGATCGTGGCAGAACTGGTGTCGGATGCCGGCCTGGGCGAGGCGGTCAACGACCGGCTGCGACGCGCGGCTGGACTGGGATAGTCACCATTGCCCCGCGGCAGACTGAAGTCTGCCGTCCGTGCCGACTGAAGTCGGCGCTAGCCGCGCTTGGCGCCGCCGATGGCCGGGGCGAGCTGGGTGCTGTTGCCGCGCTGGATGCCGCGGAACATCATCTCCATCTCCTCCGGGTTGTCGGAGTTGGCCAGCGCATCCTCGCGGCTGATGTGGCCCTGCTCGTAGAGACCGAAGAGGCTCTGGTTGAAGGTCATGCAGCCGAAATGCAGGCTGTCGCGGATGGCGCCGCCGAGGTCGGGCGTGCGGCCCTCTTCGATCATCTGCTTGATCGTCGGGGTGGCGATCATGAGTTCGAGGCCGGGCACGCGGCCGGCGCTGTCCTTCCTCGGGATCAGGCGCTGCGAGATGACCGCCTGGAACACCAGCGACAGCTGCATGCGCACCAGCGAGTGCTGGTACGGCGGGAAGAAGTTGATGATGCGTTCCATCGTCTGCTGCGCGTTGATGGTATGCAGGGTCGACAGCACGAGGTGGCCGGTCTCGGCTGCGTCGATGGCGGCGTTCACCGTCTCGACGTCGCGCATCTCGCCGACCAGGATGACGTCGGGCGCCTCGCGCATGGCGTTGCGCAGCGCCGACTTGAAATCGCGGGTGTCGATGCCGATCTCGCGCTGGTTGATCAGGCAGCGCTCGTCGACGTAGCTGTATTCGATCGGGTCCTCGATGGTGACGACGTGGCGGTTCACCGTCTTGTTCATGTACTGGATCATCGACGCCAGGGTGGTCGACTTGCCCGAGCCGGTGATGCCGGTGACCAGGATCAGGCCGCGGCGCAGCAGGGCGATGCGCTCGAACTGCTCCTGCGGCAGGCCCAGGCCCTTGAAGTCGGGGATGTCGCTTTTGACGTGCCTGAGGACGAAGCCGATGTTGCCGCGCTGCATGAAGCAGTTGACGCGGAAGCGGCCGATGTCGGGATCCTCGAACGAGCAGTCGCACTCGTGGCCCTTCTTGAATATCTCCTTGGCGTGCTCCTCGACCAGCACCAGGAACGCATCGCGCATGTCGTCCTTGGTCATGCTGGTGTTGCCCAGCTGGCGCACTGCACCATCGATGCGCACCCGTGGAGGACCGCCGACCTTGAGGAACAGGTCGGAGGACTTGAGCTGCACCATGGCGCGGAGGACTTCGCGGATGTTCATGGACTAGGAATACGCTGCACCGCGGGTAACGGCAAGGGTCGAAGCCACACCAGCGGACAACGCCTGGTGCATCACCGCCGGGGAAAGGCCGAGGCTGCCATTGCCCATCCAACCGGATACATATCTTCCCAGACCGCATGAACTTGGGACTCACCATCCGCCTCCCCGGGCCGCGCTGACATGCCCACGCCGATCACCCGACTCGTCGTCCTGCAGCACGTCCCGCTCGAGGGCCCGGTGCGCATCGCCACCGTCGCTGAACGCGTCGGGCTCAAGGTCGAGATCGTGCGCCTCGATCAGGGTCAGCCGGTGCCCAAGGCGCCAGCCGGCGCCGTGCTCGTGGTCATGGGCGGGCCGATGGGCGTGGCCGACATCGGCGGGGCGAAATACCCGTTCCTCGCCGCCGAGGTCGAACTGCTGCGCCAGTGCCTGGCCGAGGACCGGCCGGTCCTCGGTGTGTGCCTGGGCAGCCAGCTGCTGGCGCACGCCGCTGGCGCCGAGGTCGCGCCGCTGCAGTGCGGCGAGCCGCCGGTCCGCCACCGCGAGGTCGGGTGGGGCGCGATCCACTGGCTCAAGGATCCCGCCGAGGAGCCGGTGCTCTCGGGCATGGAGCGGGCGGAACTGGTGCTGCATTGGCATGGCGACACCTTCGCCATCCCGCCCCAGGCCGAGCACCTCGCCGCCACGCTCGCCTGCCCCGGCCAGATGTTCCGCGTCGGCCGCTGCTACGGCCTGCAGTTCCATGTCGAGGCCGACGAGGCGACGGTGCGCGCCTGGGTCGAGGCCGACGCCGAGTTCATCCGTGCCGCCGGCGGGGCCGACGCCGCCCGCCGCATCCTCGCCGACACGTCGCGTTTCATCCCGGTGCACCGCCCGCGCGGCGACCGCCTGATCGGCAACCTCCTGCGCGCCGTGATGGCGGGGGGCTGCCCGGGATGAGCCCGTCGCCCCGAACCCGGTTCCACGTTCTGTCCGCCCGATGTGCGTTCGCCGAGCGAGCGACCAAGCGAGCCGCGAGCGATGCCCGTGCCTGCCGTGTGGACGAGCGGCGAGCGCGTAGCGAGACTGGAACGATGACCGCCGCGATCACGAACCGACGAGCGTCAGCTCGGCGTGTCGAGCCGGGGATCCGGGGGGGAAGGCCCCCGGCGGGGACGTGGGGCAGAGCCCCACGATCGGAATGCATGGCCGGGGGATGCCCGGGCTGACATGGCCAGCGCTGCCCCCTGCCCGAATTGCGGACGTCCCTGCCGGACCGACCGCGCCGATTCCTCCGGCAGACTGACGTGCAACGCCTGCGCCTGCGTCTTCACGCCTGGGGCCGGACGGCCCGACGGTTCCGGTACGGTGTCCCTCGGCGGCGTCGCCACCGACAGCGACCCGAAGGAGACGCCGACGGCGGTGCCGGTGGCGACCAACCTGGCCGCCGCTGGGCTGCGCGTCAGCGTCACCCTGGCGCCGGCCGAGGCGCCCGAGACGACCACCGCCATCACCCACCGCCGCACCATCGGCGAGCTGCTGCGCGACGGCCAGAACGAGAAGTACGTGGTCGACGCCGAACTCGGCCGCGGCGGCATGGGCGCCGTGCTGCGGGTGGTCGACCGCGACCTGCACCGCGACGTGGCGATGAAGGTGCTGCTCAACGACCAGGGCGAGCGCGACCGCCGGCGCTTCATCGAGGAGGCGCAGATCACCGGCCAGCTCGAGCATCCGAACATCGTGCCGGTGCACGATATCGGCGTCGATGGCAACGGCCGCCTGTTCTTCACCATGAAGCTGGTGCGCGGCCGCAGCCTGGCCGACATCCTCGACCTGGTACGGAAGGATGACCCGTCGGCCTCCTCGTTCACCCGCTTCCGCCTGCTGCGCATCTTCATCCACATCTGCAACGCCGTCGCCTTCGCCCACAACCGCGGCGTGGTCCATCGCGACCTCAAGCCCGGCAACGTCATGCTCGGCGATTTCGGCGAGGTGCTGGTCGCCGACTGGGGCCTGGCGCGGGTGCTTCCGCCCGAGCGCCGCTCGGCCGCGCGCACCGCGGCGATGGCGGCCGGTCCGGCGCCCCAAGTCGACGACCCCGGCCCGACTCCGCCGACCGGTCCGCTCGAGGACCTCGAGGATCGACTAGCCACCGTGGTGCAGAGCTTCCGCAGCGGCAAGGAGACGGTGCAGGGCACGGTCGAGGGCACGCCGGTGTACATGCCACCGGAACAGGCCCGCGGCGACCTCGACCAGGTCGACGAGCGCAGCGACATCTACGCGCTCGGCGCCATCCTCTACGAGATCCTGACCTGCAGCCCGCCGGTCTGGGGCCGCACCGTCGACGAGGTCCTCGACAACGTCATCAACCACCGCATCACCCCGCCCGGCGCCCGCTCGCCGGACCACGATGTGCCGGCCGACCTCTCGGCGATCGCGCTCAAGGCGCTGTCGGCCGAGCGCCAGCACCGCTACCAGACCGCGGTCGGCCTGCGTCAGGACATCGAAGCCCACCTCGAGCACCGTTCGGTCAGCGCCCGCGACGACACCGCGCTGGAGATGCTCGGCAAGCTGCTCAAGCGCAACCGCGGCGCCGCCCTCGTGGCGCTGATCTTCCTCGCCATCCTCACCGTCGTGCTGGTCGTCAGCTTCAGCACCATCCGGCGCGAGCGCGATACGGCGCAGCAGCGGCGCGACGAGCTGGCCAGGACGGTGCTCGAACGCGACCTCGAGAAGGGCAACCGGGCCAAGGAGCAGCTGCTCGCGGCGCCCGCCCTGGTGGCCAAGGCGCGCCAGCACATCGCCAGCAAGGAGTGGGCGGAAGCGACGCAGAACGTCAACCTGGCCCGCGACTACCACCCGGAACTGGCCGAGGCCCACCTGCTGCGCGGCCAGCTGCTGGTCCATGAGCGGGAGTGGGCCCTGGCCAGCCGTTCGCTCGCCGACTACCTTGCGCTGAGCCCCGGCGACGAGGGGGCGCGCCAGCTCGCCGGCCTGTGCGACGAGGCGACCCACACCGAGACCTCGGCGGTGGTGACCGCGATCGCCGACCGCCTGGTGCGCATGGGTCTCGGCCCGATCGCCGAGGACCTCTTCGCCCGCGGCCAGGAGAAGGTCGAGGTCTACCGCAAGCAGCTCGAGCTCGCCTTCCCCGGCTGCACCGCGCGCGGCTTCTGGGCCGACAAGGACGGCATGCTCTACCTCGACGGCCTGCGCGATCGGCAGGATGTCACCGACCTCGCGGCCCTGACGGGCATGCCGATCATCCGTCTGCGCATACCGCGCACCAAGGTCATCGACCTCGCTCCGCTGCGCGGCATGCCGCTGACCGATCTCGACCTGGCAGGTACGGAGACGCGCGACCTCTCGCCGCTCGAGGGCGCCCCGCTGGTGTCGCTGAACCTCGCCGGCACCCGGGTGGGCAGCCTCGAGCCCCTCGCCGGCATCACCATCGAGGACCTCGATGTCTCCGGCACCGAGGTCCGCAACCTCGAGGCCCTGCGCGGCGCCCCGCTGCGCGTCCTGCGCGCCTCGCGCAGCAAGGTCGATGACATCGCCGGGCTTGCCGGATCGCCGCTGCACGAACTCGACCTCAGCCACACCCCGCTCGAGGACATCGGCCCGCTTGCCGGATCCCGCATCTCGGCCCTGCGCCTGTCAGGCACCCGGGTGCATGATCTCGGCCCGCTGGCCGGCGTGCCGCTCACCCGTCTGGCGATCGACGCGACCCGGGTCACGGATCTGACGCCGCTCGCCGGGATCCCGCTCCGCCAACTGCAGCTCGCCGGCTGCCAGGTCGCAGACCTCGCGCCGCTCAAGGGCATGGCCCTCTCGGAACTCGACCTCACCGGGCTGCCGATCACCGACCTGGCGGCGCTGGGGGGCATGCCGCTGAGCACCCTCAACCTGACCGCCACCGCGATCACCGACCTCGGCCCCCTGCGCCGGCTCCGCCTGACCACCCTGGTCCTCGCCGACACCAAGGTCGCCGACCTGCGTCCGCTCGCCGGCCTGCCGCTGACCGCGCTCGACCTCGCTCGCACTCCGGTCGCCAGCCTCGATCCGCTGGCCGGCTGCCCGCTGCAGTCGCTGGTCATCGACGGCGTCCCGGCCGACAGCCTGAAGCCCCTGGCCAAGACCCCGCTGCGCGAGCTGCGCATGCTCGGCGCCCGGGCCAGCGACCTGCAGCCGCTGGCCCAGACCCCGCTCGAACGCCTGGTCTTCACCCTGGTGCCCGGGATGAACGGTCTGCGTGAACTGCGCGCCATGACCAGCCTGCGCCAGGTCGGCACGACCTGGGACGGGGCCTGGATCCGCGTCCCGCAGGCCAAGGAGTTCTGGCAACGCGTCGACAAGCAGGAGAAGCGATGACGTGGCTGCATGCCGGACAAGCCTCGGCCGGATGCGATTGCCCAGGGAGGGCCGTGGTCTAGGGTCGTGCCCGTGGCGACCACCGCTCCCCTGACCCGCACCGCCGAGGCCCGCCTGCGCGCCCCGCGCACGCGTGGCGCCTTCCGCCCGATCGAAGCGGCCCGGCGTCAGCTCGGGCTGCTGCAGGTCGCCGACGGCGGCGGCCAGGCGGCGGTGTCGTGGCTGATCGACCTCGAGCAGTCCCGCGTCGCCGACGCCCGCTTCCTCGCCTTCGGCTCGCGTTGGAGCCATCCCATCGCCGACGCCTTCACCCAGCTCGCCCGTGGCATGACCGTGGCGGAGGCCTGCGCCATCCGCCCGGCGACCGTCGAGGGTATGCTGCGCGACGAGCCCGGCGTGGCGGCCTGCCCCGACGCCGAACTGGCCTTCATCCCCGACCTGCAGGAGCGGGCCCTGGCCGCCCTGCCGCTGGTGAAGCTGCTGCCCAAGCCGGTCGAGAAGCAGGTCTACCAGCGCAAGCGGCAGCAGGACTGGAGCGATGCCGACAGGAAGTGGCTGCCGCTGTCGCTGCTGAAGAAGATCAAGGCGGTCGACGACTCCGTGAAGCGCGTACTCGCCGACAAGGCGCCAGCCGCCAGCCATCGCATCGAGGGCCTGCACGACGACTTCCGCGTCGTGTGCATCGTCAGCGGGATCAGCGAGAGCGAGAAGCAGACTCTAGGACTGTTCGTGAACAGCGCGCTGAAGACCCTTCACGCTGATCTCTCGGCGGAGCTGTCATGACTGAACCGCGCACCTACACCGCCGAAGACTGCTCTCTGCCGGGGAGGGGCTTGGTGGCTCCAACGCGGGATGGCCGAAGCCATTGTCCCCCGCGTCTCCGCCAGTCGCCCCTCCCCGAACCCCTCCCGGGTGCGTCATGACTGAACCGCGCACCTACACCGCCGAAGACTACAAATACGGTTTCAAGACCGAGGTCGAGGCCGTCGCCCTGGCCAAGGGCCTCAACGAGGACATCGTCCGCCAGATCAGCGCCGCGCGTGGCGAGCCCGACTTCCTGCTGCAGTTCCGGCTCAAGGCCTACCGCGCCTTCAGCAAGATGAAGGAACCGTCCTGGGCCAAGGTCGACTACCCGCCGATCGACTACCAGGCGATCAGCTACTACTCGGCGCCCAAGCAGGCCGAGAAGCACGCCTCGCTCGACGAGATCGACCCGAAGATGCTCGAGACCTTCGCCAAGCTCGGCATCCCGCTCGACGAGCAGAAGCGCCTCTCCGGCGTCGCCGTCGACGCGGTCTTCGACTCGGTCTCGGTGGCGACCACCCACCAGGAGAAGCTGTTCGACGCCGGCGTCATCTTCTGCCCGATCCGCGAGGCGGTGCGCGACTACCCCGCCCTGGTCGAGCGCTGGATCGGTTCGGTCGTGCCGGCCGGCGACAACTGGTTCGCGGCGCTCAACAGCGCGGTGTTCTCGGACGGCTCGTTCGTCTACATCCCGCCACACGTGAAGTGCCCGCTCGAGCTGTCGACCTACTTCCGCATCAACAACACGGAAAGCGGCCAGTTCGAACGCACCCTGATCATCGCCGACACCGGCAGCCACGTCAGCTACCTCGAAGGCTGCACCGCGCCGCAGACCTCGAAGAACCAGCTGCACGCCGCGGTCGTCGAGCTGGTCGCCCTGGACGACGCCGAGATCAAGTACTCGACGGTGCAGAACTGGTATGCCGGCGATCCGAACACCGGTCTCGGCGGGGTCTACAACTTCGTCACCAAGCGTGGCCTGTGCAAAGGCGACCGCTCGAAGATCTCGTGGACCCAGGTCGAGGCGGGCAGCGCGATCACCTGGAAGTACCCGAGCTGCGTGCTCAAAGGCGATGACAGCATCGGCGAGTTCTACAGCGTGGCGCTGACCAACGGCCGCATGCAGGCCGACACCGGCACCAAGATGATCCACATCGGCAAGCGCACGCGCTCGACCATCATCTCCAAGGGCATCAGCGCCGAGCACAGCCGCAACGTCTACCGTGGCCTCGTCCAGGTGATGAAGTCGGCCGAGGGCGCGCGCAACTACACCTGCTGCGACTCGATGCTGGTGGGCAAGGCGTGCGAGGCGCACACCTACCCCTACGTCGACGTGCAGCGCTCCGACGCCCAGGTCGAGCACGAGGCCTCGACCAGCCGCCTGAGCGAAGACCAGTTGTTCTACCTCCAGGCCCGCGGCATCGGCCACGAGGAGGCGGTCGGCGCCATCGTCAACGGCTTCGCCAAGGACGTCCTCGCCGTCCTGCCGATGGAGTTCGCCGCCGAGGCCCGGAAATTGCTGCAAATCAAGCTGGAGAACAGCGTCGGATGAGCTTGCTCGACATCACCAACCTCTCCGTCACCGTCGCCGGCCTCCAGGTGGTCAACGGCCTCTC
>JFJP01012419.1_pt1 | contig 10544 bp, 10 predicted proteins | sample 431651 | NCBI WGS metagenome assembly JFJP01 (sample SAMN02602958, study PRJNA72255) | Microbial mat metagenome, whole genome shotgun sequencing project. | biome: fresh water; feature: sink hole; material: water; isolation source: purple microbial (photo- and chemosynthetic) mats found in... | reverse complement strand
TCTGCTAAACCAATCCGAGCGGGTCTACAACTTCCAGAAGGTTTTCTCCATCCGCATGGGACGTGTGGGACGCAAGCACGATTATCCGCCGTACCGCGCGATGGGACCTGTCACAGCCGTGGAATACGAATCACGTCAGGAACGCTACGATGAACAACTTCAACGTTTGGTTGCGATTGATCCCGCAGGCATGACCACACAGGAGAAAATGGTGCATCTCCGCAAGTACCGCGAAAATCAATACGAGCAATTGGTCGATGCGGTCTATCAGCGCCGCGGTTGGGATGCGAACAGCATTCCCACCCTCGAAAAACTGCATGACCTAGGCATTGACCTGCCCGAAGTCGTCGAAGTGGTTGAGCAGGCAAAGAAGAAAGTTTGACTCCTCAAGACCTGACAGGTTTTCACAGAGTTATGATTAACCTACGCCACAATAAAACCTGTCAGGTCTAACTTAAAAACCAAGTTGCTGAGGCACAGAGAAAAACTCTCCGTGCCTCAGCAACTTTTTACTTCTCACTTTCCACCTTCATCCTTCATCCTTCATCCCTCATCCTTTTCCACAGTATAATTCGCTCAATGACTCCCCAACAATTAACCTTTCGAAACTATCTTGTGTCAACCCTCGCGCTGATAATCGTTGGCTGGGGTGGGATTGCCGCGCTGTTTTATTATTCCCTGCCCTTTGTCTGGGCACGCTGGGGATTTTTCGTGTTTGGTATCATGGCGCTGACTGGCACTGCGTTGCCCGTTGTATATTTTGTACATCGCCGTTTTCCTACGGAGCCTCTTGCAGAGTCCAATGTGATTGTGCGTCAGGCGTTGTGGGTGGGCGTGTATGCCGCCACTCTCGCGTGGCTTCAATTGGGTCGCCTCGTTACCCTTTATGTCATTCTCGGACTTGCAGGCGGTTTGGTCGCCATCGAATATTTTATCCGCCTGCGTGAAAAAGCAAATCGAACTCCCCCAGTGATATCTGATGACAACGCTTCGTGACCTCCCCTCGGTTGAAGAATTATTGCAGACGAAAACGGCCGCTGAGTTGATCGCGCGCTTCGGCAGACCTTTGACGTTAACCGCCATCCGCGAAACGCTGGATAAAATCCGCACCCGCTTCTCTGTTGGAGCGATAACTGTTCTGCCCCTCCATGATTTGATCCTCGCCCAAACAGATGCCCTGCTCAGCGCGTGGATCAAGCCAACCCTGCGTTCGGTCATCAACGCTACGGGCGTGATCCTGCACACGAATCTGGGGCGCGCCCCTTTAAGTGATGCCACCATCCGCGCCATGGATGTGGTCTCACGCGGATATTCCACCCTTGAATATGACCTCGAAAAAGGTGCGCGCGGCTCGCGTCTTATCCACGCTGAATCAGTGTTGCAAAAACTAACAGGCGTAGAATCCGCTGTCGTTGTGAACAACAACGCCTCGGCAGTTTTGCTTGTCTTATCCGCCTTGGCAAACAGGAAGCGCGTCATCATCTCACGCTCACAACTGGTCGAGATCGGCGGCGGCTTCCGCATCCCTGATGTGATGAAGCAATCAGGCGCGAAGCTGGTTGAAATAGGTACTACGAACAAAGTCCATTTGCATGATTACGAAGAAGCGCTTGCTGTCAGCTCATCCGCTATCCGTTTCGAAGATCCGCTTTCATCATCCGAGCATCCGTTAAAATCCGTTGCCAACCCTGCGCTCGTTATGCGCGCGCATCCGTCAAATTTCAAGATCATTGGCTTTACCGAAGAACCAGAATTAAAAGATGTTGTTGCCCTCGCGCACAAAGCAGGCGTCTTTGTGATAGACGACCTCGGCTCTGGCGCATTGTACGATACCGCCAAGTATGGTCTTGCTCACGAACCAACTGTGCAAGAGTCACTCGCCGCAGGTGCGGATGTGGTCTGCTTCTCTGGCGACAAACTACTCGGTGGTCCGCAGGCGGGAATTATCATTGGCAGAAAAGACCTGATCGATAAAATAAAGAAGCATCCGCTGGCGCGTGCAGTCCGCGCGGATAAGGCTTGCCTTGCGGGAATCTCTGCCACACTTTTGCATTATCTCAAAGACGAAGCAGAGCGCGAAATCCCTATTTTGAAGATGATGTCTCTGACGCCGAAACAGGTCAAGGGGCGGGTGGAAGCGTGGATCAGAGAACTGGCGCAGGGTGAAGTCGTCGAAGGCGAATCCACTGTGGGCGGGGGCAGTCTGCCTGGCGAATCCTTCCCCACGTTTTTATTGTCGCTTGCCGTTGATTCGCCCGATAAATTTTTGAAGAGACTGCGTGCGCAAAATCCGCCCATCATTGCGCGCACAGCAAATAATAAAGTATTGCTCGACCCGCGCACCGTCTTACCCGAACAGGAAGGCGCGCTGTTGGTCGGATTGAAAAATGTGTTTAATGATTTTTGATGCAAATTATCGTAGGTCACGTGTGCAACGTGACATAAAAAAGGAAAATTATGAAATCAGAACTTGACGCCCTCATGCAAGCCAGAAATTTGGATGCTTTCATTGTATTTGGAAATGCCGAGCACAATCCGCCGATGACCTATCTCACAGGCGGTGGACATGTGAGCCACGCCATGTTAATCAAGAAACGCGGTGAACAAGCTGCCCTCTTTTTCGGCGACATGGAACGTGACGAAGCCGCCAAAAGCGGATTGAAGTTGATTCCGTACAGCAAATACGATATGGCTGATCTGGTGAAGAGATCCAACCGCGATGGTTTGCTTGCGAGCGCCATGCGCTGTGAATTGATGTTCAAAGACTTGGGTATTTCCGCGGGACGTGTGGGCGTGTACGGAATCTATGACTTGAGTTCTATTTTTGGCATTTTATCTCATTTGCAAAAGTTAATGCCCGAAATTGAGTTTGTCGGCGAAGCGCGAGAAGATTCCATTTTCATGCGTGCCATGGAAACAAAGGATGAAGCTGAAGTAGCACGCATCCGCAAGATGGGCAAAGTCACTACCGATGTGGTCGGCAAGACCGCGGATTTTCTAACCTCATGCAATGTACGTGAGGATGAAGTTCTGTTGAACGAAGACGGCTCACCGCTAACCGTTGGCGACGTCCACTCAAAGATTCATCTTTGGGTGGCAGAGCACGGCGCGGAATTACCCTCTGGTTTTATCTTTTCCATTGGGCGCGACGCAGGCGTGCCACATTCTGCGGGCAACCCAACCGACCTCATGAAACTTGGGCAAACCATCGTCTTTGATATTTATCCTGCCGAAGCGGGCGGCGGATATTACTACGACTTCACCCGCACGTGGAGTTTGGGATATGCCATACCTGAAGCTCAGGAACTTTTCAACCAAGTAAAAGAAATCTACGATCAATTAAATGACAGCTTTGATCTGAACGCGCCATTCAAGAATTATCAGCAAATGACCTGTGAATATTTTGAAAGCAAAGGTCATCAAACACAACTTCACACCAGAGCACCTGTCGAGGGCTATGTCCACAGCTTGGGACATGGCGTGGGCTTGAATATCCACGAGCGTCCGTTTAGCGGATTAACCGCCAGCGACGATCAACGGCTTGCGCCTGGCGTGGTCATCACCTCTGAGCCTGGGCTGTATTATCCCGAAAAAGGCATGGGCTTTCGCATCGAAGACACGCTCTGGGTGCGTCCCGATGGTCGCATGGAAATCCTCGCTGATTACCCGTATGATTTTGTCTTGCCAATGAAAAAATGGCGTGCGTGAGAAGTAAAAAGTAAAATGTAAAAAGTTGTGTCCTGTTGTCCAGCCTGAAACCTTCAACTTTTGACCTTCGACTTTTGACCTTTGACTTTAAACCTTCAACCTACCCAATTGAGTAAAAAATGACTGACTTAAAACCTGCCCGTATTCTTGCCGTAGAAACATCCTGTGACGAAACCGCCTGCGCCATTATTGAAAATGGACGCGCGCTTCTTTCCTCGGTTGTCGCCTCGCAAATGGAAATCCACGCGCGTTATGGCGGTGTGTATCCCGAAGTGGCTTCGCGCCAGCATGTTCTCAGCGTCACTCCAGTTGTGGAGCAGGCGCTCGCGCAGGCGCATCTCACGCTCAAAGATATTGACGCGCTCGCCGTCACGCAGGGGCCTGGTCTCGCGGGTTCGCTGGTCGTCGGCATGAACATGGCAAAGGGACTTGCGCTTGGCACGGATCTGCCGTTGGTCGGTGTTAATCATCTCGAAGGGCATCTTTATTCGGCATGGGTTTATGAAGCGGGCGAGATCATTCCCCCCGAACCGCAATTTCCTTTGATGGCGCTGCTCGTCTCAGGTGGACATACCGAGTTGAATCTCATGACCGATCATTTGACGTACCAACGGCTCGGCTCCACCCTCGACGATGCGGCTGGTGAGGCCTTCGACAAGGTTGCCCGTCTGTTGGAACTTGGCTACCCTGGCGGACCTTCCATCCAAAAAGCTGCCGAAGACGGCGACCCAAACCGCTTCAAATTTCCGCGTGCCTGGCTTGAAGGCACATGGGATTTTTCGTTCAGCGGATTGAAAACATCTGTCTTGTATGAAGTGCGCGAATTGAAAAAGAGAAGTAATTCATTGCCTGTCGCTGACCTGGCGGCTTCCTTCCAAAAAGCAGTCGTGGATGTGCTTTTCAAGAAAACGATCAAAGCTGCGCGTGAGTTCGGTGCGAAGGAAATATTGGTCGCTGGCGGCGTTTCTGCTAACCGCGCCTTGCGTCAAACTTTTAGGGCGCAAACTGAATTCCCTGTTCATATTCCCCCGTTGGCTTTGTGTACTGATAATGCCGCGATGGTCGCTTCGGCTGGATACCATCGCTATGCGCTGGGTCACATCTCGCAATTGGACATTGATGTTCTGCCAACCTGGCCGTTGTCGCAGGTGGGTGCTTAAACTACAAACGGAACTACCCATTAAAACCAAAGCGCGGAATTGACTTGCCCAAGTCAATTCCGCGCTTTTACATTGGAGAATGTAATTACTATTTTAGGTTTGCCACTTAAGTAAAACCTGAAACCTGATTAAGAATTTGATAAGAGAATTACAGGTTGAAAATTCAGTGGTCTTGTTAAATCACAAATCCCGCTAGACTTGCCCAAGTCTAAACGGGATCTGTCGAAGGGAGAATGTAATTACAATTATATTCGGCTAGATAAACGTAACCTGAATAAAACTTAAATACTGGATGAGAGTTATGAGTTAAGCGATGCCAATAATTCAGCCAGCGGAATTGGACCTTCTCGCAAAACAACCGGTCCTTGGCCTGTGCAGTCGACTAATGTGGATGGGACTCCGCCTTTGGTTTTTCCGCCATCCAAAATGAGTGGGATGCGTCCATTGAGCTGTTCATAAACTTCCTGCGCTGTGGATGGACTTGCACGTCCCGAAATATTTACAGAGGTAACAGCCATGGGTCCCGCCGCACGGAGTAGGGCGCGGGCGTCGTGATGGTCTGGGATGCGGACTGCGACGGTGGACGTGGCAGAAACTGCCAGGGGTAGATTCTGCTTTTTGGGGACGATACAGGTCAAGGGTCCGGGCCAGAAGCGGACAGCAAAACGGAGAGCCATGTTTGGGATATCGTCTGCAACTTTGTCGAGGTCGCCCAAGTCTCCGATCAAAATAGGAATGGCTTTTTCAATGGGGCGATCTTTGGCAGTGTAGAGGCTTTCGATTGCGGCGTTGTTGAATGCCAGCGCGCCAAGCCCGTAGACGGTGTCTGTGGGGAAGGCAACGATGCCGCCGCTTTTTAGGGTGCGGAGCGCGTGTTCGATCTCTGCTGCTGGGATAATTTCAGTCTTCATTTTTTGTAACTTCTTTGATCAAGATTTCGATTTACAAATCCTTGAAGGAGATTTCCAGCAGACGGTCGTGTCCTGCAAGGTCTTGATGCAAATGGATGGTGACATCAGAGAAGGAGTCATACGCCAAGCTGAGGGCTTGTACACCAAGTGTGGCTTCGGTCTCAAGTAATATCATTCCGTGCGGAGCGAGCCACTCGGGCGCCATTTCATATAGGCGGCGGTATATGTCGAGTCCGTCTGTGCCGCCATCAAGAGCAAGTGTGGGTTCGTGCCCAAAGATGGGAAGTTCCTGCAATGTTCTGGTGGGGATGTAGGGCGGGTTGGAACAGATAAGGTTAAATGTTGAATATTGACTGTTTGACTTTGGAAGCAGATCACACTCCACAAAGTCTATTTGATGATGAACGCTGAATTTTTCCGCATTGTATTTTGCGATTTGAAGCGCAGCAGGGGAAATATCCGTGGCAAGGATGTGGGCATCGGGGATGTGCATGGCTAGTGTGACGGCAATTACACCTGAGCCTGTGCCGATATCTGCGATGTTTCTTTTTTCGGGATGATCTTTTAGCCAGGCGATTGCTTTTTCAACGAGCATTTCTGTTTCAGGGCGCGGAATAAGCACATCTTTTGTGATGTCAAATTCGAGTCCGAAGAATTCCCATTTCCCCAACACGTATGGAAGCGGCTCGCCCGCTTCCATTTTTATTAATGCGTTTTCTAGCTGATCCTGTTTTTCTTTTCTTATCGTATATTCAGAATGTGCCATAACCCAGATACGCGGTTTGTTAATGATGTGAGCCATCAAAACCTGCGCATCAAGTTGGGGATTGTCACTGAACGGCTCAAGCCGGGTGATCGCTGTTTTTAGCAGGTCTTGAATTTTCATATAAAGGGTTGATTGCGGCGGCTATCTTTTTATTCGTTATCTGCACCCGTCGAGGCTAGGCGTTCCGATTCATCTTGTGTGGAGAGTTGGTCAATGAATTGATCGATTGCGCCGTCCATCACGGTGGGCAGGTTGTAGCTTGAATATCCAATGCGGTGATCGGTGACACGGTTTTGCGGATAATTATAGGTGCGAATTTTCTCCGAACGATCCCCAGACCCAACCTGTGAGCGGCGGTCTGCTTCGAGTTCTGCTCGCGCTTTCGCCTCTTCAATTTCATACAAACGCGCGCGCAAGATGCTCAGGGCGCGTAATTTATTTTGAAGCTGCGAGCGCTCATCCTGACAGGTGATGATCATACCTGTCGGCTTGTGATGCAAACGCACTGCGGTGGAGTTCTTTTGCACGTTTTGTCCGCCTGCGCCAGAGGATCGATAGACTTCGATGATGAGGTCGGATTCGGGAATATCCACTTCCACGTCGTCTACTTCTGCCAGCACGGTCACGGTTGCCGTGGAGGTGTGAATTCGTCCCTGTGATTCAGTAGACGGCACGCGCTGTACGCGATGCACGCCAGACTCATATTTCAACTTTGAATATGCGCCTTTGCCTTTGACCTCAAAGATCACTTCCTTAAAGCCGCCTACGCCGATGGCGCTCTCAGACATCAGTTCAACCTTCCAACGTTTGTCTTCAACGTAGCGGGTGTACATGCGGAACAAATCTGCGGCGAAAATGGCGGCTTCGTCACCGCCTGCGCCTGCGCGAATTTCAAAGATGACGTTCCTGTCATCGCGCGGATCTTTTGGTACGAGCAATCCCCTGATCTCTTTTTCGAGCGATTCGATCTTTGGACTCAGATCATCCACATCTGCTTTTGCCAGTGCGATTAATTCCGGATCATTTTCGGCGATGATCATTGCCTTGGCTTCGTCCAGGCTTTTCATCGCCTGACGGTATTCACGTGCCTTTACGTAGATCGGCTCAAGGTCAACGCGCTCTTTGTTGATCTCCGAGGCGCGCTGATAATTGATTGTCACATCAAGTAGTTCTTCGCCCAGTTGTTCGTAACGTTCTTCAATTGCTTTTAGTTTGTCGAGCATATCTTATCCATTTGTGGTGGTTCGCAAAATAGTTGTGAAATAAAGAATAGCACATTCATGGAATGTGCGAAAGAAAACGCGGCATCATGCCATGCCGCGCGGGCGATATTATACCAAGACAAGATGTACTTAATAATTTGCAACTGCCGAGAGCACCATCGAAAGGATTAAAATGATTGCAAACACCGCAAATATGATTTGCGCCGTTCTATTTTGGGTGTTCTCTGGGGTCTTTGTTTGTTTTTTTGTTTTCGAAACTTTTCCAGTCATGTTTCACTCACTTATTTTTTAATGATATGTTTGTAAAAGGCTTGAGACATCACCTTTTCAAGTTCATCAATTGTAACAGGCTTCATCACGTATCCATCTGCGCCCAACTCCATGGCTTTATCCACCATTATATCTGCGGCTTCAGAGGACAACATAATGACAGGCAGTTCCTTCCACTCCTTGCGGCGGCGCAGGAACTCCAGCATATCCAACCCGCTAACTTCGGGCATGTTGATATCAAGTATCATCAAATCGGGTCGCCCGCCTGCAAGCAAGGCTTGCGCAGCCGCACGTGGATTAAAAAAATACTTCGTCTCGCAATCCAGCAGTTTGAGCATCAAACTGATTGCCCGTCCCATTTCTTCATCGTCGTCCACGATCCAGATATTTTTCATTCGAGGTGCGCCTTAATGCTTTCCGCCGCATTTCCGTTCATGCCTTTGACTGCGGCTAATTCTTCGAGGGTGGCTTCTTTAATCTTATCCATAGAACCGAAATGTTTCAAGAGCGCTTTTCTGCGGGTGGGTCCAATGCCAGGGATTGAATCAAGCTGAGACGCCATCCCCTGCTTCGAGCGGCGCGCGCGATGCGCCGTAATTCCATAGCGATGCGCCTCATCCCGAATCCTCTGCACAAGGTACAGTCCCTGTGAATGACGCGGCAGCAGCAGCGGCTGGCTATTGTGCGGGAAGAAAATCTCCTCCTCCTGTTTGGCAAGCCCAATCACCGGCACTTTATCGAACAAGTCAAATTCTTCGAGGACTTTGACCACGCGCCCCAGTTGACCTTTGCCGCCGTCGATAATAATTAGATCGGGGAGGAAGGAAAAAGACGCATCAGGCTTCGCCCCTGGGCTGGGTGCGGCTTCCTGTGAGCTTTTCCATCGTTTGAATCTGCGCGTGAGCATTTCCTCCATCGAGGCAAAATCATCGGGCGCGCCGATGCTGGTGCTATCAATGTTGAATTTTCGATACAGATTTTTGGCGGGCGTGCCCTGCTCAAAGACGATCATCGCGCCCACGGTTGCCACGCCTTGCGTGTGACTGACATCATAACATTCAATGCGATTTGGCGGCGCAGATAATTTCAACTCAGACTGTAACTCGCCGAGCGCCTGCTCCTGCTTGTGGGCATCTGCCTGCCATTGGGTGCGGAGCGCCTGCAAAGTTTCAGATGCGTTCTCTGCCGCCATTTGTACCAGGTCGTGCGGTTGACCCTCTTTCGGCACGAACAATTCCACTTTCTGTCCGCCGCGCTTCGACCTGAGCCACTGCCCGATGATCTTCGCTTCCTCTATTTGTATTTCTTCCGGCATCATCACTTGCTCGGGAATATTCGCGGCTTCGGTGTAGAACTGTTTGACGAACTCGGTCATCACTTCCTGATTGTCTGTATCTTCTGTCCCTTCGAGAATGAAGTATTCGCGCCCGATCAACTTTCCGCCGCGGATGAAGAATATCTGCACGCAGGCTTCGCCGTCTGTGCGTGCCATTGCTAAAACATCCGAGTCTTTGTAATCAGATGCAAAGACAATCTTTTGCCTTTCGATGACAGAGGTGATGGCTTTCAATTGGTCGCGCACTGCGGCAGCTTTTTCAAAACGCATTTCTTCAGATGCTTTTTGCATCTCAGTTTCGAGGCGCGTTACGATCTCTTCACTGTGCCCGCTCAGGAACTCCATCAGGTCAGCGATCATTTGGCGGTATCCTGCCTGATCAATCGCTCCGACACAGGGGGCGGTACACAACTTGATGTCGAAGTAGAGGCAGGCGCGTTTGTCGAGCCCGGTAATTTCTCGGTCACAAGTCAGGTAGGGGAAGATGCGGCGCAGCGCTTCCAAAGTTTGGTAGACCGCCCATGCCGAGGTGTACGGACCAAAATAGCGCGAGCCGTCTTCGACCATCTGCCGCGTGACGGTTACTTTGGGGAACGGCTCGTTCCAGTGGATTTTTATGTACGGGTAACGCTTGTCGTCCTTGAGGCGGATATTATATTTGGGGCGGTGCTTCTTGATTAAGTTCATCTCAAGAATAAGCGCCTCAAGTTCCGAGCCGACCACGATCCATTCAATATCCACAATGTCGCGCACCAGTCGGCGCGTCTTCGCATCGTGACTTGAATCCGAGTGGAAATAGGAGCGCACACGGTTCTTTAAGCTGATGGCTTTGCCGATGTAAATAATTGTCCCTTCGGCATTGCGATAAATATAACAGCCTGGCTTGGCTGGCAATGTGGCAAGGATGCCTTGTAATTTCTCAGATATTTCCATCGGCGGCAATTATAAATTAGAAACCCAGAGGAATACTTCAATCCTGAAAATAAAAAACACGCCTCTTGAATTATTCATAATTCAAGAGGCGTAAGTGATTGATTTGCGTAGTAACGACTTCAGTCGTGTTTTTACGGTACAAAAGCGGCTGAAGTCGCCACTACTTGTTTGTGTCACTTATATTGATATCTATTTGCTCTCTGTTGTTGCCGGTGGTGGGATGCGATGCGCTCCCAA
>JFJP01024741.1_pt1 | contig 10546 bp, 9 predicted proteins | sample 431651 | NCBI WGS metagenome assembly JFJP01 (sample SAMN02602958, study PRJNA72255) | Microbial mat metagenome, whole genome shotgun sequencing project. | biome: fresh water; feature: sink hole; material: water; isolation source: purple microbial (photo- and chemosynthetic) mats found in... | reverse complement strand
ACCCCAAACCCCAAACCCCAAACCCCAAACCCCGAGCCAGGAAGATGGATGATCTTAACATCTGGTTTCAAATAGCAAATAAATCGGATGGCTCAACAGCTAGGCGATAAGCTAGTGACTGGCGTGGGGAGCTTCGGCCTCGACATCGCGTGGATCACGTAGCCTCGACTTGACCCAGGTCGCTCTTCAAAGTAGACAACATCAACAGCGGCCAGAGCATCGAAGAGTACAAGAAGTTCGGAGGCACGCGGGCTTTCTTCGAGAAGCTGCAGAGCTCGATGAAGGGCGGCATCGAAGACACCGAATCAGGCAAGAAGAAGCGCGCAGAGTACTTCGGAACCAACGCGCTCGTGGAGCCGCCTCAAAAGACTCTCTGGGAGATTTTCATCGGCACCTTCGACGACCTGACCCTCAAGATGCTGCTCGCTGCAGCTGCTGCCTCGCTCATCATCGGAATTGCGACCGAAGGCTGGGCTCACGGCTGGTACGAATCTGTAGCCATCATGGTCGCCGTGACCATCGTGGTCACCATTACCACAGTAACCGATTACACCCAAGCGCAGCAGTTCAGGAACCTCTTCAAGAAGAGCGAAGTGAAGGTCGTGAAGGTCGTGCGAGACGGCAAGCTGGCCGAGCTGAACACCCAAGACCTGCTCGTCGGAGACGTCTTCGAAGTGGCCACTGGCCTGATCATGCCGGCCGACGGTCTCCTGATCGAGAAGCACGCAGACTTCCTCGTCGATGAGTCGCAGATGACCGGTGAAAGCCACCACATCAAGAAGACTCCCGACGACCATCCCCTCGAAGGCGCGACTCCATTCCTCATCTCGGGCAGCAAGATTCAAGACGGCAGCGGCTTCTGTCTGGTCCTCGCCGTCGGCCTCCACTCGCAGCTCGGAATATTGAGGTCCAGCATGGAGTCCGAACCGGAAGACACGCCACTTCAACTAAAACTGACAGACCTGGCAGAGATGATCGGAAACATCGGCATGCTGGGAGCAGGCTTGACCTTCATAGGCTGCACGCTGGGCATGGTCTTGACCATCATGAGTGACGAAACCGTAGCTTCGAGTGACCGCAGAGGACGCTCTTCGAGCTGAGGACGGTGAACGAGATGATGGGCTTCGTGATCCTCGCGATTACGATCATCGTGATGGCCGTGCCCGAAGGCCTGCCGATGGCAGTGGTCATCTCGCTGGCTTTTTCCGTCGAGAAGATGCGCCAGCTGAACAACCTGGTGCGCGACATGTCTGCCTGCGAGACCATGGGCAACGTCACAGACATCTGCTCGGACAAGACCGGCACGCTCACCGAGAACAACATGACCGTCATCGACATCTACTACTCCGGCAACCTCGTCTCCGTCGGCAACAGCAACACCGTAGAAAAGCTCCGCAAAGACCCAGACCTCGTCGACCTCTGCACCGCCGCAGTCGTCAACAACTCGGCCACCCCTGACTTCAGCAAGTCGCTCAAAGAACAGCTGGGAAACAAAACAGACATGGCGCTCTGCGAGTTCGGCTACAAGATCGGCGTGGACTACAACAAAGTCAGGCAGATCGACCGCGTGCTCAAGATGATTCCCTTCTCTTCGGACCGCAAGAAGATGATGACGCTCTACCAGCGAGAAGACGGAACCAAGTTCCTCTTCGTCAAAGGCGCGCCTGAGATCGTCCTGAGAGAGTGTGCTTTCTACAAGCAAGACGGCAAGTCCTTCAGAATCGAGAACAGCTGGAGGCAGAACCTGGAAGAGAACATCATCCGACTCATCGCAGACAAGAAAGCCAGAGCCATCGGCATCAGCAAGATCGAAGTAGAAAACTACAAAGACGGCGACGACATCGTCAGACTGGAAAGCGAAATGACCTTCCTCGGCATATTTGGCATCATGGATCCGGTCAGGGCTGACGTGCCTGAATCCGTCAGAATATCGCAAGGCGCAGGCATCACCGTCAGAATGGTGACCGGAGACAACGTGCAGATCGGAGCTGCCATCGCGAAGGAGTGCGGCATCCTGGCCAAGAACTGGCAGCCGAGTCCCGACGACAACTCGGTGCTAGACGGCAAGACTTTCAGAGAGAAGGTCGGCGACTTGAAGTGGAAGGAAGAAGAGCGGGACGGCAAGAAGGTGAAGATCCCGTACGTGGGCGACATGTACGCCTTCAGGAAGATCGAGCCAGACCTGCGCGTCATCGGCCGCTGCCTGCCCACCGACAAGCTGCTGCTGGTGACCGGCCTGCAGGCGCTGGACAAGGTCGTCGCGGTCACGGGCGACGGAGCGAACGACGCTCCCGCCCTCAAGAAAGCAGACGTGGGGCTGGGCATGGGCAAGACCGGCACAGACATCTGCAAAGACGCCTCGAAGATCGTGCTGCTGGACGATAAGTTCACCACCATCGTCACCGCGGTCAAGTTCGTAGGCAGCGCTGACCCAGGGAAGAAACATCTTCGACGCCATCCGCAAGTTCATCAAGTTCCAGCTGACCGTGAACCTGACCGCCATGTCCATCGCGGTCTTCTGCGGATTCTTCATCAAGCAGTCTCCGATCAACGCGATCCAGATGCTCTGGGTCAACGTGATCATGGACAGCTTCTCTTCGCTCGCGCTGGCCACCGAGCCTCCGACCGAAGAGCTGCTGCTCCGGCCGCCAACTAGAAAGCGCGAACACATCATCACTCAGACCATGTGGAACGCGATCTGCTTCCAGGCCGTCTGCCAGTTCTTCCTGCTGCTCGCCGTCCTCTTCCTGACGCCCGGCTGGTTCGGCATCCCGTCGACCATCGGAGTCCAGGTACGCCCCGATGACCGCAGACCTTCTCCGAAGAAGCCTTCGTGCACTTCACCTTCTTCTTCGACGTCTTCGTCTTCCTGCAGATGTTCAACTTCATCAACGCTCGCGTGCTCAAGAAAGAAGAGAAGAACCCCTTCCAAAACATCTGCTCGAACCCCATCTTCTGGATCATCGTGCTGCTGACTCTCGTCGGCCAGATCGCCTTCGTGCAGCTGATCGGCAGGCCGGTGAAGTGCACGCCGCTCTCGCTGCAGATGCACCTGATCGCGCTGGGCCTGGGCCTGTTCTCTCTGCTGTTCGCCTTAATCGAGAAGTGCATCCCGGACCAGTACCTTCCGTTCCCGCTCCTTTTCAAAGAGAAGGACGAGGTGACCGAGGAGAACAAGACGCAGGGCATCATGTCGTTCACAGGCCGCGGACCGTACAAGAAGAACCGCAGCAGCATCATCAAAACCTAACGTCTCTAATTAGTCGATTGCAGTATCGAATGATCCAGCGATTGCTGCGCAAAAGAGTTGAAATGTTTAGAGGCGACCCCAGAATTAGTTTTAATTGTCGTCCTTCCAGTCTTCTCCTTCTCCGTCTTCGTCTTCCGCGGCCTCGTCGGCGTTCTTGTCCCAGTCCTGGTTTTTGGCTGCGTCGGCGTTGGCATCGGCGGTCTTCTCGCTGGCGGCGATCTGCTCGATGGTCTTATGGTAGAAGAGGTCGACGTAGACGTTCCATGGCTCGTTTCTATCGTGGAGGCCCTTGGCGATGAGGACTTCTCGGGCGAGGAGCCAGAAGATCATCGAGATGGACTCGGTGACTTTGTTGTTGCAGGGGATGGCGACGTCGACGAACTGGAGGTCGGAGTCGAGGTTGACCAGGGCGATGACCGGGATGTTCATGTAGCTGGCCTCGACCAGGGCCTTTCTGTCGGCGTAGGTGTCGACGACGATGAGCAGTCTGGGCTCCTTGAAGTGCTTGGTTTCCTGGTTGGTCAGGGTACCTGGAACCCATCTGGAGTTCGAGGTCGAAGTCGCTCCGGTGTAGCTGGCGAACTTGATGACGGCTCTCTGGCCGTACGGTCTCGACGAGACGACCATGACGTCCTGGATGTTCGGGATGCCGGCGATGACTCTGGCGGCGAGTCTGATCTTCTGGTAAGTCTCCTCGATGTTGATGATCGGAGTGCCGGTCTCGTTTCTATGGGTCACGAATCTCTCGGCCTGCTTTCTGACGTTCGGGTTTCCGATGTGGGTCTGCGTCAACCGAGCGCTACCTTGCTGTGCAGCAGTCTGAGGATGTCTTCTTCCTTTCTGGTGAGCTTCTGTTGAGTTGCCATGCTTCTCTGGGAGATTTAATTATAATCAAATCCTCTTGTTATCGGCCGCTCGGATTGCCAGATCTAATTAAAATGAGGCTGAGAGTGGCGCTGTTTGCGCTTGTTTTGGTCGCGACGTGTGCAGGCAAATACGAAGACCAGTTCGGGAAAGTGTATGACTGGAAGAAAGAAGGGTTCAGCGAAGCAGAGGAAGTGGTCGCGACGAAGCAAGGACTGTTCCTGATCACGAAACACGGCTTTTCCGTGGTGACCACTCTCGGTACGCGCGAGTGACCGCAGGAAGACACGTCACCAGCGTCTCGGTCGAGTACCTGACTTTCACGCTCAATTTGAAGAACGACCTGGTCCACTTCTTGTCCAGAGACCGCATCCAGGTCTTCGAGTTCAGTCTGCTCACGGGGAAGTTCGTCCAAAGTTTGCCAGTCGCTTCGGGGTAGCAGTCTTTGAACAGGCCGATCAACAGCGTGCGCTCCATAGACTCCAACACGTTCGTCGTCCACGATACAGTGGTGCAGAAACTCACCAGCAAGAAAGACTTCAAAGCAGTCTCGAAAAAGTTCGGAGAGAAAGCCACAATCCTCGACACAAACGGACTCTTCATCCTGCTCAACAAAAAAGGCAAGTACTGCGTCGAGAAAATGATGGAAGAATCGAAGAAAGACGGCCTCAACTGCTTCAAAGCCGATCAAAGAGAGTACCTGTATCCGTCCGATACCGGCTTCTGGTTCTCCGACCAGCAAAAAGTTTCCCTGCTTACTTTCGAGGGCAAAATAGACTACAACATCAGCGGCTTCAGAAATGTTGCAGTCCTCCGCTCGCGACTCGTCTCGAACTCGCTGGTGGTGACTCACAGCGAAGGCACGACGGTGTTGTATGGAAGCGGCAAAGAAATCACTCTTGCTCACACCGCACAGAAGGCCACCTGCAGCCTCACCGCAGCACACGAGTCTGCCGGAGTGACCCAAAACCCCAAACAGCTCTTCCTGAACTGCGCAGTGCCTGACCAGTCGCTGCACAAGCTTCAGGTGCTCACAGTCGTCGAGGGACTCCTGAAAGATACCAAGTCTGTGGTCAGTGTGCAGCTGCGAGGCGTGCCGAGGAGAATCTGGTTCATCCGAGAAGACAACAAACCCTACCCAGTGGTCGGCTACCAGGGCGGCCTCTTCGTCTACCACGCCCCAGACGGCCACCAGAAGTGGGAGATCTCGAGCGAGCTGGGCAACACCATGGACGTGCTCGTGGCCGAGTTCGAGTCTACCGAAGAGTCCGACGAAATCCCCAGGTACGAAGGTTACGGTCGCAACGTGGTCGGCGCGTTCATCTACCGAGTGATCACAGACGTGCAGAACCTGCTGGGCCTGGCGAAGGGCTTGATGCCTTTCCTCTCGAGTCTGGACCCGCAGAATATCGTCGACCGAGTCATGGGCAAGCATGACTTCCTGCTCGAAGACGAGAACTACTACAACAAGTACGGCCTGCGCAAGAACCTCATATTCCTGACCGCATCGAACAAGCTGGTCTCGATCGACTCGCTCAACGGCCAGACCCGCTGGACGATCGTGCTCAAGCCGACCCAGTCGACCGTCCGCGCGCTCATAAACCACCAGAACAACATCGACCTGATCTACACAGAGAACGGCCTCAAGAAGCGCTCCGAGATCAGCAGTCTGGACGGCAAGTTCATCTCGGCAGACATCAAGGTCGACCCCCGAGCCACGGTCTTCCTCGAAGCCCCCGACTCGCAGGCTCCGATCGAGATCGGCTTCTCCAGCAACTTCCTCAAGAACTCCCACAGCGACTTCGTCTTCTACCGCGTCAACCGACAGACAGGCGTCACCGGGTACAGGCGGAAAGCCTCGGGCGAGTTCGTCGAGGCCTGGGACTACAGACTGGAGCCCGGCCAAGAGGTCCTGGACTACAGCTACCACCTCAAAGGCGACAACCAGTACATCGAGAAAGCAGCCAAAGGCTCCATGGTCACGCTGCCCGAAGAAGACGCGCTGTTCTTCCGAGTCGTCGACGCAGGCAACATCGCGCTGCTCATCAAGCAGCAGCTGCAAGGCCACTGGGTGCTCATGATCGCAGTCGTCAACACCGTCCGCGGCAGAGTGCTGGGCACCTACTTCACAGACCACGTGGACCTCGCCCAGCCCATCGGCTTCGTCTACGACGCCAACGGCATCTACGTCAGCTACTTCAACGAGAAGCTCAAGGGCTTCGAGCTGTGGGCCATCGAGATCTTCAGGACCAAAGTTGAAACCTCCTTCATCGAAATGTACGTCCGAGTCACGCAGGCTGCAGAAGTACGTCTTCAAGCTGAAGAAAGACGAAGACTTCGACTACAACAGCGAGAACAGCCACTTCGTCATCCTCAGCAAGAAGTTCGGCCTGTCAGTCGGCTTGAAGCACCTGAGTGCAGTCACCACGAGACACGGCCTGACCAAGCGCAACCTCATCGGAGTGACCACCAAAGATGACGTAAGCCTGTCTCACGCAGCTCATTTCGATCGACCGAGTCATGGTGTCGCCCAGAAGAGCCACAGAAGAACTCTTGAAGAAGCCGAAAGGAAAGCTGAGCTACCACTCGACGGTCTACCCGCCGTACGCCTACATCTTGCCGCTCTCGCCGATCGCAGTGCTGAACGCAAACTGGCGACTGTCGGGCATCGAGAAGGTGAAGGTGATCGACACCAAGTTCGAGTCCACCTCGCTCGTGGTGGCCTACGGCAAAGACGTCTTCATGACCAAGATCCACCCGGACAACACCTTCGACCTGCTGAACGATGACTTCAACTACACTCTGCTCGCCATCATGTCGGTCGCCATCACTGTATACTCTGCTCACACAGATACTGGTATTCGTCCTGCGCAAACTCGCTCACATGGCTGAAGCCAAAAAACGCTACTACTCCTCCTAATGATCTAACTAATTTTTAAGGGTGCATGTACAAACTCATTCATATTATTCAAGGTCAAAATGAGAGCATTGCGCTTGGCGAGAAACTACTCGAAAGAAGAGCTGATGAAGTCTTGTAAGCTGCTCACTACCAGTCAACAAGTCTAAAGTCTTCCCCCAAAGCTACACCATCTTCGATAAAGAATTCGTCCTCTCGATAACGCCTGCGAAGGTACAGGAGATTGATCATCAGGCCACCTTCGGGTTCAAAAAAGACTACATCTCGGTGACGAAGCAGGGAATTTTGGTTATCGAGTTGTGTCCTTTGGATAGAACTGCTCAGGTCGACCGGAGTAACCTAGGAAGTCAAGATAATCTGGCAGAAGAAGAAGAAGTTCGCACTCAACGTCGAACGAGCTTCCTCGGTGCTCAGTCTGCCTGAAGGACTGGACAGCTCCTATTCTCTGGGTGATGTTCGATGACGTCAGAAATGAGCTATATCGGAACAGAGATGTTTGAGGGAATAAAGAAAACGGAGGAAAAGTCTTTGATGTTGGACAAAAAGGAGAACTCGCGGTACATCGACTTTGAGCTGACCACGCAGTCGCAGCAGGACAAATCGAGCTACAAGATGCAGCTGCAGCTGTCGAACATGCTCGTGGTGAAGAGACTGGTCGACGTAGACTTGTGTGAAGCAGTTCAGCATTCCGTACATGTTGGGCTGGAACTACTTGACCGGGATGAACAATGTGGACATCGACGAGTCAGCCTAAGGCAGGGGAGTTGGACGAAGGCTTGCATAGTTTAACTCAAAAGTTTAAATTAATTAGGTGGCCTGTAGTGATGTTAGTCGACGTCGTCCAGTTTGGTCTTGCCGCTGCCAGCAGTGGGGCCGGTCGGGGCACCTCCAGGGAAGCCTGCACCTCCAGGGAAACCGGCACCTCCAGGGAAACCAGCGCCTCCAGGGAAGCCGCCGGCGCCTTCAGGAGCTCCACCGGTCTCTTGGTAGATCTTCATGATGATCGGCTGGTAGACCTGCTCGAGTTCCTTTCTCTTGGCTTCGAACTCTTCGGTGGTGGCACCTTGGTTGCCGTCGAGCCACTGCTGGTGGGTGGCGAGGGCAGCCTCGACCTTGGTTTTGTCTTCGGCGGTGAACTTGGTCTTGAGCTTCTCGTCGTTGAGGGAGTTTCTGACGGAGTAGACGTAGTTCTCGTACTCGTTCTTGGCTTCGATCTTCTTCTTCTGGAGCTCGTCCTCAGCTCTGAACTGCTCGGCTTCCTTCACGAGCTTGTCGATGTCGTCCTTGGAGAGTCTGCCCTTCTCGTTGGTGATGGTGATCTTCTGGACCTTGCCAGTGCTCTTGTCCTGGGCAGAGACATTGAGGATTCCGTTGGCGTCGAGGTCGAAGGTGACTTCGATCTGGGGAGTGCCTCTGGGTGCTGGGGGGATGCCTTCGAGGTTGAACTTGCCGAGGAGGTGGTTGTCCTTGGTGAACTTTCTCTCTCCTTCGAAGACCTGGATGAGGACGCCGGGCTGGTTGTCAGCGTAGGTGGTGAAGATCTGGGTCTTCTTGACAGGGATGGTGCTGTTTCTGTCGATGAGGTTGGTCATGATGCCTCCAGCGGTCTCGATACCTTGCGACAGAGGGGTGACGTCGAGGAGGATGACGTCCTTGACGTTGTCTCCTCCCTGCTTGGTGAGGATGGCGGCCTGGACGGCGGCTCCGTAGGCGACGGCTTCATCGGGGTTGATGCTTTTGTTGGGTTCCTTGCCGTTGAAGAACTCGGTGATGAGTTGCTGGACCTTGGGGATTCTGGTGGAGCCTCCGACGAGCACGACGTCGTGGACCTGGTTCTTGCTGAGGCCGGCATCCTTGAGCACGTTCTCGACTGGAATGAGGGTGTCCTTGAAGTAGTTCAGGCAGAGCTCCTCGAACTTGGCTCTGGAGAGCTTGAAGGAGAAATCCTGTCCTTCCTTGAGCGCGTCGACTTCGATGTCTGCGAAAGTGGAGGCGGAGAGACTTCTCTTGGCCTTCTCGCACTGGGTTCTGAGTCTTCTCATGGCTCTTGGGTCGGTTCTGATGTCGAGGCCGGTCTTCTTGAGGAACTCGGCAGCGCAGAACTCGACGATCTTGTTGTCGAAGTCTTCTCCACCGAGGTGAGTGTCACCGTTGGTGGCCTTGACTTCGAAGAAGCCGTCTTCGATGGTCAGCAGGGAGACGTCGAAGGTTCCTCCTCCGAGGTCGAAGATGAGCACGTTCTTCTCCTGGGAGGACTTCTTGTCCAGACCGTAGGCGATGGCGGCTGCGGTAGGCTCGTTGATGATTCTGAGCACGTTGAGGTGAGCGATGCTGCCGGCGTCCTTGGTGGCCTGTCTCTGGGAGTCGTTGAAGTAGGCAGGGACGGTGACGACTGCGTCGGTGACGGTGGTGCCGAGGTAAGCTTCGGAGATTTCCTTCATCTTCTCGAGGACCATCGCAGAGACCTGTTCGGGGTGGAACTTCTTGATCTCGCCCTTGTACTCGACGACGATCAGCGGCTTGTCTTCTGGGCCGGCTTCGACCTTGAAAGGCCAGAGCTTGCAGTCCTTCTGGACGATGGGGTCGGTGAACTTTCTGCCGATGAGTCTCTTCGCGTCGAACACGGTGTTGATCGGGTTCTTGGCGACCTGGTTCTTGGCGCCGTCTCCGACGATTCTCTCGTTCTTGGTGAATGCCACATAAGAAGGAGTGGTTCTGTTTCCTTGGTCGTTGGGGATGATCTCGACCTTGTCGTTGATGTAGACGCCCACGCATGAGTAGGTTGTTCCCAAATCGATTCCGATAGCCTTTGATTTCGACATTTGTATTCTGAAAAAACAACCTCGATTCTTCTTAAATACTCTTTCGCCATCTTCTAGAAAATTCGAGACAGCAATCAGTCCAGAATGAAAAGGGAAATCTGCATCTGAATCAACAAATCGAGTGTCTGGAATCTCGGTTGCAACCGAGTTCTGGAAAATTCTAATCCGAGATTTGGGAGAGTCAGGAGTGAGTCGGATTAATCGAAAGATACGGAGCTGTTTGATTGAGATTGGAGTGTTTCTTGCGGACAGGTTCGATTCAGTTTAGGAGTTAGGATGAGAAGAAACTTAGCAGGGACTACAAGTACCAACCTTTGATGCTTTTTTCGATACGAGTACCGTACCTCAAATAGAACCTCTAGGATATAACTACCAAGATGGCAGTGAATCCGACTGAACGGAGTTCCGAGAAAAAGGTTGGGCTTCGGCAGGTGCATCTATTGCTGGAAAAAGTTTCACTTCCTTGAGGAGATCGAAGGTTCTTTGGGGGATTAGCCACCATTTGGATTTAAATTATGCAGGTCAGTGCAGTGAGATTATTTAATGGCGGCTCTTTGTTTTGCCGCACGTGCAGGAATTAGAGTCTGCAGCAGACTGGTCTGCCGGGCGAGTGGTCAGGCTGTGAGGCTGCAGCTGCCGACTCTCTCGTATAAACTTTTTTCTTCGGTGAGAGTTTTGGGGTTTGGGGTTTGG
>JFJP01014233.1_pt1 | contig 10546 bp, 9 predicted proteins | sample 431651 | NCBI WGS metagenome assembly JFJP01 (sample SAMN02602958, study PRJNA72255) | Microbial mat metagenome, whole genome shotgun sequencing project. | biome: fresh water; feature: sink hole; material: water; isolation source: purple microbial (photo- and chemosynthetic) mats found in... | reverse complement strand
CGGTCATCCCGATGCCATTATCGCTGATAGAGAGGGTTTTGTTGTCTTTATCGAGGGTGATGGTGATTTCGGGTTCGCCCGCATCCCCGGAATATTCCCCAGACCGAGATACCATATTCAGTTTAGCGATGGCGTCAACGGCGTTAGAAACCAGTTCCCGGAGGAAGACTTCATGGTCGGTGTAGAGGGATTTTTTGATAATCGGGAAGATATTCTCGGTATGGATTGTAATGGTTCCCTGTTCGAGTACGGTCATAGTGATGTTAGGTTAAAGTATCTATAGAATGGTGATGTTATGATTGTGTGCGATCGCTTAATCCTAATAAACGTAATCCCCCTACAGGTTTGATTCGGTTTTCCGCATCTTACTAATTTCTAATTAAATCTGATTGATTAATTCAAGATTGACTTTTTTAATTTGGCTCAAAACATACTGCTGTTGAGTTTCATCAAAAACTGTATAGAACTTGTTCAAACCCGTATTTTTAATTTCATTTTTAACGGTTCTTCCGGCTTGTTCCAAAGTTAGTTTTTCAGAAGCCTTTGTATAGTTAGTTAACATTTGTCTATCAAAATTAAGTTCCATAAACTCACAGAGTTTTTCTAAGGTGGATTCAGGATTGTTTACAAGATTTTGATAACCCACTATGATATGATTAGGTTCGTTCATGTAATCTTGAGTAATTTTAATGGCTTTCAACCAGTTTTCAATACAAAGATCCACACTTCTCGCACCCGCCCATAGTTCAGGGTATTGATGGGTAGCTTCGTATAAAGAAGCAATTACTTCAGCACCACTGCGAACAATATGAATAAATTTGGCATTGGGTACGAGTTTTACAATATAGGAGATATAATAAATATGATCAGGGGTTTTCTCTAAAAAAACATGATTTCCTTCTTCCTGCGTTAAAGATATCATGGTTTTGATGAAAGCATCGCTTTGCCAGCGCATCAGAGGTAAACTCGGAAAATATTTTAATAACTCTGGGCGTTTAAGATCCTGTTCAAAATACTTTTGAATATGGGGCTTGAGTTTCCGAGAAGCTAAATTTAAAGCAAATCTTTTCCGTTCATATTTTACAGGAACCATGAAATGGTAAAAATGGGATTCATTAAAAGAAGTAATGTGAGGATGGGCTGCTAATATACTTTGTAAAAAGGTGGTTCCAGAACGAGAACATCCGACTAAAAAGAAAGGTTGAAATGAATTGGTTTTCATATTTTTTATTTGACTTTGAATTAATCAAAATATGCCTGTAATTTCTGTAATTATTCCTGTGTACAATGGAGAAAAAACGATTAAAGAAACAGTTACATCTGTGCTTAATCAAACTTTTTCCGATTTAGAACTCATTATAATCAATGATGGTTCCACTGACTCAACTTTAGATATTGTCAACTCAATTAATGATCCTCGACTCAAGGTTTTTTCCTATCCTAATGGGAATCAAGCTGTTAGTCGCAATCGTGGAATAACTCATGCTAAGGGTGAGTATATTGCATTTTTGGATGCTGATGATCTTTGGACACCAGACAAGATTAAAATGCAATACCAAGCTTTGCAGGATCATCCTGAAACTGCTGTTGCTTATAGTTGGACGAATTGTATTGATGAATCAAGCCAGTTTTTACGGTGTGGTAGTCACAAAACAGTCAATGGAGATGCTTACCCTAACCTATTAGTGGTTAATATACTCGAAAGTGGTTCTAATCCTTTAATTTGTCGTGAAGCTTTAGAAAAAGTAGGTGAATTTGATTCATCCTTAACCCCGGCTGAAGATTGGGATATGTGGTTAAGATTAGCAAAACATTATCAGTTTATTACTGTTCCTAAACCTCAAATTTTATATAGACAATCTTCTCAATCAGCATCTGCTAATGTGTTAAAGTTAGAAGCAGGTAGCACAAAGGTCGTTGAACAAGCTTTTAGCCAAGCTCCTGATTCATTACAATCTCTCAAAAAGAAAAGCCTTGGTAATATTTATAAATATCTTACGTTTAAAGCTCTTGAAGGTAAGCCTAATCCAAAACAGGGTTTAGTCGCATTTAGTTTTCTTTACAATATCCTCATCAATGATCCAACCATGCTCCGTCGGAAGACCACGTTGAGAACTTTATTAAAAATTGCAACATTTATTTTATTTCCTCAAAGACAAGCTGAATGGATTTTATCTAAATTTGGCAAAATCTCTAATATTGAGACTTTAATGATATATATTCAAAATGATATCGATTAAAAACTATGCCTAAAATTTCTGTAATTATCCCCGTTTATAATGGAGAAAAAACGATTCAAAAGACGATTGAATCCGTTTTGAAACAAACTTTCCAAGATTTTGAATTAATTGTGATTAACGACGGTTCCCAAGATGTAACATTAGAAGTTTTATCCTCGATTCAAGATCCCCGTTTGCGGGTCTTATCTTACTCTAATGCAGGTTTAGCATCAAGTCGAAATCGTGGGATTACAGAAGCAACTGGGGAATATATTTCTTTTCTGGATGCTGATGACCTCTGGACTCCTGATAAATTAGAAGCACAACTTCAAGCGTTACAAGAACATCCAGAGGCTGCTGTAGCTTATAGTTGGATCGATTGCATTGATGAGTTAGGGCAATTTTCTCGTCGAGGTAGTCATATTAGTGCTGTAGGTTATGTATATCCAGAACTGTGCTTGATTGATTTTCTAGAAAATGGTTCTAATCCCTTGATTAAGCACCAAGTTTTTATTAAAGTAGGTAACTTTGATGAATCTCTTCCTTGTGCAGAAGATTGGGATATGTGGCTGCGTTTAGCAATGGATTATCCTTTTGTTGTTGTGCCAAAACCTCAAGTTTTATACAGAGTCTCCTCAGAATCTATGTCATCGGACGTTTGGAAAATGGAACAAGGTTGTTGGCAGGTTATTGAACAAGCTTTTAGCAGAGCTCCTTTATCTTTACAGTATCTTAAAACATATAGTTTAGCTAATCTTTATAAATATTTGATTTTTAGAGCGCTACAAGGGAAAACTAATAAAGAAAAAGCAATTACAGCAATTAGGTTTTTCTTTAAAATGATTAAATATGATTTAGCCATGCTAAAAGCAAAAGTCTGCCTTAAAATTATTTTCAAAATTTTTGTAATTTTACTATTCCCAATTGAACAAGGAATGATGATTCTGGAAAATTATAGCAAATTTTCTAATACATCAACTTTGCTGTCTTACTTAACAGTTAAACCTCCTCACCTTTCCCCAGACTAAACTCCTGATTTCAATTGGGTTCGATACATAACTGCCTCTGCTAATTCTGTAGGAGCTTTTTTTAGCTGAAAGTAATTTTTAAACTCTTGCTCTATTCGTTCTGTTGGCCAAAAATCGCTCACTAACAATTTAATAATAGCTTTAATATAGTAAACCCAATATTGATAAATTGGGATCTGTTCTTTATGCCAATAAATAATATTTAACATATGCCAAATATTATAGTTTGTTTTAATATTAGTTAATCCTTTTAGGATTTGAAAACGCTTTAACCAGGAATGATTAGATTTTAAATGCCATTGTAGCAAAGGTGGCATATAACGTATAAAATCATCAATCGTGTAATCAGTTTTAGCTATTAATTGATTACATAAAAGAACTTTAAACCCAAAACTTTTAGCCCTATAACTGAACTCGTAATCACCTCCGTAATGCTGGAATCTTTTCTGATCTGGAAAACCAATTTTTTCTACTATTTCTTTAGGAATGATTACAATATTTCCATTTAGAGCATCAACTTCTAAAATATCGCTTTCAGAAAAGTTATCCATTAATTGGACAGGTTGTTTTTTTATAGAACCGCTATAAACTATCCAATTATAATAAGTATTATCTCGAACTAAACCACCATAAATACTATCTTTAAATTTATCATTAGAACAAAGTTCTAAAACTTTTTCTATAAAATTCTCTGATAAATAGATATCATCATTTAACCACAGGATGTAGTGGGTATTTAACTTTTCTACTGCATACTTCATTCCTTGAACTATTGCGCCTGTCCACCATAAGTTGCCGTCACCTTGAATCAGGTGAACTTCAGGAAATTGATCAATTATCATTTCTGAAGTTCCATCTCTTGAATTATCATCTACAACAACTATATTAATTTTATAAATTTGATCATCAATCTGACTAATCTGTTTATAGAGTTGAACAAGAATATTTTGAGTTATTTTTTTTCTATTGCGAACCGGGATAATAACTGAAATCATTAAAAGATTAGGTTTTGTTAGTAATTTGTTTTTCATAATTCGCAAGGGACAAAAAGATCAACAAGATCCATGAATCAAAGATAACAAATAATCTCGTTTGAGTCGTCAAGTTAGAATCTGATGGTTAGTGTACATCATAGGATTATACCCAATTTCTCAACCGGCTTTATACCAAGATTGCTTCCTCAACACCAAAGCTGCTCCTGGAGGTCAGCTTAAAATCTGGGGTTGATAGCGGTTATGTTCTGGCTTGCGTTCGCGAATCGCCAGAAACTCCTTAATTCTATTATAATTGTATCACTGCTGCGGTGCGATCGCTACTATTATTATCAACAACGATTATTTTCCCAGTCATTATTAATGAGTCAGGAACATTTTTACTATCGGGTACTCATCAAACGTTTGACAAAGCTAGAATTTAGAATTTATTGATAATTTTCTTTTTCAAGTAATAAAAAGGGCTGAGAACACTAGACTGAAAAAATTTAAGTTCACAAGCAGCAACAGTATCCGTTTTGATTTGATCTTTATACTTAATTTGATGTAAAATAGAACGTCTCATCCCGCCCACGAGACTTTTAAAAAAGACAATTGGTTTTTTCCATGTGGGGGTGATTAACATCAACAATAGACAAGATTTTAAACCGTAGATATGAGCGAGATACAATAAATAATTTTTTTCTAAGCGAGAAGCCGGAAGATCATGATCGAGGTGCATTTTAGGATTATACCAAATTTCCCATCCCCCTTTATATAAGTTTAAAGAAATTTCATAATCTTCTCCACCTCTATCTTTATTTTCCAAAACAGGTGGAACATGATCTAACCAAGCTTGTCTTCTAACAACTAAACCTGCACCTGCGGGAAGTTGTAACTTTTCAGGACAGAATAAAAATGGTTTTTCCCCGTTTTCTCGAATGGCTAAATAACCTTGAATTCTTTGAAAATTAGGGGGAGGTTCAATTTTATACAGGGGATGGTTTTGTCCTCCATAAGCTCCTGCTTTAGGGTACTCCTTACTAAATAAATAGCTTTGTAAAACCCAATTGCAGTCAGGTAAATTATCATCATCTAAAAATCCAATTAACTCCCCAAAAGCTATTTCTACACCTCGTTGTCTTGCAAATCCAGGACCCTGTTTGGGTTCAAATACATACCGTAAAGGAGCTTCAAAATCCCACTGTTCTTGCCAATTATAAATTACATTTGCGGTGCGATCACTGCTATTATTATCGACAATAATAATTTCCCAAGTTATCTGTTCTGTTCCTTGCTGAAGTTTTAATTTTTCTAAAACGCTTGAGATCCGGTTTTCAGAATTATAAGTTGGGATTGCAATCGAAAAATCCATGAGCATAGCCTCCGCTTATGGGCTAATTTTGTAATCTTATATAGCAAGCATCAATAAATTATATACAAAAAAATGCCCCAAATCATTCATTCTCAAAAATCTGATTAAACTTGCTACATCTTAACGGGGCTATCATTAGCACAATTAAACACTTATTGCAATTTCTCATTGTGTTTTTTTGTTTAAATATCCGTTTTTCCACAAATAAAAAGGACTGAGCAAGCTACTGGTTAAAAGTTCTAACTCAACAATCGGTACTAAATCCGTTCTTATCTGATTCCCATATTTGAGTAAATGCAGGAGTATCTTTCGTAAATCATTGATAAGATATGCTGCGGTTAAAATCGGTTTCATCATAGGTTTAACACCAATCATTCTAGTCACATAACGGCTGAAACCTATACCCCGAATTAAAGAAATTAAATAATCTTTCTCTAAACGATTTTTAGGAATCTGATGCTCAATTTCCATGCTAGGATTATACCAAATTTCCCACTCCGATTGTTGAATATAAGATAACACTTCTAAATCTTCAGAAGTTAACATTGAACCCTGAACTCTTCCGGTGAGAATACAATGATGAGGAACACAGTTGAGCCAAGCATCTCGTCGAACGACTAATCCTGCTGATGGAGGTAAAAGTTTATTTTTAGGAGAATATAATAACGGCTGCTCCCCTCGTTCGGTAATTGCTAAAAAGGCTTTAATTCGCTCAAAATTGGGCGGAGGTTCGACTTCATAAACACCATGAATTTGACTGCCATAGGCTCCCGCTTGGGGATAAACCTCTGCAAACTGATACGCTTGGGCCACCCAACAGGCATCAGGCCAGTTATCATCATCCAGAAACCCAACTAATTCCCCCTGAGCTTCCTCTAGTCCCCGTTGTCGGGCAAAAGCCGCACCCTGTTGGGCTTCAAATACATACTTTAGCGGAAAAACTTCCTGCCAAGATGCGATAATATTCTGAACTAGATTCTGTTCCGGTTTGCGATCGCAATTTCTCGAAAACCGCAGGTAAACGGGTCGCCCCATTATAGGTAGGAATAGCGATAGTAATATCAACCATATTGGTTCGGAATGATAACTTTTATAACTTTTGTGAGTTTTGGGGTAGTATTAGGGAATATTATAATCCTAGAGAGGACAATCCTCCACTAACCCTATATTAGTTTATTATAGCTAACCTTGTATTCGAGATTTATGCTACTGAGTGTCCGTCACAAGTTCAACTACTTAGTTCGTCGTTGGAATAAATTTAGCATCTTAAAATTATTATTAATTGGCTTTATATCCTTCCTCTTGAGTTGTGCATTACTCAATCAAGTCGCACCTGCACCTGAAATCCCAATCATCAGCGAAAAATTTAGGAAATTTGAAGAACATAAAAACGACTACAATACACTTTTTTTTGGATCAAGCCGAATTTATCGTCATATTATCCCTCGTGTTTTTGATCAGCGAATGGCATCTCAAGGGTATGATATTAAATCCTATAATTTAGGAGTTTCCGGCATGAATTTTGCTGAAACCTATTTTTTCCTTCAAAAAATTTTAGAAACTAAACCCATGAATGTTAAATGGGTTTTTATAGAAAGTCCTGATTTTGATTGGAATATTGCCGATGAAAATTTAAAAACAGATCGAGTGATCTATTGGCATACACTGGAACATACTTTATGGATATATAAGTTCATTTTAGAATCTGATGTTCCCCTGACCAGGAAATTATTTCTGATCCGAGAACACACAATTCCTTTAATCTATCATATATTTAATATTAGTCAAGCTGATCCCCTAATCCGCAATTTTATCTTCAGTCAACCCGATGAAAATCCTTATTTAATTCGAGAAAGAGATCGCAGAGATTATAGCTCTCCAGGTGAAGATGGATATTTAGCTTTAGATGATGAAGATCCAACATATACTCAATTTGCCCAGCGAAATCAAGATTACTTATCTAATCTCGAATCTTACCAAAAAAAAGTCTTAAAATTAATTGAAAATCAAAAAAACAGTAATCATCGAACTTTCCTTAAACCTCTTGAACTTAGAACGATAAAAGAAATAACCCAACTTATTATAAAAATGGATGCGCAACCGATTTTAATCCTTAGTCCTATTTTATCCAATCAAATTCAATTGGTTATCGCTTCCCAAGGTGGACAAATTTCCCCATTAATTTCTTTCAATGATCCGATAAAATATCCTGAACTCTATGACCCTAAGAATCGATTTGATAGCGATCATCTTAATAAAACAGGAGCGCAAAAAATTACTAAACTTCTGGCTGATCAATTTGCCACCTATCTCAATTCAAAAAATATTAACCCTTAAAATTAAAAGGCTATGTTATTTACAGAGTTTCGATTTATTGTCTTCTTTATTATCGTTTTTAGTGTTCATTGGACTTTACAAAAAAATCAACATCGAAAAATTTTGTTACTGCTTTGTAGTTACATTTTTTATGGAGCTTGGGATTGGCGATTTTTATCATTAATTTGGATTTCTACCTTCATTGATTATTGGGTGGGTATTTATCTATCCAAAACACAGGATAATTCCTTAAAAAAGAAATGGTTAATTTTTAGCTTAATCACGAATCTGGGAATTTTAGGATTATTTAAGTATTTTAACTTTTTTACCGCTTCAGCCTCTCAATTTTTTAACTTTTTAGGACTGCCCCTTGATTTTCCAACTCTTAATGTTATTCTTCCTGCTGGAATTAGCTTTTATACCTTTCAAACCCTGAGTTATTCTATTGATGTCTATCAGGGAAAACTAAAAGCAGTCAAAAATATTTTGGACTTTGCTTTATTTGTAAGTTTCTTTCCGCAATTAGTGGCTGGGCCAATTGTTAGAGCCAGTACCTTTTTACCCCAGTTAGAGACAGCCCGAAAATTTGAACAGATCCATTTTAAAGATTGTTTCATTCTATTTTTAATTGGATTTATTAAAAAAGCTTGTATTTCTGATCGCTTTTCACCAATTGTAGATCAATTTTTTAGTGATCCAGGAGCCTATACAGCCTTTAGTGCCTGGCTGGGCGTGTTGTTATATACAGTGCAAATTTATTGTGATTTTTCAGGTTATACAGACATGGCAATTGCTACAGCCAGATTACTTGGTTATGAACTTTGTATAAACTTTAATTTTCCTTATTTCGCTTCAAATATTAGTGATTTTTGGCGACGTTGGCATATTAGTTTATCAACTTGGTTACGAGACTATCTTTATATCCCATTAGGTGGAAATCGAGGCGGAAAATTAAAAAATTACCGCAATTTAATGGTAACTATGGTATTAGGAGGATTATGGCATGGTGCGGGTTGGACTTTTGTGATTTGGGGAACTTTACATGGAATTGCATTAATTATACAACGAGAATGGTCAGATAATTGGCTTAAATTTTCTTCCTTAACTCAGATTGTTAAACTGATTAGCCCCTTATTAACATTTTATTGGGTTTGTGTAGCCTGGATTTTCTTCCGTTCTGTTGACTTACAAACCGCTTTAATCACTATTAATTCATTTGTTTTATTTCAATCATCGGGAGCGAAAACCCTCAGTTTTAATTTGGTTTGGGTTCTGCTCGGTTTAGCGATTGTTCACTATGCGACCTATAAACACTGGTTAAACTACAAATTAGAAAAAATTCCTAACAGCATATTTGCTATGTTGTATGGAGTAACTGTAGCTGTTGTCTTGATGGTTATTGCTCCACAATATTCTGCTTTTATTTACTTTCAATTTTAAAGGCTAAATAGACAGCTAGATGATGCTCTAGCCATGAGAACCTTGTTAATACAGGACTTTCTAACGAGAATAAAACAGTCCTGGGGAGATTAAGATGGGCTATGCCCATCCTACAATTAATTATCCTTTACAGGTTCAACAGTAATAATATCATCTCCTTCCGGTGTTTTAGATGTGGTTAATATCACGGGTTGAACATCCATTTCCAAGGGATCAGATATTGTTTTTCTCATGGGTTGAACATTCATAATTAACGGTTCTTCTTTTAGTTTAGGAATTAAAGGTTGATGATTAAACACTAATTTATCATCTACATGATCAACATAAATCGTACCTTTACTTAACTGATGGAATAGAATAATATCATCCACACGATTTAAAAATTCGGGGCGAAAATGCGATCGCAAAGACCCCATTACCCGCTTCACCATTTCCTCATAACGGGACTCATCTCCCGCCACATCTAAAATATATTCCCCCCCAATATTACTGGTCATCACAATTACCGTATTTCTAAAATCCACCGTCCTTCCTTGGGAGTCCGTAATTCGGCCATCATCTAATACTTGTAATAAGATATTAAACACATCAGGATGGGCTTTTTCCACCTCATCAAATAAAATCACCGAATAGGGATGACGTCGCACCGCTTCCGACAGTTGACCGCCTGCGCTCCCACCAACCGAGAAACCGCGTGTTTTTCCATATATTCAGACATATCAATCCGAATAATAGATTCCTCGCTATCAAATAAAAATTCTGCTAACGCCTTGGCTAACTCGGTTTTTCCCACCCCCGTTGGCCCCATAAACAGGAAAGATCCAATCGGACGACCGGGATCTTTCATTCCTGCTCTGGCCCTTCTAATCGCAGCAGAAACGGCCGCCACTGCCTCCTGTTGTCCGATTACCCGTTGATGTAAATGACTCTCTAAGCGCAGTAATTTTTGCCGTTCCGACTCCAATAAACGGTTAACAGGTATACCAGTCCATTTAGCAATAATTCCCGCGATATCGGCTTCTGTGACCTCCTCGCGCAACATCGAAGAACCTTGAGATTGTAACTTAACTAATTCCGCTTCTTTGCCTTCGCGTTCTTGATGTAATATTTCCAATTGACCATATTTTAATTGGGCGGCTTTGTTTAAATCATAGGCCCGTTCTGCCTGTTCAATTTGGACTCTTAATTGTTCTTCTT